>Ga0180007_10004012_pt1 | contig 15891 bp, 15 predicted proteins | sample MM_PC_MetaG_FD_121122 | JGI IMG/M metagenome (GOLD analysis project Ga0180007, IMG submission 121122) | Groundwater microbial communities from the Aspo Hard Rock Laboratory (HRL) deep subsurface site, Sweden - MM_PC_MetaG | ecosystem: Environmental > Aquatic > Deep subsurface > Groundwater... | reverse complement strand
TCATTTGTCATTCAATCGCTGTTTCATTGTTTTTGTTTGGATTTTGTCATTTGTTCATTTGTCATTCAATCGCTGTTTCATTGTTTTCGTTTGGATTTTGTCATTTGTTCATTTGTCATTCAATCGCTGTTTCATTGTTTTCGTTTGGATTTTGTCATTTGTTCATTTGTCATTCAATCGCTGTTTCATTGTTTTTGTTTGGATTTTGTCATTTGTTCATTTGTCATTCAATCGCTGTTTCATTGTTTTCGTTTGGATTTTGTCATTTGCCATTTGTCATTCAATTAATGCAGCTATGCTGCATTAATTGGGTATTTTTCCTTTTTTAAAAGCATTAACAAAAGCATCAACCATTTCCGCGTCAAACTGCGTACCTTTATTTTTTACCAGCTCTTCCATCGCGACATCAATCGATAAAGCTTTGCGGTAAGGCCGGTCAGAAGTCATGGCATCATAGGAATCAGCCACTGCGATAATCCGCGATCTAACCGGAATCTGATCCTTAGTTAAACCACTGGGATAACCTTTGCCATCAACTCTTTCATGATGATGGCGAATAACCTCACTGCTTTCCTGCATATCTTCCAAAGGCGCGAGAATCTTAGAACTCTGAACCGGATGCGCTTTGATCTGCTCATATTCTTCTTCAGTCAAGCGTCCGGGTTTATTTAACACACCATCGCGAATCGCGATTTTTCCCACATCATGCAAACGAGCCTCAATATGCAGTGATTCCATAAACCCATCATCAATCAGCCAATTTTGATTATCTCTTAACTCTTCGGCAATAATCTTACTGTATAAATCTACCCGCTCGGAATGACCATGTGTATAGCGATCCCGAGCTTCCAGAGCCATGGCCAAAGATAAGATAGTTTGATAAAAGTTACGTTTTAGTTTTTTATTTAACTGTCCGACATTATCCACTTCTCTGGCCAGCTGTTCAATAAGTTCACTTTTTTCCGCGAGCTCTTCGCGCAAATCACCAAAAAGCTGCGCGTTAACTTTTACCAAAACTTCCCGTTCCAGATAATCCAATTTAAACGGCTTGCTCACATAATCAACCGCGCCCAAGGCCTTTGCTTCCTGCATGGTTTTATTATCTTCTAAAGCTGTAACCATAATAACTTTTATGCTTTTATCCACCAGCCGGATATTACGTAAAACTGTCAAGCCGTCCATAACCGGCATGCGCACGTCTAAAAATACCAGATGCGGTCTTTCTTTTTTAATAACTTCTAAAGCCTGATGCCCATTATTCGCCACAAAAACAGTATATTTTTTGCGAAGAAAAAAATTCTCGAGAATCTGGGTTATTTCCGGTTCATCATCAACCACTAAAATCTTAAGCATTAATACCCCTTTTAAAATCCAAAACTGAAAAATTTAAATTAAATTTTCAATAAAACTTCTTCCCGGCAGTTTTCCTGTCTGGTAATTTTCTTCTTATTTTTCCAATAAGCAGAACTAAACGCATCCACTACCATGGGATCAAACTGAATTTCTTTAAATCTTTCCAGTTCTAAAAACGCGGCCTCATCGGGCAAAGCATCGCGATACGGACGATCCGAGGTCATAGCATCAAAAGCATCAGCCACGGCAATAATCCTAGCTCTTAAGGGAATTTTATTGCCGACTTTGCGCTTAGGATAGCCAGTACCGTCATAGCGCTCATGATGACTGTAAATAACTTCAATATTATCTTTGATATTTTCCAAAGGCGCTAGGATTCTTACGCTTTCTTCGGGGTGGCGCTTGATCTCATCATGCTCAGCAGCCGTTAATTTGCCTCTTTTATTTAATACAATATCCGGGATCGCGATCTTGCCAATATCATGCAGCCGTGATTCGATGTGTAAATTTTCTAAAAACTGATCATTGATATCCGCCATTTTCGATGACTGTAATTGTTTGGCAATGAGTTTGCTGTAAACTTCGACTCTTTCCGAATGCCCATGGGTATATTTATCGCGGGATTCAAGCGCGGTAGCTAGAGACAAAATTGTTTGGTAAAAATTGCGGGACGCGCGTTCATTTAAACTGCCTAACTGCTCAATCAGCCCTTGTTTCTGATCAACTTCACTTCTCAGATCTTCAAACAGCTGCACACTTACTTTGGCAATAACATCATGTTCCAGATATGCTTTGGTAAACGGTTTGCGCACAAAATCAACCGCGCCCAAACGCATGGATTCACTAACAATTTCCTTAGTACCAAAAGCCGTAACCATAATAACTTTTATTGTTTGATCAAATTCACGGATTTCGCGCAGCACACTTAAGCCATCTTTTTTCGGCATACGAATATCAAGAAATACAAGATGGGGACGATGTTCTCTGACAAGTTCCATTGCGGCTTCTCCGTCATTAGCAATGCGCACTTTATAGCCTTTTATTGAAAAAAAACCGGCAAGCGCTCTGGCAATCTCTTGTTCATCATCAACAACTAAGATATCAAGCATGGTAAACCTCCGTGTAATTACTTCAAACTAAAAAAAACTAAATCCTTTAATTTTTTTCTAATCCAAATTGTAGCACAAAAGTCGTGCCTTGACCAACTTTACTTTTAACATCTATTGTGCCCTTATGCAGCCCCATTACCTGAGAAGCGACAAAAAGCCCTAATCCGGTACCATCCTCCTTACCCTTAGTATAGAACGGATCAAAGATATTTTGAATATCTTTTTCATCAATCCCTTTTCCCGTATCAGTAATCAAAATCTCAACTTTATGTTTTATCTCAGTAGTGGTAATCTTCAGCGTACCGCCTTCCTGCATAGACTGGATCCCATTAACAAATAAATTCAGCAGCACTTCCTGAATCTGGGTAGGATTGCCGTTAATCTCCGGAACCTCATTATATTCTTTTATAAGTTCAATATTCCCATGTTTAATTTTATGACCAATCAGCTCCAAAGTCTCATCAATCATTTCATGCACTTTTATTACTTTAATCTCCTCTTTGGGTAAACGCGAGAAATTAAGCAGCCGATGAATTATTTTATATCCCCGCTCAGTCTGATCACTGATTTTCTGCAGGAATTTTTTCTTACTCTCATCTGTCTCATCCAGCAGTAACAATTCCACATTACCGGAAATAATTGCCAACGGATTATTTATTTCATGCGCCATGGATGATGCCAGCTGACCTAAAAGATTTAATTTCTCAGATTGAATTAATCTAGCCTGGGCAACTTTTAAATCCTCAAACAACTGAGCGGCTTTAAACGCCATGGCACTGTCATTAGCCAGGATCGAAAATGTGGAAATATCACTAATCGAATATGGATCCGGAGTTTTTTCTCCCAGGATTAAGAACCCCAAAAGTTCTTTTTGATATACTGAAGGAAGAATTAAACTAGCGTTAAAAGATTCCATTATTCTTTTTAGTTCTCGTAAAACTTTATCCAAACCTTTAAACGGCTTTTTCAAGACATTGGGATTGTTCATCCAATAATCAATATCTTCATATACCAAAACTTCCACCTCATTTGCCCGCAGTACCCCTTCATCAACCAACCTGTCTCGAATAATAGTAAACCACTTTACCAACATACTGCCTTCTCGGATCAATGTATCAACTGGTATTTTCTGTTCACCGACTGAAGACTGCATATGATAAACTTTATTATCCTTATCGTGCAAAAACATGCTGATATGCATAATTTTATTATCCAGTTTCTTATACAATTTAAGCAGATATCTGGGAATAATTTTTGATAATTTATCAATGCTCTGCACTTCAATTGTGGTTTTCGACGCGGCTTTTAAAGATTGATGCAAACGAACTTGCTGCTGCATTCTTTTTTCTTCTGCTTGATTTTGAAAGCGTAAATAAATGTAAGGAGCAAGCAAAGCTAAAATAGTATACAGCCCTAATGGCGGAAAAAACCATTGAGTTTGAAAGTATTTTATCAGTAGTGGTTTGCCAATCATTGCCAATGATAAAGGAATGCCTACAATAAAACCATAGACAAAAAGTAATATAGCGCCACGAGTAAACGCAACTTTAATATCTAGAAGGCGGTGTTTAATAATAGCGTAAGCAGGTATTATTACCCATAAAGAAAAAAGTATTATTGTCCCCGGCAATATAGGAAGTCTATACCATGGAAGAAAATTTACCGGTCCTCCTAAAACTCCGAATATTATAGTAACAAGAAGATATCTGATTTGATTTTTCGTAACACTCTCTTGAGTTGAAAAATATTTTTTTAATAACAACCCGTAACTCAATATTATATTTAAAAAAAAATAAACTATAAAAAGGTGAAATAAGGGGCCCGGTTTCGGCCAATAAGGAAAGCAATAAAAGCTCCCCCCTATTTTAGCAAAAAAAGGCGTATAAACAAGAGTTGCTCCAAGGACACCTAACAGATAATTAGTAATATTTTCTCCGCGCGACAGCAAATTGATCTTTGTAAACAGCATGATAAAGTGGGTAAAAATAGGCGGGAAAATCAAAACTCCCATCATACATGTTCTAACAAAATAATCAGCTAAGATCACATCAGATGTCGACAACCAGAAATAATAAAACAAAGCCCAAAAACTTGTACAAAAAATGAAATAAGTGTAAAATCTATTAACTTTTGGTTTAAAATTATTTAAAATAATAAAAAGCGCTAAAAGAAAAGTAGCTATAAAATTAAAAAGTGAAGAATAGGCATAAAATTTAACTGAATTAAAAATCATTTCCCCCTACTTCTTTGTTATGATAAAAAAGAACATATGATGTGTTCTTTCCCACTCAATTTGCATATCGCATCCTTTAATCTCATCTTTAATAATCTTTTTTACTTGCGATAAATCCCGTTTGTAAAATCTCCAATCAGCAAGCCAGTCAGCCAACAAAAATGACCTTTTCTTTTTAGCGTTTTTGTGAGCAAAAATTAATACCCCTCCCGGCATAAGTGATTTTACGCAAAATCGCACAAACAATCCAAGCGTATTATTTGCAAAATAATCTACTAAACCTATACTATACACTATATCTTTATTGTTAAAAGGGTTTTTTACATCTCTATTCCTGTAATCACAGATTAAGTCTATAATATTTGCTCTCTTAAATTCCACTAATACCTTTGCGGGCAAATTACGAAGGTGTGTTTTTGAAAATTGCAATGCCTCTCGATCCTGGTCAACAGCAAGAAACTTAAGCTCTTTATTTTTCACTTGAAAAGAAGAAAATAAATCTCGTATATCTTTACATCCACCACATCCTAAATTCATTATATTTAGATTGTCTTTCTTCATTTGCCGAATAGCATCTTTTAATAACTTTACCATCTTATTTTTACGATAAATGTCAGCGTGTGCCAGAGGATTATTAAAACAACAATAATCAAAATAACTCCCTATTCCTGGAGAAGCTAACTTCCTATCATAAAACATTTCAATGGTTAAATAATCACCAGCATACCCCAAAGGTTTTTCGAGACCACGTTTTGCTAAATTGGATTGATAGGCTCTCCTGGTACAAACCCTAAACATTTTCTTAAGTTGCTCTTTTACCTGAATTGAATCAATCTCCTTTTCGAGTTTATAGCCAGCATAAATAATATCTTCGTACTTCTTTTGAAATAATTCTAGAGATACATTCTTCACATATGTTCTTCTATGAGAAAGTGTTTCTTCAACTTTATCTATGAAATTAAGATAATTTTGCAATTTTTTCAAGAAAATGTTTTTTTGACGAACGTATTCCATCTGTTTTGGGTTTAAATGCAAATATTGATTCAGTAGATAAATCATATCATTAATGTTTTTTTTATTCTCACCAACCATATTTTTTTGCATGTTAGCTCCCTTCAAAAGTACTTTCCAGAAATCCATTTCCCCATTTAAAACAAATAAGCTAACCAGTTTTATCACCCGCTACTATTTTTTGCAATATTCTTCCAGCAACATTCTTTCCACAAAATGCAACAGTAGGTATGCCACTTTGCCCTATTCCATTAGTAACCCAATGTCCAACTAAATATAAATTTTTCACAGTTGTTCTATCTGGAAAAACACTTCTACTAATTTGTCCAACAGTCTCCTGCAATCCAAAAATAGCACCTCTTCTATTCGATGTATACCTTTGAAATGTGCAAGGAGTCGCTGTTTCTTTTAGAACAACAGTATCTTCAAGTTGTGGAAATAAACACTTAACAGTCGATATAATTTTTTCCTTGAGATCATTTTTTGAGTTATTCCAACTACGATTATTTCTATAGCTTGCAATCACAGTTAGTTGAAGAGTATTTCTCTCTTGCATAGATACAGAATCCCCTGAAGAACGCATAGCGCAGATTATACAATTCGTATTGTAGAAAGTTTTTTGCGTTATTCCTATGTCTTTGATGTTATACGAAGGGAAAAACCATGTTATGCAATTCCTATATTCGTTATCAATTCGCTTATTCAACCCTAAATAAACGGCAAAAGCTGATTGAGAAATACTTAATTTATCTACAGCTTTTGATTCTTTAGTTTTATGTTCTAATAATTTCTTAAAGGTCCACGCAGAATCAGCATTTGAAACTACATATTTCGCTATGAAGTTGCAATCAGCACCAATCTCTATGCCTATCGCGGTATTTTTCCGCGTGATAATTTTTGTAACTCTACTATTTAATAACAATTCCCCCCCATACTCGCAATATCTTTGAGCTAGCAAATCAGCAAATGTTTGCATCCCCCCCTTAGGATAATAACCACCATCTAAAAAAAACTCGCGGTAAGTCACAACCGCTATTAAAGCTGAAGCGTCCCGAGAAGAAATAGCTTTCGCCCCAAACAAGAGCAATGAAAAAATAGCCTTTAACTTGTTACTAGTAAAATAATAATCCAATAATTTCTTAAAAGTAATTTTATTCAGTTTATACATAACATTAACTGAATAAACATTGAGAATTAAGTCAAAAAAACTATCAAGATTATCCTTTTCCTGAGGAAAATTACTGGATAACTCTTTTTTCGTTTCGCTCACTTTAGTTCGCAAAAAGATAGTTTTATCAGGCGTTATAATTCTGTCAGTTGGATCATCGCGTATAAAATTCACTCTGTGTAACAAATCTAAATCTCTTAATATTTTAAATAGCGTACCACCTTTTCGTAACGACCCTAAATAATGTGGGCCAGCATCAAAAGTGTATCCTTGCCTGTTAAAAGAAGTGCAATATCCTCCAACTTTAGAATGCTGTTCCACGAGTAACACTTTTAACCCTTTTTTTGATAGATAACATCCACATGTCAGGCCTCCGATTCCTCCACCTATTATAATTACATCGTATCTATTCATTATCTGCATCCATCTTCAAAAAAATAAAAACATCCACCACAAAAACACGGAGGACAAGTGCCTTGGAATATTGGATTAATGTTTTCCAAAATCCCACAATATTTCCACAAGGAACAACATTTACAAGCTTTCTTTCAAATAACCTAAACCCCTCTTATCTACCAAGAATTCACTTCCCCAAACACCACACAGCAATTATTACCGCCAAAGGCAAAGCCGTTATTTAAAACAGTTGTTATCTTTTTCTTTCGTGCCTTATTAGGAACACAATCTATATCGCATTCAGGATCCGGGGTTTCAAAGTTGATCGTTGGAGGCACAATCCCGTCCCTAATCGCCAGACAACAAGCAGCTGCTTCTATTGCCGAAGATGCTCCCATAGTATGCCCTAGCATGGATTTTAGAGAACTGACCAAAACCCCCTTATTCTTCTGCCCAAATATCTCGTTAATAGCCATTGCCTCTGTCTTATCGTTCATTAGCGTGCCTGTGCCATGAGCACAGATATAATCTATATCTTCACAATTCACATTTGCATCCTTTAATGCCTTTTGCATTACCTTTACTATGCCTTTTACATCAGAAGCGGTAGCATTGTATGCGTCACAGGATAGTCCATACCCTAAAACTTCCGCATAAATGCCTGCGCCTCTTTTTAACGCGGATTCTAAAGACTCAAGAAATAACATCCCCGATCCCTCACCTAGGATCATGCCTTTTCGGTTCTTATCAAAAGGAGCGCATTTATCAGCAGACATAGCATATAACCGCTGAAACCCGGCAAAAGCAACATGGGAAAATGACTCGCTGCCCCCTGCTAAAGCAAAATTCAAATCCCCGTTCTTAATCAGATCATAACCATAGCCTATCGCGTAATTACCCGCGGCGCACGCATTAGGAATAAGGTAATTTAATCCCCTGGCTTTAAACTGTATGCCCACATTAGAAGAAATATTATTTACTGCGGCTTGAAAAAGCTTTTGTATGTTTAAATCTTTTATCCCGCCTTTTGCCCAGGATTCTGCTGATTCCTCCATAGACCTTTCTCCCAAGGTAGTACCAATTACTACTCCAAACTTGTCACTGGTAATTGCTTTTATTGGGATGTTTGCGTCTTTTAACGCCAAAGACGAAGCAGCTATAGCCAGCTGGGAAGTCTTTCCTAAAAATTTCACCTTCCTCTTTGGCATGAAATCCTCAGGCACGAAATTCTTCACTTCACCGCCCATATGACATTTGTACGCGGAAGTGTCAAAAGAAGTTACCTCACTAATCCCGCTAACTCCGTTTATAATATTCTTCCAGAAAATATCTTTGCCAATACCTAACGAAGAAACAATTCCAATTCCTGTAATAACTACGCGGCGACTACCTTTCATAATAAATCCTGTTTTTTTTGCTTTTGCATATAGCTTATAACTTATGGCTTGCGGCTTATTACATCAACAATTTAACAAAAATGGTTAGTATTTGCTTATCACTGCTGTTGTATTATTACCTCCGGGCCCGAAATTAATTACTAATACATTTTTTATTTCTGCTTTTCTTGAAACATTTACTACATAATCTAAATCACAATCAGGATCCGGCACTTTATAATTAATTGTTGGTGGAATGAAACTATTTTTTATCGCGCCGACAGATGCCGCCAGCTGCAAACCACCGCTAGCACTGATACTTTCTCCGAGCATTGATTTTATCGAGCTTACCGGGATTTTATTCGCGTAAATATTAAACACTTCTTTTATTGCCTGTGTTTCTAATCTGTCCTGCCGCTGGACTGAATTAGCAGAAGAACAGATATAATCAATATCTTCTTCACTTAAACCCGATTCCTCTAATACCTTTTTCATGCTGTTTTTCAACCCCCTAATCCTCGGGTCATAATCAGCAGTACGATAAGCATCAAAAAAAGCCTTAACTCCCAGGACCTGGGCATAGATATTAGCTTTTCTTTGTATAGCGTATTCTTCATCTTCTATAACTAAAACAGTCGCGCCTTCTCCTAAGACTATCCCGTTGCGTCTTTTATCAAACGGGCTGCAAGTCTCCTCTGCCTTTCTACCGGAAAGAAACCCTGCTTTGTAAAAACCAACAAAATTGGAAAATGAAAAACTCTCTACCCCGGCAACTAAAATTGCGCGCGCTCTTCCTGTTTTTATAAAATCTACCGCGTATTTCAGCGCGTCTAATCCAGCGCTATGCCCTGTAGAAATGGTGGTATTAAACCCTTTTATCTTATAGCGTATTGCTACATAGCTAGAGGGATAGTTCATTGTTGTTGCGGGGAATAAAGCAGGATTAACCATCTGGGGGCCGTCATCAACGACTTCTTTTGTAAACTTAGCAATCGCAAAAGCAACAGATACTGTGGTTGCTGTAACAACACCGATATCATCGGTATTTTCCTCTGTGATTTCAAGACATGCGTCATCTAACGCTAGCTTTGCTGCTGATGCGACAAGCAATGTAGCCCGGTCAAGATTTCTCAAGCCCTTAGGGCCTAAAAAATCCTCTGCTTTAAAATCAGCGCACTCACCTGCTAGCTTGCTTTTAAAATATGTAGTGTCTATTAGCGTTGCCGGTTTTATCCCCGTGGTGCCTTTTTGCAAAGCCTGCCAGAAAGATTCCCTGCCGATTGCGTTCGGAGCAATAACTCCTATACCTGTGATAACAACTTTTTTATTATCCATGTTTTTTTATCGCTTGTTCCATAAACTCAAAAATATTTGACAACTCCTGAATTTTGGGAATTTCTTCATCCTGAAATCTTATTTTATATTTTTTTTCAATAGCAGCTACAATTTCCAAAGCCATCATACTATCCACGCCCAAATCCTCAACAAATTTACACGTATCCGTAAACTTATCCACTGGAATCTCAATTACCTCTGAAATAAGCTCTTTTATCTCAGCTTTTGTATCCTGGTCCAGTTTTTTCAAAACAACCATTATATCCCTCCTTTTAAAAAGTGTTTTTCTCCCTCATGACATCCCCAAGCCGCCGTCAACCCTGATTACCTGACCGGTTATATAATCTGATTTGTCTGTTGCCAGAAAAAGCACAACACTGGCTACTTCTTCAGATGTTCCGAATCTAGCTAAGGGGATTTGCGGTATAACATGTTTAAGATAATCTTCTTTAAGATTGCTGGTCATATCAGTGGTAATAAAACCCGGAGCAACTACATTGACCCGCACATTAAAAGTAGCGACTTCTTTGGCTAAAGCTTTACTAAAAGCGATCATCCCGCCTTTGGAGGCTGAATAGTTTGTTTGACGAGAAATTCCAATTATGCCGCTAAGAGAGCTGATGTTTATAATATTTCCTTGCCTTTGTTTCATAAAAGTCACGGCAAAACACTTGGTAACATTAAATACACCGGTAAGATTTGTATCAATAACCTCTGCCCATTCCTCAGGACTCATCATGGCTAAGGCTTTATCACGAATAATCCCGGCATTATTCACCAGAATATTCACTGTTCTATATTTATCGAGGATTTGTTCTTTAAACGCGTTAACTTGTTCAAAGTCTTTTACATCAACTTTAAAGCCTTTGGCTTTTAAGTTTTCTTTTGTCAGGCTGGCTTCCAGCTCTTGAGCTTTGGCATCACTGTTAAGATAAGTAAACAGAACACAAGCTCCCTGTCGAGCTAAAGTCTGGACAATGGCTTTGCCAATGCCGCGCGTACCACCAGTAACAACAGCAATTTTGTCTTTTAGTTTCATTTACACCTTCAGTAAATATAAAACAAACAATTCATTATGCGTCAACAAAAAACCACTATTATTACAGGCAATCAATGTAAGAATTTATAATAAAAATAAATTATTCTCAGAAATTTTAAAAAACTCCATTAGGAGGCCTGTCCTTAACTTTTAATCATCTTTTGAAACTATTATAATTAGAAATAATCTTTATGTCAAGCTAAGTAAGCATAGACCTTAATCCCCAGAAACAAATAATTTACCATCAGAAAGCAAATATTTTTTTCTCTGACGGTAAATTTATTAATTATAAGTTCTGCTGGTTTAAAAAACGCAAAAAATAGTTATTGCAAAAGTTTTGCAATAATTTTATTTAGCGAATTTTGTATAAAAAATTAAACACTATTTTTAAAAAAAAGCTGATTTTTGTTGAAATGATTAGACAGTAAAAATTAAGGATTTTTAGGTTTAAGGCTGATTAATTTGAGCAATATCCGCAGTCTGTCTGGCAGCAATTAACTGCTGAGCAGCAGTGGAAAGCAGCATATAATGGACATATGCCTGATTTTTTGCTTTAATCGCGAATGCCTGGACTTTCGGATGTCCGAATTTATTCAAGAGATTGTCATAAAGCATAATCCCCTGAGTTTGCGCGTAGGCATCTAAATTTAAAGCCTGATAATCATGCAGAGATTTTTCATTTTCAATCCGCGTATCATTAATATCCGCGCCAAAAAAATCAATTAATTCCGACAAGGCTTTTACGCTCTGCTGTTTTTCGGAAATAATTTGATTGTATGGTATAAAAATACTAAACTGTTCGCTATGACTTTCACATTGCCGCATTATGTGTATATCCCAAATTAAAACCTGATTTAAAGCTTTTATCAGTTCTGGATTTACCTGGGCAAAAACAGCTTGGCTTAAAATAAACAGCACGCCTGTTGATAAGATTAAGACTCTTCTGATTTTCTTTAGCATGGTTTTATTTTCCTAAAACTGTTCTTCCTCGCCGCCTGGCATTTGGGGAAACATCGATGCTGGCATTTCTTTGCTGCGCAGTACCGCCATTACTGAAAACTGAGCAATATTATCATACATCATATAATAATACTGACTTTGATCTCTTATTTTAGTTGCCGCCTTATTAACTTCCGGATCATTGTATTTATAAATCAGTAAATTACAAAATGCCACTGCTCCAATCTCTTCAGCCGCGTCTAAAAGCAATGCATCCTCAAGACTCGGCGCCTGTTCAATAATCAGCTGCTCTTCCTTGATCACATCAGCTTTACCGCCTAATTTCTCCAATACAACCTTTAACTCTTTAATTTGCTCAGCTTTGCCTACCACTGTTTCCATATAAGGCATCTGCACTCTGAATTGTTTTTGGCGGGATTCATACTGAAGCTTTGCTTTGGTAAACACAACAATTCCCCGGTTTAAATCAATTAATAAATCTGTATTCTTCTGCGCGGCAAAACCAGAACTGGTGATTAACAGCATAAACGCTAAAATAAAACTTATTTTTTTCATATAGCCTCCATTGAGATTTAATTAAACTTGTTATATTCTATCAAATAATTCGCGTAAGAAGAAGTTTAAAATTTATCCATTCAGTTTAAAATAAAAGATTAAACCCTAGAACCAGCGCTAAAACAAAAAACAACCCAGTTAAAAGCAGTTTCGAAAATCCGAGATTTCCCGCGAAGAACTTATTAATCTGGCTAGAACTCACCCCGGCATAGGCAAAAGCAAAAACAGACAATAATGGCAAAATAAACATAACATTATATAATAGCAAATAAATAAATGACTTAACCATTATTTTCTTTTGCTGTAAAATATACACAATGGTCGGCAAATAAACCTGGCCTGTGCACATTGATTCAAGCACGGAAACCAAAAACCCTAAAATCAAAGCTCCCAGAATTAAATTGCGGGTTTGCATCTCTTTTCGGATCAATTGATTAATCATTTTTCGAATAAATTTCGGTAACTTTAACTTTATTTCACTGGGATTTTTTGAATGTTTATATTTTAGAAAATCAAGAAAATTAAACACAGCAAAACCCAAAGCCAAAACAAAAGCAATTATCGATACAACTCTGCTAATCCCCCCATTAACTGAATAAATTTTAATTAATTTAAATACACCCAAACCCAATAAAACATAAGTTAAAAACACGGATAAAGCAAACATCCCGCCGACAATTAGAATCTCCCGCTTAGTTTTTTTAAGCAAAGAAAGCACGGAAACAAAAAAAACAATTGTAATAAAAGCGCAGGGATTGATCCCGTCAATAAGTCCGGCAAAAGCCACTACCCCAGGGGTAAAGCGGGAAAAACGATCGGCTAAAGGGTTTTCCGGAGAATATTCTTTTTTTTGGGCAATGATCTGGCTGGGAGTAATTGTAACTGATTGATTACTCAATTCCTCGCTAATCACATCCTCAAGTTTTAACTGAATAGACTTAATCCCGGACAAAGCTTGATTACCTACAAACAGCTTAACCGATTCATCATCTTCTATTGCGTATGCCTGCTCATACATAAGCTGCAGATTAAAAGCCTCTGCGTCATCAACCGGAATATGCTGATAAGCCACAGCGCCTTTAAATTTTTTCAAAATCTTTGGCAAGAATTCTTTTTTCAGCTGCTGGCACTGCTCGCAAGTTGATGAAGAAAATAAATAGATCATTAAAGCCTGGTTTTTATTTACTCCTTGGGCAAAGGAAACCGAGACAATCAAAAATATGCTCAACATAAACAGAATAGTAGACCTTTTCATGCTTTTAATATATCATATTATTCATCATGAAAACTACTATTTTAGCTAAAATTTTAACCGTAACTTTATTTTTAAGCTTACTGATCAACTATCCAGGCATAGGCTTTGCCTTAGAAATATCACCGCGAACAATTAACCTGGGAGATATCACAAAAGGTAAACCGATTACTCAGGAGATACTAATCGCAAACAATGAATCACAAGCAGTAAACCTGAAAAGAGCGCGCTCTTCATGTGATTGCATTACTCTGGAATATGAAAAAGATATATTGGTTAAAGAAAATCAAATCTATACCATTATTCTAAAATTAAATACCGCGGAATTAGCCGAAGGGAAATTAAAGAAGTTTGTTTTTTTATATTTTGAAAACGCGAAAAATCCAATTTATTCCATTGAACTCAGAGGAAATATCCGCGACTTTTAAACTACGCATCATAATCAGAGAATACGGGGTCAAGTCTCTACTTGACTACACCTCAATTTTAAACTATCATACACCTTCGCCAGTTTTTTATCAGCAAGACATTTTTTCTTTATCCGATCACAATATATCGCTGAACTCTTATAGCTTATATCCCCAAATATTCTCCCGATTTGACCCCCTTCATTTTCATTTGCAAAAAGAAGCTTTTGATATTGAAAAGATGAAAGCGAATTCGGTGAAGGAGCCTGTTCTTAGCGAACGTAAGGGCTGAAACACGACCCTGTGAGGGACAATTAAGGCGCTTCACCGAATTCTTCACAAAGAAAGTATAAAGTATAATTTGCGCATAGCTAATCTATGACGCCGTATCACAACGATTTCTTGGAAGAATTAACAAAAGGTGAAGCTCATTGAATGTTTTTATCTGGAAGGTAATTCCTTGCTTGGAAAGGCAAAAGTAAGAAATTTTGTCTAACGGGGAACTTTTTTCTTGTCAATCGTTATAGTCCCTCTTATTTCCTTATTTCCTCTTATTTCTTCTCTACTCCTTTTAAATGTTTTTCCACTTTATCAATTTTCCATCAATTCCTAATTATTTCAACTTCATCAGCAATAATTGTAAACTCTGAATTCGTCAATAAAACATTTAATTCAAATCTACCTATCTTTGAAAGATAATATTCTTCATACAACCACCATTCATTAATAATATTATCAATGCCATTAAAAAACTCAACACCTTTAAAAATTAATTTGATCTCATTGCTTTGTTCTTCATAATTACTACTTGAGTCTATTACAATAGTAATTTCTCGTTCTTTTTTAGAAATATCAATAATTACACCATCATGCAGAGACATTCTACTTAACTTCTGAACACTAACTGGCAATGAGGATTCGACGGAATTAAAATGTCTTTGATAATTCTCAATAGCCATTTTCCATTTATTTTCCACTTCTATATTGTTTTGCAAACTCGGATCACCTTGCTGCTCTTTTAAAAGTTGTCGTGTAAAATATATCATTTTAATATCCTTTTTAATTCACCCTTAAGTTAAAATAAATCTTCCCTTTTTTCATGGATAATAATAATGATCATGTGGGCTAGGAGCGTTTGGTGTTTTTGGTTTCGGAACATTTGGATGGTAATGTGATCCATTTTTCCCATGAGGATGAGATATCGGCTCTTTTCCTCTCCCTGCTTTTTTAGCTTTCTCGTAGGCTCCTTTTTTTGATGAGGATTTATCCCTTTTCCCTATTTTATTTTTACTTCTAGCAAACTTAGTAAATGTATCCCAAACATATTGAAGCGAAGGACAATCGCAGCGACGTAAACGTTTCCAGATTTCTATTTGACCCCAAGCACCTATTGTTACCGTAGCTGCAAGAACATAATAAACCGTAACACAACCAGTTATAGCAAACTCTCCAAAAGGATCAATTTTATTGGTGGGTGAACTTTCCACATACCCATACAAATTTATCCCGCCATCCGTACCAATCGGATCACGGGAAATGAACCTGCCGCTGTTGGCGTCGTACCACCTAGCCCGATTTATGTATCATGATTCTCCTCTGGAAACCATGACTTTTAGGCCTTTTTTTTAGGCCTTTCAAAGAACGCTGATCTTTTATTTATTATATCTCTTTTCATTTTAAAACAATAGCATTTTTAG
>Ga0180007_10004010_pt1 | contig 15899 bp, 14 predicted proteins | sample MM_PC_MetaG_FD_121122 | JGI IMG/M metagenome (GOLD analysis project Ga0180007, IMG submission 121122) | Groundwater microbial communities from the Aspo Hard Rock Laboratory (HRL) deep subsurface site, Sweden - MM_PC_MetaG | ecosystem: Environmental > Aquatic > Deep subsurface > Groundwater... | reverse complement strand
TACTGATAAAAACCTGCTTGGTGGTACTGAAGAGGATTATCGGTAGTTAATAGAAACCTCACTCGCATCAGGCACTGTCAAAACGGCAGGCTCCTCGGGAAGATCCGAACAATATCCCGTAGGTCTACTTCCCCCATATCCTTTCCCAGCAAGACAAGTCCGAAAATCATCCATGCAAGCAACAAGCTCTGCCTGACTTGCATCATGACTGCAACCTCTTTCAAAATCGCTCCAATGGCTTTTGCAATCTGTCCATCCTGTTCCATAAACCTCGGCGGCTTTCGTCACTCCTGAAGCATCTCTATCAACCTTAACAAGACCGGCAAGAACACATACACTGGCGGCAACGGCTACAACACCCCATTTGACAGCTTTTGGAAGCAAATGCCTAATATAACACTGTGTTTCCTTGCCAGGGATATAAATTTTGTCCGCAGAAGATGACTTTCCAGGTTGATTCATGATAAAATTGTTATTTACAGTTGCCAACTTAAACATATTAAGAAGCGGCTGTCAACCCCTTTCTAGCATTTTCTTTTAATGATACAATCTCGTAGTCATAAAAAACCGTCGAGTCATAGGCAAGCCCCTCCAAGTCGGGGTCTAGGCAGAAACTCCATCCACTTGATACTTGACACTCATTACTCCTTACTAACACACAATGTTCCTCAAAAAACTTTTCGGAGATTACAGCAAAAAGAAAATTAAAGAACTTCAGCCTCTTGTAGAGCACATCAATCAATTAGCGGAAAAATTCGATAAAGAGCTCAAAGACGAAGATTACAAAAAAAAGACAGAAGAGTTCAAAAAACTCATAGCGGAAGGGAAAAACGTGGATGAACTTCTCCCGGAAGCTTTCGCGCTGGTCAAATCGGCCTGCCGAAGACTCCTCGGAACAAAATGGGAAGTCCGCGGACGAGAAATCGAGTGGAACATGGTTCCTTACGACGTCCAAATAATCGGCGCAATCATTCTCCATCAAGGAAAAATCGCGGAAATGAAAACAGGTGAAGGAAAAACACTCGTCTGTACAATGCCGGTCTACTTGAACGCTCTAACAGGGGAAGGAGCCCATGTCGTAACCGTAAACAACTATCTTTCAAATCGTGACGCGGAATGGATGGGAGGGATTTATAAATTTCTCGGATTAACAGTGGGAGTTATCGATCACGGGCAAACCCCTGAAGACAAAAGAGCCGCATATGAATGCGACATTACTTACGGAACCAACAACGAATTCGGATTCGACTACCTGAGAGACAACATGGCACGAGACTTAACCCACTGCGCCCAAAAAGAACCTAACTTCGCAATAGTGGATGAAGTCGACTCAATCCTTGTCGACGAAGCAAGAACACCGCTCATAATTTCCGCACCCGCGGCAGCTTCGGAGCAAGATTACAACAGATACGCACAACTAATTCCAAGCCTTGAAGAAAACATCCACTACAACATCGACGAAAAGACAAAAACAACAGTTTTAACAGAAGAAGGGATCTCAAAACTTGAAGAACTGCTCGGGATAGAAAACATATACGCTGAAGCGGGCTTTCAAGCAGCAACCTACATCGAACAAGCCCTAAAAGCTCATACCGTCTATCAGAAAGACATAGATTACATGGTCCAAGACGGCCAAGTCATAATAATCGACTCATTCACAGGAAGAATGATGCCCGGAAGAAGATTCGGAGCCGGGCTCCACCAAGCAATCGAAGCAAAAGAAGGCGTAGAAATCAAAAGAGAAAGCCGCACATTGGCAACAATCACCTTTCAAAACTACTTCCGAATGTACAAAAAACTCTCCGGGATGACAGGTACGGCAATGACCGAAGCGGAAGAGTTCGGAGCAATTTACGGACTGGATTCCTTTGAAATACCAACCCACAAACCCGTAACCAGAATCGACAAAACTGACGCAATTTACAAAAACCTGAAAGGGAAACACTTGGCAATAGTCAAAAAAATTCACGAACTTCACAAAAAAGGCCAACCGGTGTTGGTCGGAACGGTATCTGTGGACAATTCCGAAATACTTTCGAAAGTACTCCAAAAAGAAAAAATCCCACACAATGTATTGAACGCCAAATACCACGAAAAAGAAGCGGAAATCGTCGCAAAAGCCGGCCAAAAAGGCACTGTAACAATCGCAACCAACATGGCTGGTAGAGGAACCGATATCAAGCTCGGAGAAGGAGTAAAAGAACTTGGAGGACTTTACATAATCGGAACAGAAAGACACGAATCCCGCCGAATCGACAACCAGCTTAGAGGAAGATCCGGACGCCAAGGAGACCCGGGAGAAACACAATTCTATGTCTCAATGGAAGATGACTTGATGAGGATGTTCGGAGCGGAATCTGTCAAAAGGATGATGGAACTCCTGCGAGTACCCGAAGACATGGCAATCGAAAACAAACGCATATCAAAATCCATAGAAAACGCCCAGAAAATGGTCGAAGGAAAACACTTCGACATCAGAAAACACCTCGTCGAATACGACAATATCATGAACAAGCACCGCGACCTGATTTACAAGCGCCGCCGCCAAATTTTAGAGGCACAGGACATAAAAAACGACATCCTTCTACTGATGGAGCAAGAAGTGGAAAGAATAATTCAAACTCAAGCCCAATCCGCCGAAGTTTTAGCCAAAAAAGGCCCAAAATTCGACTATCAAGAAATCCTGGAAACCATAAATGCAATCCATCGAGACCAAACTCACTCACTCACAATCGAAACCCTTAAGCAAACTGCAACAGAAGAAGAATTAATCGACAAACTCAAAAAATACCTATGGTCGGAATACGAAGAAAAAGAAAAAGAAGTCCCCGACTATAATGAAGAAGAAGGCTCAAAACTCCTGCGAAAAGTCGAACGAGACATCTATTTCCGCGTCATGGACAGTTTCTGGATGCAACACATCGACGAAATGACCCGCCTGAGAGAAAATGTCGCTCTGAGAAGCTTCGGACAAAGAGACCCTTTGACAGAATATAAATCGGAATCATTCCGCCTGTTCGGAGAACTAAGAGAAAACATCCAAAAAACAACCGTAAACACGATCTTCAAGGTAAAAGTGCGCCTTCAAGCCGATCAGAAACTCGAAGATTCCGTCCCAAAACACGTCCAAACAAACGAAGCCGTCATCCAAAGATTCATGCAGGGCAACAGACCATCAGTAGGCACCGCAATCTCCCAAGCCGGAAGCATCCAAAGAGCCACTTTCGACCCGGAACCAGGAGTAAAACATGAAAAAACCGGCCGCAACGACCCATGCCCATGCGGAAGCGGGAAAAAGTACAAGAAGTGTTGCGGATAGCGCACAGCAAAGCGAAGCGCAAAAAACTACAAATAGACGTTTCGCACTAGCGAAACACCGCTTCAACTCAATGACTCATTGATAATAATCCAAACAAACATCTGCAACGCTCCTGCTTTTTCGAGCTCGTACATGTTAGAGCGAGAAAAACAGGAAGTGAAGCCGTTTGGTAGGATTAATCCTCAATGAGCTCCCAATTAATCTCCCTCGGCTTAGCTCCCAGTCCCGCCTCTGGCGGGACCTCCTCGCATTTTAAAATAAAATGTTAACACTTTAGTCTTCGATTAGTTCCCAGTTAATTGTTCGAGGCTTAGCTCCGTCGGCAGGCCCGATAACACCATTATCCTCAAGCATATCGATAAGCCTCGACGCCCGAGCATAACCGACCCTCAAATATCTTTGCAAAGCCGAAGCGGAAGCCTTTTTAGACCTCTTAATGCACTCCATCGCCTCAAGATACATCGGATCATCGGCACCGACAGCTTGAGCAGCCATTTTGCTATCAGGCACTCCATTAAGCTTCTGACCGGCAGTCTCTTTCGAAGTAACGGTTTCATCATAAGTAGGATCAAAACCGATCTTAATCTTATTCGTAATCTTCTCAATTTCCTTCGAACCCACAAACACCCCCTGAACTCTGGAAGGCTTCCCTGTAGTCCCGCCCAAATACAACATATCCCCATTCCCCAGAAGATCCTCCGCACCAATTCCGTCAATAATAGTCCGAGAATCAATAGAAGAAGCAACCGTAAAAGCGATTCGAGCAGGGATATTAGCTTTAATCAAACCTGTAATTACATCAACCGAAGGCCTCTGAGTAGCAATAAGCAAGTGCATCCCGACAGCACGAGCCATCTGAGCAATCCTGCAAATCGAAGCCTCAACCTCCTGCTTGGCAACCATCATCATATCCGCAAGCTCATCGATCACAATCACAATTTTCGGCATAGTCTCCTTAATCTTGCGATCAGCATTATAATCATCAATATTCCTATGTCTCGCTTCCGCACAAACCCTATACCGCCGAGTCATCTCCGCAACAGCCCATCTAAGAGCAGTCGCAGCCTTGTCAGGCTCGGTAATAACAGGAGTAATTAAATGCGGAATACCATTGTAATTATTCAGCTCAACTCTCTTCGGATCCACCATAATCATCTTTAGATCCTTTGGAGAGTTATTGTATAAAAAAGAAATCAAAAACGCATTCATGCAAACCGACTTACCACTACCTGTAGCCCCAGCAATTAGGAGATGAGGCATTTTGGCTAAATCCGCAACAATCGGAGTCCCGGAAACACCACGACCAATAGGAAGCTTCAACCCCGAACCCATATTTTTATATTCCGGAGCCTCCATAAGTTCTCTAAGGCGAACAGTCGCTCTATCCACATTCGGAACCTCAATCCCAACAAGAGCCTTCCCGGGAATCGGAGCTTCAATTCGAACGGAAGAAGCCGCCAAGGACATCGCAATGTCACTTTTCAAAGTAGTAATTTTAGAAAGCTTAACTCCCTCGGAAGGTTTCAAGGAATACTGAACGACAGTCGGACCGACATGCACATCATGCATCGCAACCCTAATACCGAACTGATCCAGCTTACTACGAATTTTATCCGCATTCTCTCGAAGCAAGTCCTGGTTAAGCGCGATATTATCCACAGTCGCATCAAGCCAAGCAAGATCAGGATAACTGTATTCATACTCATCATACACTTGAGGCTCGGTACTTGAAACTTGAGACTCCTCCGGTTTAACCTCCCGCAATTTAATCTCATCCTCTCGAACAGGCTCTTTCTCCTCAACCTCAACCTGCTCGGGCTTCACAATGTTTATCCCGTTAACATCAAAAACAAAATCATCATCCTCTTCTTCTTCGGAAGCAGGAGCATTCCTCTTTTTCTGATTTCTAATTTCAGATTTCGGATTTGTCTGAAAGACATCAATAATTTCTTTCAAACTAACATCAAAAATAAGCAGAAAAGACACCGTAATCATCGCCAAAAACACAATATAACTTCCCGCCACACCAATAACCGATCTGAAAATAAAACTGGCAACAAACCCGATATACCCTCCATACATTCCCTCTTTCGCCACATCGTAAACATCATGCGCGGGAACAGATAGATGGACTGTCCCCAAAAGCGCGGTTGTAAGAAGAATAACTCCAAGCCATCTCGCGAACCCGAATGTAACCTTTTTCGAGAAAAATTCCAAAAGCGCAATCATAATCAAAATAGCTGGCACCACTGTTGCCCCCCACCCGAAAACCGGCTGAAGAAAAGCCATCCAAAGATCCCCGAGAACACCAAGATTCCCTCTCATACTAAGAATCGTCAAAATACCGAGCGTAAAATAAAAAACAGCCCAAATCTCCCTCACAACATGAGCCTCAACATCGAGAGTCAATCTCTGCTTCTTCAGCGTCCTTCTCTTCCTGGAAGCAACCCTTTTAGCAGGTTTGCGTTTATAAGTGGTTTTTCTTTTAGTTTTTCGAGGAGGCATAAGAATTAAATTATTGATTTTGCAGAAGGAATTTTACCAGAAACCTAAATTAGAATCCATCTGTATGTATAAAAATAAAACCTATGCTAAAATCAATCCGTAGATTGGTGAATAATCAACAGTCTACAGTCCACAACCAACCATCAACCATATGCCAACCACCCGCTTCGCCCCCTCCCCAACCGGCTACCTCCACATCGGCGGTCTCAGAACCGCCTTGTTCGCATACCTTTTCGCCCGTAAGCAGGGAGGAAAAATCATCCTGAGAATCGAAGACACAGATCAAAAACGTTATGTACAGGGAGCAACTGAAAACTTAATCAAAACCTTAAGCTGGTTCGGCATAGAGTTCGATGAAGGCCCATATCTCGAAGGAGAAGAGATAAAAGAAAAAGGAGAAAACGGCCCTTACTTTCAATCAAAAAGAACAGAAATTTACAAAGAACATGCACAGAAACTCTTAGATGAAGGACACGCCTATTATTGCTTCTGTACCCCTGAAAGACTGCAAGAAATGCGCGAGCAGCAGCAAAAAGAGAAGAAGCCACCGATGTACGACCGAAAATGCTGTTCCCTGACCCCCGAAGAAGTCAAATCCAGACTCGAAGCGGGAGAAAGAGCTGTAATCAGACAAAAAATCCCTCATGACAAATTAATAGAATTCACAGACTCGATCAGGGACGAAATGTCTTTCGACCCAAAGACAATAGACGACCAAGTCTTAATAAAATCCGAAGGATTCCCAACCTACCACCTCGCAAACGTCGTCGACGACCACTTCATGGGAATAACCCACGTTATCAGAGGCGAAGAATGGCTCCCGTCCACACCCAAACACATCGCACTTTACCAGGCTTTCGGGTGGGAAATCCCACAATTCGCTCACATACCACTCCTCCTCAACCTCGACAAATCCAAACTCTCCAAACGCCAAGGTGATGTCGCCGCAGAAGATTACATCAATAAAGGTTATCTCCGAGAAGCAATCCTGAATTTCATAGCTTTTCTCGGCTGGAACCCCGGCACAGAAGAAGAGTTTTTCAGCCTTGAACAACTTATCGAGAAGTTCGACCTGAAAAGAGTCCAGAAGGCAGGAGCAATTTTTAATTTGGAAAAACTAGACTGGTTCAACGGCCACTATTTAAGAGAAAAATCTGTCGCGGAATTGGCCGACCTGGTTTTTCCTCTCATTGATTTTGATGTCAAAAAAGATGACCCATACTTCTTAAAATCCGTCGAAGTAATCCAAACCCGCCTAACCAAACTCGAAGAAGCCCCTGAAATGCTCAGATTCTTTTTCACAGAACCTTCTTACGAAGAAGAGTTACTTTTGAACCCCAAGATGAAGGTTACCAAAGAAACTGCGAAGCTCGCATTCCAAAAATCCATAGAAACTCTCGAAAAAATCTCAGCAGAAGACTTCGAAGATGAAGAAAACTTAAAACAACCTCTCCTGGATCTCGCAAAAGAGCTGGAACTCAAAAACGGCCAAATCCTCTGGCCTCTCAGAGTAGCTTTAACAGGAGAAAAATACTCTCCAGGAACATTCGAAGTTTTGGCCGCACTTGGCAAAGAAAAATCCGTAGAAAGAATCCAATCATATTTAACAAATCTATAGCCTCAATCTTCCACGAGCCATCGGCTCGCCCCGCCACGAGCGGCGGGATGCCCCATGCCCCCTGCCCTATGCCCACACCTAACCACTAACCTACAATTACAATGAACCACGAAATAGAACACAGCCCCGAAGCCGACACCTGCCAAAAAATCGCCGACCTCGCCCTCGAACTCAAAGAGACCGAATGGGACGGCGGAAAAGAAGCTTGCGTTAGCCTCATTCAAACAGTCGAAGCAAACGACACTTTCAAAAATTTCAAAGAAAAAGTATGGGATCAACTCCCCGCCGGAACACAAAACACCCTCGCCGGAACCAACCTTATCGGCAAAATCAACAAACAACTCAATCCCCTCTTGATCGGGTCAGTCAGATGGGCAGTCCAAGTCGGACTCCTTGAACTAAAAGACAAGGATGCCGCAGCCGTATCGAAAGCAATCGAGGAAGAAGCCGGACTTTCGGCATGGATAGGAAAAGCTTTATCAAAATTTATCCCTGAATTAAAAACCGCAACTCCCCTATTCGAAGCCTTAAAACCTCTCACCGAAGCCGGGAATCAAGGACTCGCAGAAATCAAAGAGAAAGCACATCCGGAAACAGACCTGGAAAGACTCGCAGAAGAAGTAGGCGCCGAACCAACCAGCTTAGAACAGGGTATCATACACGAAAGAGTAAAAGACGATCTCGACACCGAAGCATAGAAATGATACATTGAAACACACTATGAAACTCAAACAACTCCAACAACTCATCACTGAAGTTCAGGAAAAAATGCCCTGCGAAAAATGCCGAGCAAACTACAGCGAACCCGAGATAACAATAATCGGAGCCGTTGAAAGCGAAGTACACCTGGAAATGAAATGTCGAAAATGCGGACACCAATCTGCAATGAGCGCAACACTCGACAAATACGCCGGAACCCGCAAGCAGAGAGGCCTAATCGTCCGAAGCATGGACAAACCCCTATCAGATTCAGTAACTCCGGATGATGTGATCGAAATGCACAACTTTCTTCAAGATTTCACAGGAAATTTCCACGAAATCCTTTAACAAAACCAAAATGAAAAAACTACTAACAGGGCTCGTAATCACCTCGCTCCTGTTCATTTCAGGCTGCAACGCACAATATTTCACGGATTTATGGAACTCTTTCACGAAAGAAACCGGAGAAGCTTATGAAAACATCAAAACCGAAGTAACGGAGAAAACCGATGCAATAAAAGACAAAATCGAAGATGTAAATCAAGCCGCTGAAGACGTCAGCGAAGCCGCAGACGCAATAGGAGAAGCTGTCGACAGCCTGCAATCAATCGGGGGAGACAAGGAGGAAGAAACAGAAACCGCAACGGGGACCACAACAGAGTAACATCATGATTGCAGCCCCACTACCAATCAAACCGTTTTGCCAAAGGCAAAACACCACGCGCAAGAGGACGAAGAGTCCTAATTGCGCGCCTACTACTAATCAAACCGTTTTGCCGCCAGGCATTTATCCCCGCAGGGGGAAACACCTCTCACTTGATACTGGATACTTGAGACTTGGCACTAACTAACAACTCACAACTATCAACTACAAAGCCTCCTTCCACAATCACACAAGTTCGGAAAAAAGAGATCCTATCAGATACTCAGACAAAGAACTTATTGACCATGCCGCGAAAAAAGGTTTCAAGATCCTCTCCATAACCTGCCACAACAAGTGGGTAGGATCACAAGAACTCATCGATTACGCCAAAAAAAAGGGCATCCTCCTAATCCCGGGAACCGAACAATCGATAAATTTCTGCCATGTTGTAATTTTGAACGCAAAACCCGAAGCGGAAAAAATCCGCACATTTCCCGCCCTCCGAAAATATCGAGAAAAAAATCCCGATTGCTTCACAATAATCGCCCACCCATACTTCCCCGGAATCGCGATGTTTTACGATATCATCAGAAGAAACATGAACTGTTTCGATGGGGTGGAACTCTCTTGGTGGTATTCAAAACTCATAAATTTCAACCGCCGAGGAAAAACCCTCGCCAACCATGAAAAACTTCCATTCATAGGAACCTCAGATACTCACAATCTAAAATGGTTCGGGATAACTCACTGCGAAATAACATCACCGAAACTGGAAGCAAAAGAAATCCTTTCATCCCTCCACAAAAACAAACTAAAAAATACCTCAACCCCAATCCCAACCTGGGAAATGCTGTTTTTGATGCCGCTCATAATCATCAGAGACAAATTATGGCTATTGAAAGAAACCATCAAAAAGTTTAAAATAAAAGACGCAGGATAGACCATAAGCTACCAATCAAGCCGTTTCTGCGAAGCAGAAACACCAACCACTGGGTACTGGATACTTGAGACTTGGCACTAACCTCACTAAAACACAAATGAAAAGCTTCATAAAAAACATAAAACTTGAGGCCAAAAAAGCCCCGGCCAGGATCGTTTTTCCCGAAGCCGCTCTTGATGATCGAATTATTCAGGCAACTGCGATTATTTTGAAAGAAAAAACCGCCAAGCCAATTCTAATCGGAAAAGAAATAGAAATCCTCAAAAGAGCCAAGCGCCTCGGCATCAAACTGGGGGAAACTCCAATAATCGACCCGGAAAACTCAGAACTAACAGAAAAATACGTCAAAAAATTCATGACCCTCCGCAAAAAGACAGAAAGAGAAGCCTGGGAAACAGTTCCGAAGGTCAATTACTTCGGCACAATGATGGTCTACGCAGGAGATGCAGACGGAATGGTCTCCGGAACAACCTGGTCAACAGCCGACACGGTACGCCCCGCCCTGCAAATCATCAAAACCAAAGAGAAATTCCACAAAGTTTCAGGATTTTTCTTCATGATTTTGGAAAAAAGACTTCTGTTATTCGCAGACTGTGCAATCACAATCGACCCAAACTCACACGACCTTGTCGACATCGCGACGGACACAGCGGAAACCGCAAAAAACTTCGGAATAGACCCGAAAGTTGCAATGCTTTCCTTTTCAACAAACGGCTCGGCCAAACACCCATTCGTAAATAAAGTCAGAGAAGCTATCGCCCTGGCAAGAGACGAACAACCTAATCTAAAAATAGAAGGAGAGATGCAAGTAGACGCAGCCCTAGTGCCGGAAATTTGCGAGAAAAAATTCCCGGACTCTTCCCTCAAAGGCGACGCGAATGTTCTGATTTTCCCGGACCTCCAATCCGCCAACATCGCTTACAAACTCGTAGAAAGACTAGCGGGAGCGAAGGCAATAGGACCGATTCTTCAAGGACTCAAGAAGCCCGTCAACGACCTCTCCCGAGGATGCAGCGTTCAAGACATTGTCGACATTACAGCAATAACCTCCGTCGAAGCCTCAAAAAACTAACTCACATATCATGAAAATTTTAGTCATAAATGCAGGCTCGTCCTCACTGAAATTCCAGCTTTTGGAATCAAAAAAATGGCAAGTCCTCTACAAAGGAATTATCGACGGGATAGGATTACCCTTATGCGAATTCAGAAGCTCACACGGGAACAAAGACTACCGCCAAATCAAATCGCAACACGCAGCTTTCAAATTCGGGATAGACCATATACTCGCAAGCGAAGTCATCAAAGATCTCTCCGAGATAGAAGCTGTCGGCCACAGAATCGTTCACGGAGGAGAAAAATACGTTAGCGCCGTAAAGGTAGCACCTACCGTCATCAATGAAATCAAAAAACTGTCCTCCCTCGCCCCGCTCCACAACCCACACAACCTCGAAGGCATCAAAGCCTCACAAAAACTTCTCAAAAAAGCTCCCGATGTTGCGATATTCGACACAGCTTTCCACCAAACAATGCCGGAAAAAGCTTTCATGTATCCGCTACCCGAGAAACTTTACAAAAAACACAACATAAGAAAATACGGATTCCACGGAACAAGCCACAAATACGTTGCAGAAGAAGCTCGCAAATACCTCGGCAAAAGAAAATCCGGTAATCTAATAACCTGCCACCTAGGCAACGGCGCCTCAATAACCGCAGTCAAAAACGGAAAATCTATAGACACCTCAATGGGCTTCACCCCACTCGAAGGAGTCATGATGGGAACTCGCAGCGGCGACATCGACCCGGCCATCATTTTCCACCTCATGGACAAACTCAAAATGAAACCTGAGAAAATCTACGAAATGCTCAACTACGAATCCGGAATCAAAGGAATATTCGGCAAAAACGACATACGCGAGCTCCGCGACGAATTCTTCAAGAAAAAGACCAAAAAATCCGCCCTCGCATTCGAAATGTACTGCTACCGAATAGCCAAATACATCGGCTCCTACCTCGTCGCACTCGGCCAACTTGATGCACTCGTCTTCACGGGAGGCATCGGCGAAAACGCCTGGTACATCCGCAAATGGATCTGCGACTACCTGAAAATCGAACTCAACCATAAGAAGAATAAACGCGTCGAATACCCTCAAAAACTCCAAAAAATCTCCTGGGGCACACCAAAAGTCCTCGTCATACCGACAAATGAAGAGCTGCAAATTGCGAAGGAGACGCTTGAAGTACTTAGTTAGTACCAAGTTTCAAATACCCTGTAAGCAAATTTCGCTCGGCGAAACCATTTTTGGCAACTTATAACACTACGCTATTATCTGTTCACTGTTACTTGTCATCTAATTCCACTTCACTCAAGCCGCTGTAGCCTGTAAACTATAGACTGCACACTAACACAAAAAACCATGCTCAGATTCAAAAAAGGCCCCTGGCAAAAAACTATAGATGTCAGGAATTTCATACAGCTCAATTACAAACCTTTCGAAGGGAATGAAAACTTTCTTCAAACCACTACCCCAAGAACCAGAAAGCTTTGGAAAAAAACAGAAATCCTCCTGAAACAAGAGTTCAAAAGAGGCGGAGTCTACGGAATCGACGTCAAAACACCTGGAACAATCACGAGCCACAAACCCGGCTACATCGACAAAAAACTGGAATCGATAGTCGGCCTCCAAACGGACAAACCGCTCTTCCGCGCAATCAAACCCAAAGGAGGAATCCGCCTGGCGGAAAAAGCTTGCGAAGCTTACGGCTACAAACTCGACCCGGAAGTCAAAGAAACTTACACAAAATACATAAAAACTCACAACGACGCGGTTTTCAACATCTATTACGAATGGGAAGACTTCTTCACCCTGGAAAAACACAACCTTTTTCGCAAAAAAGGCATTATAACCGGCCTCCCGGACAATTACGGACGAGGAAGAATCATCGGAGACTACAGAAGAGTGGCACTGTACGGAATTGACCGCCTAATCGAAGCCAAGAAACAAGAAGTAAACGATACCTGCACCTACATGGACGGCGCAACAATCCGACTTCGCGAAGAAGCAAACGCCCAAATCCAAGCACTCAAAGACCTCAAAGAAATGGCCGCAAGTTACGGATTCGACATAAGCCGCCCCGCAGAAGACACCAAGGAAGCGATTCAATGGCTTTATTTCGGATACCTCGGAGCGGTAAAAGAACAAGACGGAGCCGCAATGAGCTTCGGAAGGATCGATTCATTCATCGATATTTATACGGAAAAAGACCTTAGCCGCAAAAAATACACGGAAAAACAGATCCAGCAATTCATCGACGACTTCGTAATCAAACTTCGCCTTGTCCGCCACCTGCGAGTCCCGCAATACAACGAACTTTTCGCAGGAGATCCGACTTGGGTCACCTGTGTTCTCGGAGGAATGGGTAAAGACAGAAGACCTCTTGTAACCAAAACCAGCTTCCGCCTCCTCCACACCTTGGACAATCTCGGACCCGCCCCGGAACCGAACCTGACCATCCTCTGGTCACACAAACTTCCGGAAAACTTCAAAGATTACGCATCACGTATCTCAATAGAATCCAGTTCAATCCAGTTCGAGAACGACGAACTCATGCGCCCTCTCCACGGAGACGATTACGCAATCGCCTGTTGCGTATCTGCAATGGAAATCGGGAAAGAAATGCAATTCTTCGGAGCAAGATGCAACCTCCCCAAGCTCCTTCTGCTTGCAATCAACCAAGGCCGCGACGAAATCAATGATGAACTCATAGTCGAAGGAGTCCCAAAGCTCAAGAACCAAAGAGCCCTCAATTACACAGAAACAAAAAGAGAGTTTTTCAAACTGATGGACTGGCTTTGCAAAAAATATGTGGAAACCATGAACATCATCCACTACTCCCACGACAAATATAACTACGAAGCCGAGCAAATGGCTCTCCACGACCTGCATATCCGCAGATTCATGGCTTTCGGAATAGCCGGAATTTCAATAGTAATAGACAGCCTATCCGCAATCAAATACGCCAAAGTCACTCCCGTTAGGAACAAAAAAGGCGTCACCAAAGAGTTTAAAATAAAAGGAACCTACCCGGCATTCGGAAATAACGATGACCGCGCCGACAAAATCGGCCAAGAAGTGATCAAAAAATTCATAGAAACCCTCGAAAAATACCCCGCATACAGAGAAGCCGAGCACACAGTCTCACTTCTGACCATCACAGCCAATGTAGTTTACGGCCACCACACCGGAGCAACACCGGACGGAAGAAAGGCCGGAGAACCTTTCGCACCCGGAGCAAATCCGATGCACGACCGCGACAAATCAGGAGCCCTCGCCTCCCTTAACTCAGTCGCCAAACTCGACTACAAATATTGCAGAGACGGAATTTCCAACACATTCTCAATCACCCCGATGAGCCTTGGAAAATCAGAAGTCCAAAGAATAAAAAACCTCCGCGGAATGTTAGATGGCTACTTCAAAAAAGGCGGACACCACCTGAATGTAAATGTCCTAAACCGCGAAACATTGCAAGACGCAATGAAAAACCCAGCCAAATACCCGCAACTCACAATCCGAGTCTCAGGCTACGCCGTCCACTTCATCAAACTCACAAAAGAACAACAGGAAGAAGTGATCTCCAGGACGTTTCATAAGAAGTTCTAGGAGGCGTCAATATAATAACCGGAATCCAACCATTCACCTGTTTCCAAATCTAACACTAACTCAACAGAACCAACCTCAAAATCAATAACAATCCTCAAACTGATCGGGGCAAATCTGCCCTTCTCAAAACGACAATCCGTATATACATATTTAAAACCGTAAATAGACTCTATTGACCTGACACATTGCCCCACTCGTGACCTAACATCCTCCGAATCAAATACGGTTGACGACAAAAAATCTTCAATCAACTGAATCCAGTAATAAATATAATCAGTATCATCACCTCCGCTTTCACAAGATTCAGACATAAATTAAAATTTTAAAAAAGGAAAAAATACTAGCACAGAAAAACATAATCCAAAACAATAAAACATTCCGCGACAGCGGAACACCAACCGTTACAGACTGTAGACTGTAAACTATAAACTAACTAATGACAAAAGGCAGAATCCACTCATTCGAATCGTTCGGAACACTCGACGGCCCCGGCCTAAGATTCGTCGTATTTCTCGAAGGATGCCCGCTTCGCTGCCTTTACTGTCACAACGTCGACATGCTCGACATGAAGGGCTACCAGGAAATGACCCCAAACCAACTACTCCAAACCATCCTCCCCTACAAACCCTACTTCGAATCCTCAAACGGAGGAGTCACGCTTTCAGGAGGCGATCCGATCCTGCAACCCGATTTCACGGCAGAATTTTTCCGCTTATGCAAAAAAGAGAAAATCCATACAACTATCGACACCTCCTGCTTTACAACCAAAAAAAATCTCGACAAACTCATCCCCGTTACAGACCTCTGGATGATCTCCTTGAAACACTTTAACGAGAAAACACACCTCGAATTAACAGGGGTAACAAACAAACCGATCCTGGAAAACATCCGCTACCTCAAAGAAAAAAAAGCCAAAATCCGCCTCCGCTACCTAATCATCCCGGGCTGGACCGACACCTCCTCAAACCTGAGAGCCCTCAAAAAATTCGCAAAAGAAATCCGCCCGCAAGAAGTGGAGCTACTCACCTACCACACTCACGGCATCTACAAGTGGAAAGAATTAGGAAAAAAGTACAAACTCGGCAGGGTCAAACCTCCAAGCATCAAATCCTGCCTGAAAATCAAAGAAATGCTTGAGAAAGAGGGGCTAAAAGTTATGCTGAATGAATAAACCGGAACTAAAAAAATACGGACCTCCCCAAAACGAAGTAAAAGCCTACATCCCGGGCCTGAACACTTTAGCCAAAGTCCAAAAACATGCTTTCAGATTCGGACTAAAAGTAATCATGGAAGCCCTCGTGCAATCCGGTGAAAACAGTCAAAAAACAGTTGTAGAATTTCACAACAAATAGTTTTTAAATTCCCTATTTCTTTGCTAAACTGGGGGTAACTTTTCAAAAACAAAAACCTAACCTAGTTAACTCGTTTTGCGACAGCAAAACACCAACTACTTGGTACTTGATACTTGGTACTTGGTACTTGGTACTTGGTACTTGGTACTTGGTACTTGGTACTTG
>Ga0180007_10004008_pt1 | contig 15903 bp, 12 predicted proteins | sample MM_PC_MetaG_FD_121122 | JGI IMG/M metagenome (GOLD analysis project Ga0180007, IMG submission 121122) | Groundwater microbial communities from the Aspo Hard Rock Laboratory (HRL) deep subsurface site, Sweden - MM_PC_MetaG | ecosystem: Environmental > Aquatic > Deep subsurface > Groundwater... | reverse complement strand
CCGAAGCAAAAGTTGTAAAACTTATCTCTAAAATGTGCCTCGAGGGTAAAAGTATCCAAAAAATTGCCGATTACTTAAATACTAGTAAACATAAAACCAGAATTGCACGCTACTTCTATACAAAACTAATCCGCGACATTTTAAGAAACCCAATTTATACTGGAAAAATCGTTTGGAATAAAAACCACCCAGACCAAATGGTTGTAGGGCAGGGGAACCATAGGCCATTGGTTTCCGAAGAAGATTTCCAAAAGGCCCAAACCGCATTAGATCAAAGACGAACATATAACCACAAAAGAAAACATGGCCACTATCCTTTAACCGGTTTACTTTACTGCGACAAATGCAATCACCGCTATTTTGGCGTCTCCAATATCTCAAATCACAAAACCGGCAAACGCGACCGTTGGTATCGCTGCTCCGGCCGTCAACAATTCAATATCAGATGTAAGGGCCGGGCCATAAAATCCAATGACGCCGAAAATATTATTTTATCCGCCATGTTAAATATGCTCGACAGCGATAAGCTCAAAGATAACCGATGGTTATACACGACTAAAGTCCAAAACGATCAAAATCCTGGCTTTTTTACCGCTGCCTCCGGCAGCACTAAAAAAGCATTGAAAATTAATCAGGAAAAGCAGTTAAAGTTAACTGATCTTTATTTAAATAACCAGCTCTCCAAAGAAACTTTTGCGCAAAAAAATGAAGAACTTCGCAAGGAAGAAGAAGAACTTCGGGCCAGTTTAGCCGGTACCGAATTATTGTTGATGGAGCGCGAAAATTCACGCGAGTACATGGACAAAGTCAGAGAATTTTTGGCCGGCTATAACAGTAAAAAACAAGAGCTAACTACTAAGGACAAAAAAACTATCCTTTCGCTTGTTTTTAAAAAGATTACTATCAAAAATTCGCCGCGAAAAGTAGACGTAAACGCTCGGATTTCCCCCGCCTTATACGAGCCGTTCCAAAAAATTTTCGCCGCGACAACAATTTCGCGAAAGGATAATAAAAAATGCGCCGGTATTTCATCAAAACCTTTGGTTGCCAAATGAACGTCAACGATTCCGAAATCCTGGCTGGGATTTTGGAGGACAATGGTTATGCTTTGGCGGAAGTTCCCCAAAAAGCGGACATTATTTTAGTTAATACCTGTTCCATCCGTCAAAAAGCCGAAGACCGGGCTTATACTTTTCTGCGCGAATTAAAAAAACTCAAAAAAACTAATCCGGATTTAATCATTGGTATCTGCGGCTGTGTTCCCCAAAGAGAAAAAGAAAATATTGTTAAACAGCTGCCCTTTGTAGACTTAGTAATGGGCCCTCAATGCGTCGATGATTTTTCAAATATACTGCAGGAAATCGAACCCAATAAAGAAACTCAATTTTACATCGAAGAAAAAGGCCGGCCGCGAAAAATTCATCCAACCAAACGCGCCAAATCACCGCGTGCGTATATAAATATAATGTACGGGTGTAATAATTACTGTTCATACTGCATCGTTCCATACGTTAGGGGCAGGGAAGTGTTTCGCCCCAGTAAAGATATTATGGAAGAAATTAAAAAATTAGATAAATCTATCCATAAAGAAGTAATTTTACTGGGACAAAACGTAAATTCCTGGAGCGAAGGAGATAAAACATTTTCAGATTTGCTGCGTGAAGTGCATAAAGCCCCCGGCGTGGAATGGATCAGCTTTATGACCTCCCATCCTAAGGATATGACTGATGAAATTATCGAAACGGTGGCTAAATTACCAAAACTAAACAACCATATTCATCTTCCGGTACAATCCGGCAGCACTAAGATCATGAAAGCCATGAATCGTAAGTATGATCGCGACTATTATTTAAAATTAATTGAAAAAATCTACAAAAAGATCCCGGAGGCAACGGTAACTTCCGATATTATTGTCGGCTTTCCCGGTGAAACAGGGAAAGATTTTAAAGATTCATTAAGTATGATTAGGCAAGCCAATTTTGACTCGGTTATTACCGCGGCCTATTCAATTCGTCCGGGCACTAAAGCCGCCGCCATGAAAGGCCAAATCGAAACTTCAGTAAAAAAAGAGCGCCTCCAAAAAATTATGCAGGTGGTGCAGGATGTGGCCTATCAAAAGAACCAAAAACTGGTCGGGAAAACCATGGATCTTTTAGTTGAAGGCCCGGCCCAAAAAGGAAAGCTTTCGGGCCGCACGCGCGGCAGTAAAATTGTATATTTTGATGGTTCCAAAAACTTAATTTGTCAGATTATCCCCATGAAAATTACCTCTGCAAAATCCTGGGTGCTGGAAGGCCAGCGTACGTAAACGATTGATGTATTGCCCCGCCAAACGGGTATGCTATAATGGCCCTGAATTATTTTTTAAAAGGAGAAAACAACCAATGGCAGGCAACGGTGCATTAAAAGTTTTTTTTGGAACCTCTCACGAAGAACTTGGCAGGAAAATTTGCGACTATCTAAAAATTGATCCCGGCAAAATTAAAATTTCGCGCTTTGCCGGCGGTGAAATCTATACCCGTATCCTGGAAAACGTACGCGGTCAGCATTGTGTGATTATGCAAACCTGTACCGATCAGGTCAATAGCGACTTGATGGAACTTTTTATTATTATCGATGCGATGAAGCGGGCTTCGGCCGAGTCCATCACGGTGGTTATTCCTTATTTCGGCTATGCCCGGCAGGACCGCAAAGCCGCTTCCCGTGAGCCGGTTTCTGCCCGTCTGGTTGCCAATCTTTTAGAGAAAGCCGGAGCCGACAGGGTAGTGTCGGTTGATCTGCATTCTGATCAAATTCAGGGATTCTTTAATATTCCGGTAGATACGCTGACTTCTTTGCCGCTTTTTGCTAACTATCTCGAAGAAAAAAATCTTAAAGATATGGTGGTGGTGGCCCCGGATACCGGGCGAGCCAAAGTTGCTAAGAAACTGGCTGATCGCATTGGTGCGGAGCTGGCGATCTTACATAAAGTAAGAGCCGAACACCATAAATCGGATGTAACCCACGTAGTTGGTGACGTTGAGGGCAAAACTGTAATCTTAACCGATGACATGATCGATACGGCCGGGACGATGACGGCCGGGGTTGCGGCCCTGCGTAAAGCCGGCTGTAATAAAGATATTTATGTCGTTGCAACCCATGGACTATTTTCTGGCCCGGCTGTCGAGCGCATGGCCAAAGCAAACTTTAAGGAAGTCGTGGTTACCGATTGTTTACCAATTTCCAAAGAAAAACGCTTTAAGGGTTTAGTGGTTTTACCTGCGGCTGAACTGTTGGGTGAAGCCATTCGCAGAAACTACGAAAACCAATCAATTAGTTCATTATTTGACTAAGGAGTAAAACGTGGCGAAACAAGTAAAAGTCGGATTACTGGGATTAGGTACCGTCGGCAGATCAGTACTCGATCTTTTAGTTGCTAATCGTGCGGTCATTCAAGACGGTGCAGGTGTACCGGTACAATTAGTGGCGGCTTGCGATATTAAAGCTAAAACCAAGCGCATCAAAGGCGTTCCGGTAGTAAAGGATGCGTTAAAAGTAATTAATGATCCTTCGATTGATATCATTGTTGAAGCGATTGGCGGAGTAAAACCGGCTTTAAACTATATTTTAAAAGCCCTGGCTAGCGGAAAGCACGTGGTAACTTCCAATAAAGAAGTTATTGCTAAATATATGCCAACTATTTTTGCGGCAGCGAAAAAAAATAAGGTTTTAGTATTATACGAGGCGGCAGTGGGGGGTGGCGTTCCTATCATCCAGGCCATTCGTGATAATCTGGCGGCAAACCACATCAATGAAATCTACGGAATCGTAAATGGTACTACTAACTATATATTAGATAGTATGACCAAAAAAGATGTGGAATTTGCGGATGCCTTAAAAGATGCGCAGGCGCGTGGATTTGCCGAAGCTAATCCAGCGGCCGATGTCGAAGGGTATGATGCGGCTTACAAAGCAGCCATCTTAGCGGCCACGGCTTATGGTGCATACGTAGATTGCAATAAAGTTCATCGCGAAGGCATTACTAAAATTAGACAAGAAGATATTCAATATGCCAAAGAAACGGGATACGTTATTAAACTGATTGCAACTGCCCGCAAATGGACCGGAAATAAATTAGACGTCAGAGTGCATCCGGTTTTTGTGCATAACACGCATCCTTTAGCCAAAGTTTCCGAAAACTACAACGCCATTTTTGTTAAGGGTGATTATGTGGGCCAGGTTATGTTTCACGGCGAAGGAGCAGGAGGGAAGCCCACGGCTTCGGCGGTGGTTTCAGATATAATAAAAATTGCGCGGGGCGGTGCCTACCGGGTTTTATCGCAGGCTTATCCAAAACAAAAAGCCGTGCTTTGCGATATTAATCAGATCGAACGCAGATATTATTTTAATTTAAAAGTTCCGGACCGGTCCGGAGTTTTGGCCGTCATCTCAAAGGCTTTTGCCAAAAATAACGTAAGTATTCAGGCCGTCACCCAGCGTGAAACGGTCGGTAAAATCGCCACCTTAATTATCGTTACCCACGCGGTTTCAGGGGATAATATCCAGGCTACCCTGCGCGACCTCGCCAAACTTTCGGTAGTAAAAAAGATTTCAAATGTGGTGCGGGTCGGGCTTTATTAAATTTTTCTTGTGTAAGCCGCTCCCTGCCTTTATAATATGTGACAAGTTATGAAAAATATTAATCAGCTTCGAATATTAATTATCATCGGCATCGTAGCCGTATCTGGGTACATTATATATAACATGCCTATCAATTTAGGATTAGACCTGCAGGGCGGTACCCGCCTGGTATTAGAAGGACAGTCTACTGATAAGGTTAAAGTTTCGGACGATGCGATGGCCGGAGTGGTAGCGGTGATCCGCAACCGTATCGATGCTTTAGGCGTTTCCGAGCCAACCATCCAGCGCAAGGGAAGAAAACAAGTTGTAGTTGAACTTCCCGGCGTCAAAGATCCCGAGCGGGCCATCAGTCTGGTGGGCGATACCGCACTTTTAGAATTTGTTCCTGCGGAGTGGGCGCCGGCGGGGGCGGATGTCATGCCCAAAGACAAAGTTCAGGAAATTTACGGCGAAGGTGCGCATATCGATTATGTAGAAGGGGAGCGGGGCGGAGAAATAATTAAGCGTCCCATCATCTTAAAAAAGGCGGCCTTGACCGGATCCGACCTGAAGGGCGCTTGGCCGGGAGTCGATCAGTACGGAAACCCGGTAGTGGATTTAGAGTTTAACGCTAAGGGAGCTAATATTTTTGCTTCGGTTACCGCGCAAAATGTGGGCCGCCCGATTGCCATTCTTTTAGATAATAAAGTTATTTCTGCACCAAACGTAAGGGAGGCCATTCCATCCGGTCGAGCACAAATTTCGGGTGATTTTACGATTCAGGAAGTCCAGGATTTAGTCATAAAACTTAAAGCCGGTTCATTGCCGATACCGGTAAAAATGATTGAAACCCGTATCGTTGGACCAACCTTAGGCAGGGATTCGATCGAAAAAAGTAAAATTGCCGGAATTATCGGTTTTGCGATTGTCGTTGCTTTTATGATTATGTATTATCGCCTGCCGGGATTTTTGGCCGACGTGGCGTTAATTGTGTATCTATTTATTGTATTTGCCTTGCTGGCTTTGATTCATGCTACCTTAACCCTGCCGGGCATTGCCGGTTTCCTCCTTTCAATTGGTATGGCGGTCGACGCTAACATTATTATATTTGAAAGATTAAAAGAAGAACTGCGCGAAGGCAAAACCATAAAGATGGCGATTGAGGCCAGCTTTATCCGGGCCTTTTCGGCCATCTTAGACTCTAATGTTACTACGATTATTGCCGCGGCAACGCTTTTCTGGCTGGGTACCGGAGCCATCAAGGGCTTTGCCATCACACTTTCGATCGGTATTTTGGCATCGATGTTTACCGCCATTGTAATTACGCGCATGCTTTTATATATCATGGTCGACAGTAAAATTATTAAATCTTCAAAAAGTAAGTTGGTTTATAAATGAACATAATTGCTAAAAAGAACTTGTGGTTTGCCATCTCGATTACGCTAATTTTAATCAGCGTGGCGGCCTTTTTGTTTAACAGCTTAACCAAAGGCAAAATCATGAATTTTGGCATTGATTTTACCGGCGGCACACTTTTGACCGTTCGTTTTGATAAAGAAGTTGCCACCCATGAAATTAGAGATACTTTGGCAAAGTACGGATTAACCCAAAGTGTTATTCAAAAAACCGGCAAAGACGATTTTTCTATTCGTACCGATCCCCTGGAAACCGATGTGCGCCAAAAGATCATGAATGACCTCAGGGAAAAATTTGGCCAGGTCGAACTTTTAGAGGCAGACGTGATTGGTCCGGTAATCGGTAAAGAATTGCGCACCCAGGCACTCTGGGCGCTGCTGGTAGCTTCGGTATTAATTACCATTTATGTTTCTTTTCGTTTCGAGTTTAAATATGCGGTAGCGGCACTGATTGCTTTATATCACGATGCTTTTATTACTGCCGGAATAATTGCCCTGCTTTGGCGAACGGTGGATGCGCCCTTTGTGGCCGCGATCTTAACCATTATGGGATATTCAATTAACGACACCATCGTTATTTTCGACCGCATCCGTGAAAACATTAAAAAACCGGGAGCGGTTAAAAAGCACTTTGCCACTATCGTTAACGAAAGCATTAACCAAACTATGGCCCGTTCAATTAATACGGTATTAACTACGCTGGTCATGGTAACCGCGCTGCTGCTTTTTGGCGGAGCCACTATCAAAGATTTTGCGCTGGTACTCTTTGTTGGATTTTTAGCGGGAGCTTACTCTTCGATTTTTGTGGCCAGCCCGCTTCTGGTTTTATGGCACAGAGGAAAAAATAGATGAGTATTTTCCAAGCTCTGGTTCTTGGAATTATTCAAGGCTTAACCGAATTTCTTCCCGTTTCTTCCTCAGGTCATTTAGTGATTGCTCAGCATCTCATTGGAATTCCCAATAATATTTCTTTTGATCTGGTGGTGCATCTGGCCACCGTTTTAGCGGTCATTATTTATTTTGCTCGAGATATCTGGGAGCTGATCGTGGCTTTTATCCTTGGCACCTTAGAAGCTTTTAAAATTAAAAGATCCCAAAACTATGTATTCGGTCAACACTTTAGAGTGGGTTGGCTAATTATTATAGCGTCCATCCCCACCGCACTGATGGGTTTTTTCTTTAAAGATTTTTTCGAGGCTTTGTTTAATTCTAACCTTGCGGTAGGCGGCTTTTTATTAGTTACCGCCGCGGTAATTTTGCTGGCCGAATGGCGGGGTAAAAATAACCGCGACGAATTTCAGGTTGGGTTTTTAGATGCGATTATCATCGGTGTGGCGCAAGGGTGTGCCATCGCGCCAGGACTTTCCAGGTCCGGCGCTACCGTTTCGGCTGCTCTATGGCGGGGATTAAAACGGGACTTTGCCGCCCGTTTTTCGTTTTTGCTGGCGATTCCGGCAATACTTGGTGCAGGAATTTTTAAATTTGGTGATGTATCATCCGATATTGCTGGCGGAGTGATTGGGGTTTGGCCGCTTTTAGCAGGGGCGATAGCCGCGCTGGTTTCGGGCTTGTTTGCAATTAAGATTTTTATGGAAATTATCCGCCGTACCTCGATCCGTTGCTTCGCTTATTATTGTATCGTGCTGGGCATTGTTGTGATTGTTTGTTTTAGATAAATAATTTTCCCAAAAAGTGAAATTTTTTACCTGCATTAACGATAGTTTTATGTGTAAATCCTCCGGTGATCTTTAATCAGGAGATTATTATGGCCCCAGGTTTAACTTTTCGAAATGTTCCAATCTGCAGAAAAATTAACTGGCGAACCGGCAAAATTAATTTGCCGATGAACTTTCATTTTTCCCGGCCGGACGGGACCGGAAGGAAAAACTTTATGATTCAGGCCAGCGGTTCGGGTTTTTTAGCTTCTCCGGTCGCTTTTGGTCCGGTGGAGAAGCCGGGTAAATCACTGGTTTTGGGAGTATTGCCGGAGCATGCCCAGGTATTAGAGATTTATCCCAGAGAAGTTTTAGTAAGCAATTCGTACGGGGCGGAAAGAACCATCGCGGAAACAACTGCGCGGGATGTGGTGGTAGGTATCCCTTACGCGATGTTGCCCGGCGATGTTTCCGGGTGCATGCGTGAGGCGGTGCAGGAAAAAAAGCTATTTCCTTTTAGGCACAGAGGAATGAGCGTAGCTTTATCGCAAGATCCGCGCACTAATCCGGCCAGCGCCAACTGGGTTTTATTTTTACTAGGAAAGCACGAAGATGAGTGGGCCGGAAAACTTTGCTTTGCCGAGGTTTTCAGGATCAGGGATCAAGTATATTTCGCCGAACATAAAGCACGCATAAAATTAACAGGCAGCGGTGAATATGCGGAGGACCGTGCTGCGCGGAGGGTTGATATACATTTGAAATTACAAGGCGTAGACCGTGTCCTGGGTAACGGCCAGTCCCGGGAGCTGGATCAGATAACGGTTGATAGGAAGCCTTATTTCCGGGCCGGAAGAGAAAGCCGGGCATTCGATCAGGTCCGGATCCCATTTTTAGAACAATGGTTTTCAGCCCTTTTCGGGTTTAGCAGTGCTCAAGGATTATATGACAAATTAGCCGGGTCCCGGTTTGCTATAGATTTAAACCGTTTGCCGGTCGAGGGACCTTTCACTTTTAATTGCGTGGAGATGGTTTTTGGACGTAATATTTTCGATGCCGAGGACCGCGCGGCCGCACTCTTTTTCAGAAACGTTATCCCTCATTTAACGCCGGGCTATCACTGGGACGGCCGGGGAAAATTTGTGTTTTCCAGATAGTTTGTTCCGCGGCCAAAATTATGGTAATATAATTCCAAATGGCTCGAAAAACCACGCGAAAAACCAGAAGAGTCAAGAGGAGAACCGGTGACTCCCAGCTTCGACACGAATTTAAGCAAGATGCGGTAGGAATTTTACTACTGGCAGTTGCGGCCTTCATTCTTGTATCTAATCTGTCTTCTTCGACCGGCGCGGTCGGTTTATATTTCGTTAAAAATGTTCTGCGGATGGGTTTTGGGGTAGGGGTTTACGTCCTGCCGTTTTTCATTGCCATGTTTGGCGTGATTGTTTTAATCCGTCATGAAATCAAAGAATTAGCCGTGCGTTTGTTGGGCCTTATTCTTTTATTTTTTACTTTTATTACTACTATGCAGTTTCGTGCACCGGCCTATTTCAACCTTGAGATCGAACCATTTGCCGGGGCGGGGGGCATTGTTGGATTTGCCATGAAGCTGGGGTTAATTAAGATTGTGGGGAACTGGGGTGGCTATATAGTTTTAGCTTCGGTTGGTTTAATCTCTTTACTGCTAATTTTTAACGTTACGGTTATGGCGGCGCTTAAGTTTATCTGGGCTGTACTTTGTTTTATCGGAAGATTCGTAAAAGACATTTTCACCGTACAAAAGAAAGGCGAAAAAGACAAAGCTAAACCGGTTGCCAAACCTAATTTTAAACTTCCTAATGAAGTGCTGCCTCCTCCGCTGGATTTTGATAAAGAGGACAAAGAAGAAATTGTAGTCACGCCTCCCAGGATGAAGGTTCCCCCGCCTCCACTACCAGAATTTAAACTTGAAAATGATGATGCGGCAAAGGATGCGGATGAGGACGATGCGCCGTTCAGAAGCAAATCCGGCGGAGCCTATAAGCTTCCTTCAACTGATCTTTTAGATGATCCAACTAAAGCGGAGAAAAAGCGCGAGGAAGCCATGCTGGAAACTACCGAAGCCCGCAAGCAGGTACTCGAAAATGTTTTGCGAAACTTTGGCGTAGGCGCATCCGTAGTTTCGGCTTCGCAGGGACCGGCGGTTACCAAATTTGAAATTCAGCCTGAACTGGGCGTAAAAGTCAGTAAAATATTTAACTTGGCGGATGATATTGCGCTTAATTTGGCTACCGGTGGAGTTCGCATCGAAGGTCCGGTTTCGGGTAAATCAGTGATCGGGATCGAAGTTCCTAATCTGGCGGTTACTCCGGTAAGACTGAAAAAGATAGTGCAGGCGGTTGAATTTAAGCGGCATCAATCGAAATTATTTTTAGGTTTAGGCGAAGATCTGTCGGGGACGCCGATTTACGGCGACTTGACGAAGATGCCCCACTTATTAATTGCCGGAACCACCGGATCCGGAAAAAGCGTTTGTATTAACTCCATTATTATTAGTATTTTACTGCGTGCTCGACCGGATGAAGTGAAGATGATTATGATCGATCCCAAAATGGTTGAGCTTTCAACCTATGACGGCATTCCGCATCTGATCGCTCCGGTAGTAACCGATGCCAAAAAAGCAGCGGGAACGCTGAAGTTTTGGGTTTTAAAAGAAATGGAGCGCCGCTATAAAGAGTTTCATAAAGAAGGAGCTAGGAACCTGGCGGCCTATAACAGTAAAATGGAAGCCGCCGGCCAAAAAGAAAGAAAAATACCGCTAACCGTGGTGATTGTTGATGAATTAGCGGATCTAATGATGGTTGCGGCGAACGAAGTGGAAACCTCAATCTGCCGTATTGCGCAAATGGCGCGGGCCACCGGAATTCACTTAATTATTGCTACCCAGCGTCCGTCGGTTGACGTCATTACCGGTTTGATTAAAGCTAACATTCCTTCCCGCATTGCATTTGCGGTGGCAACCCAAATTGACTCCAGGGTTATTTTAGATTCCAACGGTGCCGAAAAACTATTAGGCCGCGGCGATATGCTTTATAACCCGATCGGTGCGATGAAACCGACCAGACTGCAGGGTTCATTTTTATCTGACAAAGAAATTGACCGCATTGTAAAACACGTTAAATCACAAGGTAAACCAGATTATGTTAAAGAAATTATTGATCTGAAAATGGACGACATTAAACTTGAAGGAGAAGGGGGCGAGGGTGGTGGAGATGGACGGGATGCCTTATTTAAAGAAGCCGTCAGAATCGTGTTAAATGGAGGCAATCCTTCAACCTCTCACTTACAACGCCGCCTGCGCGTCGGCTATAACCGTGCTGCCAGACTGATGGACGAATTAGAAGCCGCCGGAATCGTATCTGCCATGGAAGGTGAAAATAAAGCCCGCACCGTGACCGCCAACCCCGAAGTTTTAGCTAAATTAGGTCTTAATGAGTAGTCCCGGGACATTCCCGTTAATTCTGGTTACCTCTAAAAAATCCTGCGGTTGAAATCTAAATTTATGTGGTAGGGCAAAATCAGCACCAACCCTCAGGAGAGCATCATTGTAGGCGGATGAATTTGCCGCGATCCATCCCCTGAATCCAATTTCACGAGTTCTTAATACATAAATTAATTCGGTTCCGCTAGTTCCTGCTAAAGCACCGTCCATGAGGAAAGATTTATCTAAATAGAATCTTATTACGCACAATCTTTAGCGGATGAATATCCAAAACTGCGCAAAGTTCTCTGGGGCGCAGTGTTCCGTGATTAGTAGTCTGCAGTGAGGCAGAAAAAGTGGTTCCGGATAATGAGGCCGCATAAATCATCGGGCGAATATTGGTTTTTTTGATGCCCGTTTTTGATTTTTTATCAATGAAGATATCGTTTTGTTCCAAAATTTGGCCAAGTTTACTTTTTAACTTCTTGGCCTCGTTTTCTTCTAGTTCAAAAGTGTATTCAGAGGCTTCGGCTGCAGCATCTAGTGAAGTAGCCTTTGGATTTGCAATTTCAATATTTAAAATTTCTAAACCTTCCGGGAATTTACCTTCTAATTCAGGTTTTATGCTATTGGGTTTGATCCAACCATCGAATTCAACGACTAAAGCTTCGGCTAAGCCGTCAACGCCAACCGGTAAGGGTGGTCCGTACTCAATTTTCATGCGTGGATTAAAGCCTTCGGAATATTTTACCGGTAAATTAGTGCGGCGCAGTGCGCGTTCCAATATTTTCATCCAATCCAGATGAGAAATATATTTAGCCGGTCCGACTTTTTTATAGATAACCCTTACTTTTTGCATGAGTGTGCTTTTTCTCTTTCCCGGATCAATAAATCACGTGAAATTCCCACGTTAATAAAATCCCACGGGAGTTTTTCATCGGGTTTTCTTTCCCTTAGGTAGTCTATGGGTTTAATTCCCGAAGTTTCGATGGCTTTTTGCCAGGGTTCATATTTAAATTGGTCGCCCCAGGCGTCAAAGCGGGCGCCGGCTTTCCAGGCGGCCTCGATTAAGTCCGCCGACTGCTCATCTCCGCGAGCCAGCAGTCCTTCTAAGTAACTAAGTTCAGCCTGATGCCAGCGCAGGTCGATTCCCTTGCCTTTTTTTAAGGTATGTTTGATGAGGTTTTGCTTAACCAGCGTTTCTTCGAGTGTAATTTGCTTTTCCCACTGGAAAGGAGTGTGCGGCTTAGGCACAAAAGTTGATAAATTGACGGTAACTTTAGTTCGTTTATTAACTTCGCGCCCGATTTTTAATATTTTTTGGGACAATTCGCAAATTGCTTTTACATCTTCCTCGGTTTCGGTAGGAAGTCCTAACATGAAATATAATTTCAACGAATTAATCCCTGCGGCAAAGGCAATTTTAGCGCCTTCTAAAATCTCTGCTTCACTTAAATCTTTTCGAATCACGTCTCTTAAGCGCTGTGTCCCGGCTTCGGGCGCTACGGTCAGATTTTTAGACCTGACTTTCAAAATATCTTGAATCAGATTGATGGTAAAATTATTAAGCCTCAGCGAAGGCAGTGCAATATTGATTTTTTTCTTTTTGAGCTCGTCCGCTAATTTTTTAGCCAGCTCTTCAATCTTTGAATAATCACTGCTGGAAAGAGAAACCAGGGATAATTCTTGGTAGCCGGTATTATCGATTAATGTTTTAGCGTAATTTAGCAGATTTTCCGGGCTGCGTTCCCTGACCGGTTTTAAAGTATACCCCGCCATGCAAAAACGACAGCCGCGTTTACAGCCCCGCATAATTTCAAGCACCGCCCGGCCGTGAACTACGTCGATATTAGGCACTAAAGGCTTAGTCGGACAGAAGGTCTGATTCAGATCTGTTACTTTGCGCATTTTTACTGATTTAGTTAATCCGGGAACATATACGCCTTCAATTTTGGCTAAAGCAGCTAACTTTTCGGATTTACTTTTATCTTTATTGGATTTATAGACTTCTATAATTTCTAAAATAGCGTCTTCGGCATCCCCCACTAAAATGAAATCAAAGAAAGGGGCGAGGGGAGCAGGGTTGAGAGTGCCCGGTCCTCCGGCAAAGATAATTGGATCGCTTTCGGCACGGTCTTTAGCGCGCAACTTTAATCCGGCCAGATCCAGCATGTTTAAAAAGTTGGTATAGGTAAGTTCGTGCTGCATGGAAAATCCCCATAAATCAAAATCTTTGGCGGGGCGCTGATTTTCCAGAGAAAAAAGAGGAAGTTGGTTTTGGCGCATCTCTGCTTCCATGTCGGGCCAGGGGGCAAAGGTGCGTTCAGCTAATGCATCTTCTTTTTGATTGATGAGATCATATAAAATCTGGATGCCCAGATTAGACATGCCAATTTCATACGCGTCGGGGTAGGAAAGGAGAATCTTTAAAGGTACTTTATCCCAGTCCTTTTTTACCGAATTTATCTCTCCGCCAACGTAGCGCGCTGGTTTTGAGACTTTAGGGAGTATTTTGTCGAGAAGATTTTGCACGTTCTAATTATAACATGGCTACCAGAAACATTCTTCCGGTGCCGGGCCCATCTCCGCGGTAAGAATAGTATTTGTCGGTGTTACAGCAGGTGCAGTCGGGATGTATGTCGATTTTTTCTTTTTGCACTCCGGCTTTTTCCAGTTGTTTGAGATTTTCTCCACCGATATCCATCGGATAGCAGCATTTTCCAATACAAGGACCTATTTTTGCGGTTAAATCTTTAGGGTTGGATCCCAATGATTTCATTTTTTCGATAGTTTTAGTCGTGATTTCTAATTCGGTTCCTTTGCGGCCGGCGTGCACCAGGGCAAGGATATTTTTTTGCGGATCATAAATCAATATTGGCGCACAATCGGCAGTACGGATGACTAATGGTACCCCTTTTTCGGAAGTGATCAGAGCGTCGACTAAGGAAATCTTTTGTCCCAGATATCTTTTATTTACTACCGAGATGCCGTCGCCGTGAATTTGTTCAGCCGATATCAAATCTTTTTCTTTTATATTTAATTCATGGCAGACTTGGGCCAGGGTTTGGTTTTTATGAGATTGGGTATGGAGAGGGAACATTACTTCACCACAATATTAACTAACTTACCTTTGATGTAAATTACTTTAACTACATTTTTGCCCGAGGTGTAAGTTTTCACTTTTTCACAAGCTTGTGCGGTCTCTTTAATTTTGTCTTCTGCGGCATTGACGGCCATGGTGATTTTATCTCTTACGCGGCCGTTAACTTGAACAATAATTTGGATATTTTCTTCTTTTAGTACCGAATCATCATATTTAGGCCAACTCTGCTTATGAATGCTTTGGGTCTCTAGTCTTTGGTCTCCGGTCTCTGGTCTTTGTATTTGTGCCCACAGTTCTTCGGTCATAAACGGTGCGAAAGGAGAAAGTAGGAGTAATAGCGCCTTGATGGCCGCGTTCCATTCTTTAAGTTTGCTCTTTTCTGCCCGCATGGGGTAAAGCGCATTCACAAATTCCATCAGTTTTGCAATCGCGGTATTAAATGAAAATCTTTCGATGTCTTCGGTAATCGATTTAATAGTTTTATGTGTGATTTGTTTAAGCTTTTGATCAGAGGGCGGGGCGGCGGCGGCCGGGCTCTGGTCTTTGGTCTCTGGTCCCTGGTCTGTAACTAATCTCCATACTCGATTCAAAAACCGATACGATCCCTCAACGCCTTTATCAGACCATTCCAACTCTTTCTCAGGGGGAGAAGCAAAAAGAATGAACAGCCGAGCCGTATCGGCGCCGTGTTTTTCAATAATGTGATCCGGATCGACCACGTTGCCTTTACTTTTACTCATTTTGGCGCCGTCTTTGATGACCATGCCCTGCGTTAAAAGATTTTTGAAGGGTTCGGATTCTTTAGTGAGCTTTAAATCATGTAAAACCTTAGTAAAAAAGCGCGAATATAATAAATGGAGAATGGCGTGTTCAATTCCCCCGATATATTGATCGACCGGCATCCAGAAATCTACTTTAGATTTATCAAATGCGGTTTTATCATTTTTAGCGTCGCAGTATCTTAGGTAATACCAGGAAGAACAAATAAAAGTATCCATGGTATCAACTTCGCGGCGAGCCTTAGCCCCGCACTTTGGACACTTAGTTTCTGTAAACTTTTTATTTTTAGCTAAAGGAGATGCGCCTTTACCGGTAAATTCAACGTCTTCCGGAAGTTTAACCGGTAAATCTTTATCAGGAACTGGTTGCAGTCCACATTTTTCGCAATAAATAATCGGGATCGGTACTCCCCAGTAACGTTGTCTGGAAATTAACCAATCGCGCAGTTTAAAATTGGTTTTCCAGGTGCCGACTTTCTTTTCTGCCAGCCAGTCGCCAATGTTTTTGATCCCTTCGGTAGAAGTTTGACCATCAAACTGGCCCGAGTTCAACATTTCACCTTCATCGACAAAGGCTTTATCGATTGTATCCTCAAAAATTTCTGCATCTTTCGGTTTAATGACGATCTGTAGCGGTAAATCATTTCTTTTAGCAAACTCAAAATCGCGCTGGTCATGGGCCGGTACCGCCATAACCGCTCCGGTCCCGTATTCCATCAATACATAATCTGAAATCCAAATCGGAACTTCTTCGTTATTCGCTGGATTGACGGCAAAGGCTCCGGTAAATACGCCAACTTTTCCGGCGCTTTCTTCTCTTTCGTGGAGGGTTTCGTGTTTTACTTTTTCTTTAAAGGCTTGAACTGCTTTTTCGTGCGGAGTGCCTTTGGTTAAT
>Ga0180007_10004007_pt1 | contig 15907 bp, 17 predicted proteins | sample MM_PC_MetaG_FD_121122 | JGI IMG/M metagenome (GOLD analysis project Ga0180007, IMG submission 121122) | Groundwater microbial communities from the Aspo Hard Rock Laboratory (HRL) deep subsurface site, Sweden - MM_PC_MetaG | ecosystem: Environmental > Aquatic > Deep subsurface > Groundwater... | reverse complement strand
CATTGGCTCTTCCTGGTACAGGGGCAATCATTCACTTCTCATTGAACTGCCGGTTCATCTGCTTTTTAATCCGGACACATCACCAATGGTTGGGTTGAATTTTTTGGCATGTTACACCTTCACTTCTTACAAAAAATTACAACCCTACCTGTTTGCAGGCGGAGGACCTCTCTATACTGAAGCAGATATTCCAGGGCTGGGGGCTAAATTGAACGGCAATTTTCAATTCGGTGGTGGAGTGATATACAGAATTAATTCAGAACATGATTTTCTCTTTGAAGGCCGTTTTCATCATGTATCAAATGGAAGCACAAAAAGCCCGAACGATCCATTGAATTCGACAAAGTTTCTCATGGGAATCACATTTTAGATTCTTACTTGTTTATTCTGAGAATTTATCTCTCAGATTTATAATAGTTTTAAATTATTAACATATTATCTATCGTCCAGAATTTTATCCTTTAGGGTTAGCTCTTTTTTACTCATGGTGTTCTATAAATACTCAACTGGTCCATAAAAATTTTTCCTATGCTTTTCTGGGCACTCCCGATGCTGAAATCTTAGCTTTGCTAGGTGATATTCCTGGTAGATGGGGTAGAATGCCTCCATTGTGCAGGGCCGTTGTTGTTGAGGCTGGACGTGCTTTAAAAGATGCAGGTTTGCTTGAAAATGGAAGAAATCTGGCTGCAAAGGGGAAAAATGTCGGCTTAATTGGAGGAAGCAGAAAAGGCTCCTTAAGTACGGACCTGAATTTTGCCGCCACGCTCTCTCAAAATGCAAATCTAGCAAGTCCGGCCCTTTTTGGCTATACGCTACCCAATATTCCGTTGGCCGAAGCTGCCGTTCATTATGGTCTGGTCGGCCCCGTGTATGCTGTTTTCGATTCGAATAACCCGCTTGATGCAGCAAGACAGGAGGCAAAACGTCTGCAGCAGATGCAGAAAGATCTTTGCTTGATGCTTGCCTGTGAGTTTGATCACTTTGACCATGATGGTCAGGTGAAACTATTTGCAACCTTTACCACTGTATATTGAAATGCCTTGTGTAACTCTTGTCTATCCCAAATGGGATAAAATACCTGAACAGACTGAATTCCATTTACCTCCCCATGGCCCGATATGTGTTGCCGCCTCAATTCCCGAACAGTATGAAGTTCGCTTTATCGATGAAAATGTGGATGAAATCGATTTTTCCAGGGGCACTGATGTGGTTCTGCTTTCTATGATGCTTACCTGTCAGCTTCCCAGGGGGAAGGAGATATCGGCCAAGTATCGTGAATTGGGTATCCCCGTTATCGCCGGTGGTATTGCCACCATGCTTCATGCTGAAGAGATCGCCGGGCATGTTGATGCTGTTTTTCTTGGCGAAACAGAGGGGGGACGGCTTGGCGGCGTTCTCGATGATCTTGAACAGGGTAGGCTGAAATCGAAATACGATTACTTCCACGATTTCCCTCCCATCGAAAGTATCGGTCCGGCTCGGCGGGAAATTTTGCATGACGAACGCTATGTCTACCGAGGCGTCCGCATGGTTGATCTGGTTCATGCATCGCGCGGATGCCGCTTTAACTGTTTTCCGTGTGCCACCGCATACCTTGGCGGCAGAAAATTTCGGCCTCGGCCTATTGACAGAGTTATTGAAGAGCTTTCCGGTATTGACAATAACCGCTTATTTTTGGTGGACAATTCTCTGGCCCAGGACAAAGATTGGGTTATGGAACTCTTCGAGGCCATGATTCCCCTAAAGAAAAAATGGATCAGCCACCCTATCCTTGATGAGGAAGAGGTTGTCGCCAAGGCCGCGGAAGCGGGATGCTGGTATGTGTATCAGGCTGTCTTTGACACATCCGATGTTATCAGAAATCGGGTAAAGCGGTTGAAAGATCATGGTATCGGTGTCGAGGCGGCAGTGCTGCTCGGTACAGATAATCAGGACGCTGACTATATTAAACGGCTGGTTGAGTTTCTTCTTGAAATAGATGTCGATATGGCGGAATTTTCAATCCTCACTCCTTTTCCCCATACTCCGGTTACGGAAAGATACGCTGAACAGGGTCGTATTCTTCATAAAGACTGGAAACGCTATACCACGGCAGAGGTTGTCTACAAGCCGAAAAACATGAGTCCTGAAATCTTGCAGGATATGTATGTATACGCCTGGGAGACTTTTTATAAAGATATGCCCCAATCGTTGCGCATGGCCCGACTGTTTTCCGAGGTTGTGAAAAAAGAGATGGCCGATGGCACCTATTCCAGGCGAACACTTTCCGCGGAACGTAAATGGTCCACCGATTAAACGGAATCTATGTCTGCTGAATGTCTGTTGATATCTGCAAATCAGGTTACGACCCCGTACCCAGTATACCCCCTGGGAGCAGCCTGTCTGCTTGGAGCTTTGCAGGCAAAGGGCCATAGTGCGAGCCATTTTGATGTCCTGGCCGACGGAGGACGGGAAGGACTTGACAGTTATTTGTCCGGCAAACGTTTTGACCTTATTGGAGTATCGATTCGTAATCTTGATACGGTGGATAGTGCTGCGCCTAATGAATATTTAACCGACGTTGTAAAGATCATGCATCTGATTCGCCAAAAAGTAGAAGCGCCTGTAGTGTTGGGTGGACCTGCTTTTTCCATAATGCCCCAGGCCCTGATGGAATTATTGGATGCGGATTACGGTGTGGTTGGCGAGGGGGAGGAATTGCTGCCATGGCTTGCCTCCGAGATTGCCGCCGGCACCCCTCCGGCAAAAGAAATATTTTACGCTGAGTCCAAGGAGCAGATATGGCAGAAACCGGTTTTTACGGATAGTGCCTCGCGATTTTATATTAAACATGGCGGCATGCTCAATGTTCAGACCAAACGCGGCTGCCCTCATATATGCAGTTACTGCGTCTATCCCTCCATTGAAGGACGGCAGATTCGCTATCGTGATCCTGATGAGGTGGCCGAAGAAGTTGCCCGTATGCATACAGACTATGGAGCCCGGTATATCTTTTTTACCGACAGTGTCTTCAACGATGGGCAGGGTCATTTTCTTGAAGTTGCAGAAGCGCTGATCCGTCAAAATAATAAAATTCCCTGGAGTGCTTTTTTCCGACCTCAGAATCTTGAGAGTGATGACCTGCAGTTGTTAAAACGTTCAGGACTTGCTGCGGTTGAATTAGGTACGGACGCAGCGACAGATATTACTCTGGCGGGAATAAACAAAAAATTCAGCTTTGATGATGTTTTGAAAATTCACGAACGTGTGATTAATGAAGGGATTCCCTGCGCCCATTTTATCATGTTCGGTGGTCCGGATGAGGATGAAGAGACGCTCCAGCAGGGCTTGATAAATATCGAGAAATTGAAAAATTGCGTTGTGTTCGCCTTTGTCGGGATACGGATTTTGCCTGATACCGCAATATTTGACCGTGCTGTACAAGACGGTCTTATTACGGTTGATCAGTCACTGCTGAAGCCGATATTTTATTTTTCACCACATGTGTCCCGAAAGCGAATTGAAGAGCAGGTTAAGCAATCGTTTTCTCATCGTATTGATCGGATATACCCCTGTTATGAATTTGAAGAGCGTATGGTCATGCTGCATAATATGGGGCATGTTGGACCTTTATGGAATCTTGTTCTTGGCGGGCACAGGAGACGATGAATAAAGAACGAAAGCTCAAAGTTCTTCTTGTTATCCCGTTGTTCAACCATAGGGAAACGCTGGCAGCGGTGGTTCACGCCGCCCTTGCAACCGGATTGGATGTCCTGGTGGTTGATGATGGCAGCACGGATGGTGGTGCACAGAAAATTGAAGAACTGCCATGTAAATTGCTGAAGTTTCCAGTTAATCGTGGCAAAGGGGTGGCAATTCTTGCCGGTGCAAAGGAGGCGAAACTGCGGGGGTTTGATGCAATTTTAACCCTGGATGCAGATGGTCAGCACGACCCGGCCGAAACAGATCTGCTCATTAATGAGGCTGAATCGGGCAGATGGCCTGCTATAATTATCGGTTCACGGAAGATGGTTCAGGAGACAGTTCCTTGGGACAGTCGTTTTGGTAGGGTCTTTTCCAATTTCTGGGTGCGGCTTGAGTGTGGACTTGAGTTAAGTGATACGCAGAGCGGTATGCGTCTTTATCCAGTCAATGAACTGCTGTCCATGAAACTTGTCCGCAGCCGTTATGATTTTGAGATTGAGGCTCTGGTGAAAGCCGCTTGGGGCGGGGTGGATGTGCGAGGTGTCGCTGTCTCGGTTCATTATCCTCCTCCAGGTGAGAGGATCAGTCATTTCCATAAGTTAAAAGATAATTGGCGACTTACCAAGCTTCATACCACTCTTGTTGTACGCCGGCTGTTACCCTGGCCCCATCACCGCTTGGTGGACTGCGAAAAGATAGGGAAACAGCAGTTGATTATAAAAAATCCGTGGCTGACCCTTAAAGAATTATGCAGGGAACATACATCACCGTTCTGGCTTGCTGTAGCGGTCTGGTTGGGATTATTCATGGGAGCTTTACCGCTTATCGCCTGTCATACAGTGGCTATTATTTATGTGGCGTATCGATTCCATCTCAATAAAGTTGCAGCAGTGGCAGCCAGTCAGTTCTGCGCCCCCCCTGTTGTTCCAGTGCTATGCATTGAAACCGGGTATTTTCTCCGAACAAGGCAATTGATTCTGGACCTTTCATGGGACACATGGTTGCTGGAAATCCATCATCGCTTGTGGGATTGGTTTCTCGGATCACTTGTTGTCGGTCCTCTGCTGGGTCTGTTTGGTGGTGTTGTGATGTACTGGGGGGCAAGCAGGATGGAGGCAGCCAGAAAAGCAAGAAAAATTTCAGAAATATGATGGGAAAGGGTAATTCATGGAAAGACCGTCTTGAGGCTTTGGGGCACTGGTTTTTTTATGTTGCCATGCGGCTCTTTGGGCATGCCGGAGGCTATGTTCTTCTTGTCCCTGTTGTTTTTTGTTATGTTCTCTGCAGTCGTAAAATACATGACATCACCAGGCCGTACCTGAGGCGCCGATTCCCCGATCATGGTTTTTTCAGGCTTTGGCTTGATACCTATAAGAACTTATTGTCTTTTGGACAGGTCCTGGTTGATCGTGGCTGGCTGGGATTGAACCGAGATGCTTCTCTGCAGGGCGATTTTGTAGGATATGACAAGTTGCTTCATGCGATCAAACAGGGCCGGGGAGTTGTTCTTCTCACCGCTCATATTGGCAATTGGCAAACAGCGCTTGCACATCTTGAAAATCTGCCGGTTAAAGTCCATGCGCTTATGCAGTATGACCAACAGGCAGTGGCCAAACATTATTTCGACCTGCAAGGTAAGACGCGTTCATTTGAAATTATTAATGCAGACGGCCCGTTTGGCGGGATGATAGATGCGGCGGCAGCTCTGCAAAGGGGAGAAGCCGTCACCATAATGGGCGACCGGTATGTGAAAGGTTCCTGTTCAACCGTAGATTTTTTTAAAAGCCCTGTTCGCCTGCCGGACGCAGCCTATCTGCTTGCCGCTTGTACCAATACGCCTGTGGTCGTTTTACTGGTTGCTAATACAGGGTGGGGAAACTATCAGATTCGTGTATGGGATCCTTTTTATCCTCAACATGAAAACAGGGATCAACGTCCTGCAATGCTTAAAGAATGTAGTGAACAATTTGCATTAATTTTGGAAAAACATCTCAACCAATACCCGTTTCAGTGGTATAATTTTTTCGATTTTTGGAAACAATAAATAACTTTTCATATATAGAGGGTGTAATGGAGACAATAAAAAATCAACTGAAAGAAATCATGGTAAACGATTTAAAAATTCAGGGAATGAAACCGGCCGACATCCGCGATACGGAACCGTTATTTGGAGATGGTCTTGGGCTTGATTCGCTGGATGCAGTTGAACTTGTCGTTTTGATCCAGAAACATTTTGATGTGCAGATTGCTGATATGGATGAAGGTAAAAAGGCCTTTGCCTCTATTAACAGCCTGGCCCAGTATATTGAAGCCCATAAGGTGTAGATTCCTAAGTATAATTTTATTCAAGCTGATACTGACAAGGAGGAATGAAATGAAGAAAAAAACGGTATTGTTTTTTGCGGTAATTTTTTGTTTTTTGGCTTCTACAACATCTGCAAATGATGTTCTAAGCAAATTTTCAATCAGTGATGCATTACAAAATGAAAAAGTTAAGCAAAGTTTAAATAATGACATTGCTCTTTATTGGGGTGATCAGTCACATAAGGAAATTATTAAGAATTATGGGAGTTTCAAAACAAGTAAACGTACAAACGCCTTTATGAAGACTAAAGAAAGTGCCTGTCAATGGGCGTTGGCCTCGGCTGTTAAAGCGTTACAGGACCGAGCGGTGAAGGAAGGCGGCAATGCCGTAATCAATATCAAGTCCAATATCAAAAATAATGAGGAATCGAGTTCCACGGATTTTACCTGCCTTGCCGGGAGTGCAATGGTTAACGTTGCTCTTAATGGAACTGTGGTTAACTTAGCAGAGTAACGCATTTTTTTTGTCTGGCTTGGTTTTTAAAAATAAAAATTTTCATGAGGAGAACGACATGTCGAGGAGAAGAATTTTTTGTTTTTTTCTGTTTTATGTCCTGTGTTTTTGTCTGTTTTCTGGAAATATACTGGCTCAAGGCAGCCCTGCAGATGAGTCGGAAAAATTTCTTTCCATGATAAACTCTGATAGTATTGTTGAACGAATAAAGGCTGCTAAAATTATCACTCGGTCAGGATTGACTGATCAGAAGATTTTTGATGCGATTCAGGAAAAACTTATCGCCGGTACTCAGCAGGAAACTACCAATGCTGATCATATTGACGAAATGTCCTGGTTCTGCAAGGCGCTCGCTTCTTCAGGAAATTTTGATTATGCCCCAACATTGGAAAAAATAGCGAGTACAACCACTTCATCCAAGTTGCGAAAATATGCCACGCAGAGCGTTGGCTTGATCGGTGAATACCATACTGACAGAGAACTGATCAACAGCTCGGAAAATGTTCTTGAGGGATTGTCCCCTGAAGAAACGCGGGCAATGAATATGTTGAAATCCGGGAAACTTACATTACAGTGTACGGCGGCAAAATTGCTGGCCAGGAGAGAAATAACAGCACCGTCATTGTATGCTGTAGTGAATGAAGAGCTCAAGAAAGGGTATACATTGGGGAATGCGGACAACGAATATATAGATACAATGTCTTGGTATTGTAAGGCATTGGGAGCATCAGGAAACAAAGAGTACCAGGCAACTCTTCAGGAAGTTGCTGAATCTGCACAAAATGATAAATTAAAAAAATATGCACGTATGGGACTGAGCCAGCTTAAGTAATCAAATGGGTAAATGGGCGGTGAGCAAAATAGCAGTTACCGGCTGTGGCTGCGTTTGTGCCGCTGGAGTTGATACGGTTTCAGTTTGGCGAGCCCTTCAGGATGGGACAGTAAACACCCAGACTGCACCAGGACATCTTTTCCCGGGTAAGCAAAATATTCCTGTTTTCTCTGTTGAAGGGCTTGTTCTGCCGGATTTTTCTGAGGATGTCTTTCCAGGGCCTTGTTCTGTAAAGTGGAACCGTACCCTTGCCCTGACGCTGACAGCTGCGGCTGAAGCCATTGCAACTGCCGGACTTAGCGGTGAACTGTTACGGGAAAAACGTGTCGGCATAGTTCTTGGCACTACTGTCGGTTGCACATTTCACAATGAAACATATTATGTCGACTGGAAAAAAGGCCGTAATCCCGGTCTGGATCCGGTCTACCGCTATCTTTCCGCAAACCTGGCCGAAAGTGTTCAGGGGATTCTCGGAGTGCGTGGCCCACGGCTTGTGGTTACCAATGCATGCGCTTCCGGCACGGATGCTATAGGCCTTGCCAAAATGTGGCTGCAAAATGATTTGTGCGACGTGGCCTTGGCCGGCGGGGCTGATGAATTGTCCCGCATAGCGTGTCAGGGGTTCAGTAGCCTTATGCTGACTTCTCATAATCCCTGCCGCCCCTTTGATGCCAAACGTGATGGTTTGAATCTTGGTGAAGGTGCTGGTGTTCTGATTCTGGAAAAGGAAGAACAGGCAGATGCCAGAAATGGGAATTTAATGGGGTGGGTTAAAGGGTACGGGGTGGCAAGTGATGCGTATCATCCCACGGCCCCCCATCCCCTTGGAAGAGGGTTGCAGCATGCCGTTCGGCAAGCCTTGTCTGATGCTGATGTAACAGTCGAGGATATTGCTTTCATCAATGCCCATGGCACTGGTACACGCGCAAATGACATTGCGGAAACAACCGCTCTGCATGCACTGAGTTTTAAGGGGACAGCTATTCCTGTTATTTCGACAAAAGGAGTAACCGGCCACACTCTTGGAGCTGCCGGAGGAATCGAGGCCGTCTTAACGCTTCTCGCTCTAAACAATGGTAAAATGAGAGGAACAATCGGTTGCCGGATATCTGATCCTGATCTTCCTGTTCCGGTGTTGGCTGAAAGTGAACAAGCTGTTTTGACGGGCAGGATCGGCATGAGTCAATCTCTTGCTTTTGGTGGTGGAAACTCTGCTCTTATCCTTGAAGGATGCGGCCTGTGAAAGCAGTTGTTGCTATTGCAAAGCATGTTAGTAATGCGGACATTGATTTGCCATTTGAATTGCTCAGTCATATGCGAAGAGCTGATGATTTCATAAGGCTTGCTGTGCTATCAGCCTTTCAAGCATTTGATCAGAGAATCGAAATTCCATGGGAATCTCCTGAGAGATGTGGACTTATCCTGGGAACCTCTTTCGGCCCCATGCAGACAAATTTTGATGTGCTGGATTTGATTGTCAAAGGAGAACAGACCTCTCCAACTCTTTTTTCTCATTCTGTGTTTAATGCTGCTGCAGGATATCTCTCCCGTATTTTTAATTTACGGGGCAGTGCTCTCACTTTGACTGATTTTGCATACCCATTTTTCCAGGCGTTACAACAGGGCTGCCTGGCCATTACTTCGGGTCAGCTTGAGCGCTGCCTTGTCCTCCAGGTTGAAACTTACAGCGAGCTTCTTCAAGATGCTCGAGTGAGAATTTATCATAAAGAAGCAGCCGGTTGGCCTGCGGGCAGTGTATGCTGGTTGCTTGAGAGGGAGGGTATCTGTACAAGTGGTGGATGTATAGTTGATTTATTAACTATTGAAGGAGAGGCGGTAGAAGGCGGAGCCTATCTTGGATGTGATGGATTGCTGACACAAAATGGACAGAATATACCCATGTCTGATCCACTGGGCGCAGCAGTTGCCCTCACTGGAATTATTAACAAAAGAGAGAATGCTTCCTGCTATGATTGTCGGCTGACCTCTTCATATGGCGCAGTGGAACTTTCTCTGCGGATACAGAAATCGGCAACCGGGTTGTATAGGGATACTGCAGGAGAATGAAATAGTAATGGGATCAGATCGCCAGAGTGTTTTTATTAGTGGAGCAAGTCGTGGAATCGGAGCGGCAATTGCTCTACGCCTTGCTTCCAGTGGCTATGATATTTGGTTAAATTATCATTCTTCCGTGCAGCAGGCTGAGAGTCTTAAAGAAAAAATTGAAAAGCAGGGCCGGAGTTGTACTCTGCTCCCCTTTAATGTTGCTGATGAGTATGCCGCCAATGCTGCTTTAGAGCCGCTTCTTGCAGAAGAGGTTCCTTTTGGTTTCGTCCATAATGCGGGTATTACCAGAGATACGCTTCTGGCCATGATGCGCCGTGATGAATGGGATTCAGTCATTGATGTGCATCTAACGAGTTTTTTTATTCTGGCGCGTCTTTTTTCCAAGGCAATGATAGCAAAAAGGCGTGGCCGGATTATTTCCATTGCCTCTGTTTCCGGTGAGACCGGACAGGCCGGGCAAGTTAATTATTCTGCTGCCAAAGCAGGTTTGATAGGTGCCTCAAAAGCCTTGGCTCGTGAGGTGGCTCGTCGTAATATTCTGGTGAATGTCGTTTCTCCGGGACTTATCGAAACAGAGATGATCAAAGATTTGCCTTTGGATAAAATCATGCCTCTCATTCCAATGAACCGGCTGGGCACGGTGGAGGATGTTGCCGGTGTTGTGCGTTTTCTCCTCAGCAAAGACGCGGATTATATTACCGGCCAGGTAATTGGCGTCAATGGCGGTCTGTACATGTAAGTAGGGGGACGTCTTGTGACAGAAACCAGACAGATTAAAGACTTTCAACTTCCTTGCACTGCAGAGATACTTGTGCCACATCGACCGCCGATGTTGTTCATTGACACTCTGCTTGAGCGGTTTGCTGACAGGGCTACGGCTTCAGCGGTTGTGCCTGAGAACGGTATTTGTGTTGATCCTGCTCAAGGCGTGATCCCAGAATTTTTTATTGAGGTCATTGCCCAGACAATGGCAGCGGTCAATGGCTATGATGCTCTCCGTAACGGCAAAAAACCGCATGATGGTTTTCTTGTGGGTATTGACGAATTTACTTTTGGGGTAACTCCGGCTGCAGGCAGAATAATTAGGATCGAGATAGAAAAAACCTTTGAATTCGGCAAAGTGAAAATTATCCGTGGCGAAGTTTTTGATGGGGATATGTTGCTGGCATCGGGAACAATCAAGGTGTGGGAAAATGAAGATTCAGAGGGATGATGTCGTGCCGGCCATATATAAAAAAAACTTTGCCCTGTGTATTTTTTTTATCATTTCGCTCATGGTGACAAAGAGTGCCATGTCAGCTGATGACAGATCCGTTTTACCACTGCTGGACGAAATTCGAGTACGATCAGCCCAAGTGCAATCGTTCTCCTGTAAATTCACCCAGGAACGGCATCTTGCCCTCTTTGACAAACCTGTCATTTTTCATGGGCTCCTGTTTCTCATCCGTCCTGATCATTTGCGATGGGAGTTTACCGACCCAATTCCTTCAGTTCTCATCTTAAGCGGTGACAAAGGAATGCGATGCAATGATAACGTTCCGCCCGTGCATTTTGATCTGACTTCGGATCCGGTTATGCGTCTCGTTGCCGAACAAATGTGGACCTGGCTCGACAGCAACTACGAAAAACTTGAAAAGATGTACAGCATAAAACAGCAAGGGGATTCCACTCTTGTGATCACTCCGAGAGAACAGGCGATGGCAGATTTTATTGCAACCATCACTATTTCGTTCAGTAACGAGAGTAAACAACCTGAACTTGTTGAAATTGCCGAACCTGGTGGCGATCTGACCCGTATTCGTTTTCATGACTACAATCTCAATGTAGCCTTGTCAGAGATGCTCTTTAGTGAATGCGGAATCCGTGAATAAGTCTTCCGTCCTCTTAAGATGGCTGGTGGTCTTGACCATAACGGCAGTGGGGGCCTTCCTATCCTTTGGCATAACGATTAATGACGATGCTTTGGACTTGTTGCCAGGAGAGGCTGTTCAAGGTGATTTGCAGCTCCTGCAGCGACTTGGTCTGGTTGATCGCGTTATTATCACCCTGTCTGTTGAACCTGACTCGGGCATATCTGATACACAGACAGTCTCTCTGCTTCAAAAGAGTGCTGAGCACCTTGGACTTATTTTAGATCAGAGCCAGGTCTTTTCCCATGTTGTTTCGAGGCTTCCCCAAGGGTTTGAACTTGAATTGTTCAAGACTGTGAAACCCCACCTGCCGGCCCTGCTCGACCAGAAAGATCTGGCAATACTGGATGCATCCATGACATCGACAGGTATTCATGCCGCCCTGCGTGATGATTTTGCCATGCTTAACAGTCCAGCCGGATTTGCTGCAAAAAAACAAGTTCAACAGGATCCCCTCGGCATCATCAGGCTTGTTTTGAAAAAACTTAAGCATCTGCGTGCCGAGTATTCCATGCGTCTTGTTGACGGTTTTCTTATGAGTAGTGATGGAAGGAGTTGCCTGCTCATGGCGGAAAGTAGATTCCCGCTGACTGATGGCAACAACGCACAAACCGTGCAGGATGTTTTAGAGCGTGCGTATAAAGAGAGTCTTGTTCCTGGGGTGCAGGCGAGGGTGATCGGTTCGTTGCCCCACACCCTCGCCAATAGCCACTCTATTAAACATGATTTGCGAACGCTGCTGCCTGTTGCATCCATCCTGCTGCTTACTCTGCTGGGAGCCACTCTCCGTGATATCCGCGCCCTTGTTGTTCTGAGTGTACCATTTATGGCAGCACCCCTTGCTATAGGGGTAACCAATTTTATTTTCGGTAAAATCAGCGCCCTGGCCCTTGGTTTTGGCATTGTGCTGCTCGGCATTGCTGTTGATTTTTCAATTCACCTCTATCTTGCCCTGACCCGTGAACAAGATACAAGGGTGGAGATATTGCGCAGAATCAAGAGGCCGATTACCTTTGCCGCCCTGACGACGGCTTCTGTTTTTGTGGTCTTGCTCTTTTCCATGGTCCCATCACATAAACAGATGGCCATGCTTGCCCTGATAGGTGTTTTGCTTGCCGTGACATTTTCCTGGCTTGTGATCCCGACAATAGCGGTCCCTCGCCAAAACAGCGAGAAAAAATCATGTGGCTTCAAAGTGCCGCCAGTGTCTTTATCACCATTGCTGCAGGCAATTGCGCTGGTCATGTGGGTCTGCTTACTTGCCGGGGGGCTCTTAACCTGGCCACATCTACATTACAACGGAGATCTGCGAGTATTGGATGCGCCCACCCCGGAGGTGTTATCCGCTGAACAACATTTTCGTGAGACCTGGGGGCAAAATGATGAACAGGCTTTTGTCGTTGCTTCCGGGAAAACTCTTGCCATAGCCCTAGACAGAAATTCACTTATCTATGATACATTGATCGAAAATAACGTTGCGGCTTTTCAGTCCATTGCTCCCATTTTACCTAGTTTAAAAAAACAGCAGGAAAATATGGAAGGGTGGATACAATTCTGGAAAGAGAAGCGGCCGCATTTTGATACAGAGTTCAAAGATGCTGCTATACAATATGGTTTTGCGGAAAACGGTTTTGACCCTTTTTTCAAATGGCTGGAACATGAACCTGCCCTGCTTGAACCGAACAAAATGCTTTCCGGCCCACTGCAAACACTTCTTACAACAATGATCCGTACCCCCCTGCAGCAAAAAATGGGTAACCAAAGTGACAGCTCAGGTGAATTTCTGATTATGACCACGGTTTCCACAGACAAAGAGTTACTATCCACCCTATTGGCCTTGGAGAAGAGCGAGACGGGCATCACGGTACTGGCAAACAAAAAATGGCGCGCCCAGGTGGAAAGGCTATTGCGGAAAGATATTATTTATCTCTCTTTTGCTGCAGGATGCATTATTACCTTGCTTGTCGTATTTGCCTATAAGCGGGCAAGGGCTGTTGTCGGAGTGCTTGCTCCGGTAGCTTCGGCCCTGGCTGCCATGTCTCTTTTTTGTTTTTTTTCTAACGGCGACTTGAATATGATGCATGTTCTTATGGGTATCATGGTTATCGGTTTGAGTGTGGATTACGGAATTTTCGTTGTCTGTTCAAAGCTGGAAGGCCTTTCAGGGACTTCGTTTTTTGCCGTCTCAGTCTGTGCCGCAAGTTCCATTATTGGGTTTGGTGTACTGGCCTTTGCCCAACACCCTGCATTGCATTCCCTCGGCGTAACAGTCCTGGTCGGCATCGGTGCGGCCTGGCCTACTGCCATATTTGTGAGTCCCCCTATTCTTGGAAAGGTGCCAAAGGTGACTGTTTGAAATATGTTTTTGTATGGATTGTATTGTGTTTTGTTTGCACTGCTTGCAGTTTACCAATAAAACGCAATAATTTGACGGAGGAGGTTGAGGTGAGAACCGGTGACTCTCAGCTTATGAATATCCGTATTGAGCGATGGGGAACCACTTGTTTTTCAGGCCTTATTGCCCTGCAAGAACGTGGCAGTGGAATCTTTTATGTTTTGCTGGATGCAACTGGCGTTAAACTTATGGAAGCGCTGGTAAAAGAGGATGGCAACCATGAACTGTTACGTGCCCAGGGTTCCATAAAGGATACGGATCTTCCGGAATTTTTATCTGAATCACTGCAAAAAATATATCTGATTGAGCCAGACACATTACCTTGTAGTCGCACCCTGCTTCTTTGGTTTTGTGTGGAAAAATCAGAAGATAACCACTGGCATAAGTATGCACAAGCCGGCCCTTTTAACCTTTGGTCAGTTGATTATTCTGCTGAAAATCATAGCACAAAATGGCCGGAAAGCTCTTTTTCACAGCCCTGGATTGGGGTAAACGTTATTCTCACGCAAAGCAGCCAGTTTAATTGAGTTTGAAATCATGAGCAAACAGCTGAAGACCCTTGCCAAATCGTTAGAGTTATGTTGTAAAAAATGGGAGATTAATACAAAAGATAAAAAATCTCTCAGTATCTCTTCTCTATTTGTTTTTTCGGATTCATTCCTGGGCTTTGATGGGCATTTCCCAGGTCAACCTGTTTTGCCGGCAATTATACAGCTTGCCGTTGTCAGATATCTTGCGGAACGTGGTCTTGGGCAATCAGTAAGACCTGGTGGCTATAGTCGAACAAAGTTTCGCGGGATCATTCAACCCGATGATGAGATAGAAGTGACCCTTGATCTGCGTGCAGATGAAAAACAATGGAGTGGAAAATTTACTCTCAAACGCTCTGCAAAAGAACTCGTTTCCAATGGTTTTTGTACATTTGTTTCATCGTCTGAAACTAAAGCAAGAAACTGAATTAATCAGCTATGGGATTTCCTAAACACTATTTTGCATACAATCCAAATGATCCATCTCCACTGATTGCCGAAACAAGAAGACGAGTTCGTTTTGAGGAGATTGATGCTTTGGGAATGGTATGGCATGGTCGCTATCCCAGTTATTTTGAGGACGGACGCATTGCCTTTGGAGACCAGTACGGATTAACCTATCCCGTTTTCAGGGAAAATAATGTCAAGGCTCCTATTGTTCAGATGCACTTTGATTTCAAGGGCTCATTGCGTTTTGATGAAACAATGAAAATTGAAACAACTCTACATTGGTGTGATGCTGTAAGGCTCGATTTTTCGTATCGTATCATAAATCAAAAAGGAGAGCTTTCCACCACCGGTTACACTATTCAGCTTTTAACAGATCTGAATGACACCGTTCTTTTCGTTGCACCTGAATGGCTTCAGGAATTCAGAAAGAACTGGCGGAATGGAGTTTGGAGTAAATAATGAAGAGGGTTGTCACAGTTGCTGCGGATGTCCTGACTTCTTTGGGGGATTTGGAAGCAACATGGTCTGGATTGCTTAGTTGTCAGAGCGGCCTTGTTTCTCGAAAAATTGATGGATTTGATAACAAATGGCCTTTAGGGCTCATTGACGGATTACATGAGACCTTAGGCTCAAACCAACGATTAGAAATTCTTTTCGATCGTCTTTTTCAAACTCTTCCCGATCTCCCTGAAAATACAAGCCTTATTTGTGCCACCACTAAAGGGGCGGTGGATGAATTACTGGATTGCCCGAATCCGTATTCCGGACAACCATGGCATATTGCCGGGCAATTATCACAACGTTTAAATATTACAGGGGAAACCCACACCATCAGTGCAGCCTGTGCTTCCGGCACCATTGCAATAATTCAAGGGGCCATGCGTATTGCCAGCGGCGAATGCGAAAATGTTCTTGTGGTGGGTGTTGATTTGATCAGCCGTTTTGTCCTCAGCGGTTTTGCAAGTCTGAAGGCTCTCTCGCCAAGAGGGTGCAGGCCTTTTGATGCCGGGCGGGACGGGTTGTCTCTGGGAGAGGGTGCCGGGTGGGTGTTGCTTTCAAGTGAAGATAATGCCCGTTGGACTCCTGGATCTATGACGGCTCAAGTAGCTGGATGGGGAATTTCTTGTGATGCCAAACACATAACCGCTCCATGTAGGGATTCGAGCGGTTTGATTGCTTCTCTGTTGCAGGCCGCAGGTAGTATAAAAATAGATGTAGGTG
>Ga0180007_10004006_pt1 | contig 15908 bp, 5 predicted proteins | sample MM_PC_MetaG_FD_121122 | JGI IMG/M metagenome (GOLD analysis project Ga0180007, IMG submission 121122) | Groundwater microbial communities from the Aspo Hard Rock Laboratory (HRL) deep subsurface site, Sweden - MM_PC_MetaG | ecosystem: Environmental > Aquatic > Deep subsurface > Groundwater... | reverse complement strand
CAAAGCCAAAACCATGGACAATATGGAATACCATGCTACCCTGCAGAAACTCTACAATCAAATGGAGAAAAAAAACCAGACCCTAGATCGGAAATGGCCGGATCTTTATGGCTATATTGAATACTTAAAGCGCCACGAGACCTTGGATAAATTCGCCTTATTTACCCAGATCGACAAGCTGGTTGAACTGATCAAAAACTCGCTGTATACCAGCTATACGCAAAAGACCTTAGATTACAATCTAAAAATAGTCAGACTAGCCAGAAGCTTATTTTCCACAAAACTCTTAAACAAAGACCTGGGCTTGGTAAAGAAATACCAAACAGACTTTAATGCCAAGAAAATGAAGGCCTATATTGATCGAGAAGCAAAACGTTTAAAACTTGACTTAGCAATACCCGATGATGATAAATTAGCGCAAATGGAACAGACCCTTCCGGCAGTCGAAGATTTTTATGTCTATGCCGCCAAGCGCAATGATATCTTAGCGACAAATACGCTAAATGGGATGGACAAAGAAAATGAAGAAATCGGCATCCTAATCACCGGAGGATTTCATACCGAAGGAATCACGGATTATTTAAAAGACAAGCGGATAACCTATATTGTAATAGTACCGAAAATCGATGAATTGGAAGCGGATGATACGCGTTATATCAATGCTTTGCAGGGCAAGAAAACGCCTTTTGAAGAGATGATTGAAAGAGAAGCAAAAACAACCGCAGCACCTGATGCAGTAGATTTAGAAACCGAATAAATGATTATTTCCACGACAGATGATGCATGCCTTTATTTCGCAATAGTTTATGCAGTTGGGTAATCCCTAAAAATGTTGGCATAATATTAAAACATATGGTATACTTTATTACTTTTTTATTATCGTAAAAATGAGCTTGAAATATTCTTAATTATTAAGTAGCAATACGTTTAGAAATTTATAATCTTCGCCTGTTGTAGTGATCTTAAAAAAAACAAAGATCATGAGCAGGTTGAGTTACGTTTATTTCGTAACAATAGGAATTGAAATGAATAAATTAAAAAATGAAATATAAAAAATCAAAATTCAGTCTAATCTTTAGAGTTATTGCTTTAATGCTTATTCAGGCATTTCTTGTGATGGATATTGCCTGGGCAGCCGGAGGTTCTCTGGATATTTCTAATCAGGCCGCTCAATCAGCGACTCTCGCGCCGAAGCTTAATTTAAACACTGAAGAGATTTTAAACTCATATATTTATAGAGTGAATCTCTCAGAGATCTCCCCACAATTAAAAGATATAGGTATAAGCAGTAAGCCCAGTCTTAACCAGTCAGAATCGAGAAGTTTTTTAACAACTGCCGGGAAGACGTTGGTGCAAACTATAATTATTGCCGCTACTGTCTTAACTTTCAGTGGTCTTTGGTCAACGCCGGCAGTTGCCACAAGAACGGTAAATCTAAGTGATATTGTGGTCAGCGTTAATAAGGCAGATCTGGATAAATATACTGCGATTATTCAATCACAGGATGTTCAATATACTATTGAAGAAAGCTCTGGTCAGCCGATAATTAGAATTACCGGGTTGTTTCCTTTGAACGCGGAAAAATTAGCTGATTCGCTTAATGCTAAGGCGCTAGTTCGTGATCTGGCCGGTAGTTTTAGCGTGACCTCCAGTGAGTCGAATTGGGAGCAATCACAGACGTATGGTTTTATGCAGTATTATGCTGATGAGGTAGCAAATATTTCCGCTGAACTGGGGTTTGAGAAAATTGACTCATTAAAACTTATGCCGCTTTATGAAGGGGTTACTAGAGTTGAAAGTAACTTTAAGCAGTGGAAACTGGATGCTGAGGGCAAAATTGTTTTATTAGAGTCATATACAAATGCTAAAGGAGTCACGCAGGTAATTGAATCTCAGGCAGTAGAGGAGCTGGCAAGGTTAATTGTATCGCATAAAGGGGGAATCGCTGGTTATACTGAAATTATTGATGAGTTAGAAAGAATGATTTCCAGTGACCGAGAAAAATTGAGCAAGGCGATCAAACAAGGTAAACAAGTTATCGAAGAAACTGAAGAAATAAAGCAGTTTAATGTTTACAATGAATTTATCGCGTATAAAACCGCGAATTCAGCTAAAGAGAAAAAACAGCTAATTAAAAAGATTCATACAAAGATAAACAACAATCCCAAGCTGGTAACAGTGAATTTGTATTACGCGCTTGCTGTTTGGGAATATTTGCAGAAAAACCAAAATCTCCAAGTGGGAGTTAATCCGGAAATTGCCGGATCTATGGGTAAGATTGGACAGGAACTGAATATTGAATCTGAATCTGGAGGATATAGGCCAGTGGATTTTGAAAAAGCTGGTTTGCAGTTTGAACGTGATTATTTTCGGGCAAAGCTGATTAATAAAATGCTGGATAAAGAGAAAATTGACGCGCTTTTGCAAAACAATGAAGGTAAAACATTAGACAAGGTCATGGAGTATTTGTCTCAGCAGATGATGCAAAAAATCGGCAATCAAAAGCTGGGCTATACTTATCTTACGCTAAATTGGGATAGGTATCGTCGCTTGGAACTAAGCAAAATTAAAAAAAATAAATATGAGTTTATTGAAAAGTCTTTAAGTTATTTTAAAGATAATCCGCATGGCTTTTCAGTTGAGCTTGCCACTGTGGCTTCATATAATGCCGGCTCTGGCAGTATTGATACTGCTTTACTGAATTTTGGCGATGCTGTTGATGAGCGCCATGTACCAATTTGGATAAAGAATATGGTTGGCGCTAATCCGAACAATGTAAGAGAACCAATTGATTATCTATGCACTTATTTAGCTGATCGGTCGATCCATCATGGTGATTTGACTCAAGCCAATGAAAATATTAAGAATCAACTTATTTTAGAGCGATATAAGCGAATATATAAAGTAAAAGGTGGTTTTTTACAAAAACGAGATTTAATTATCGTAGATGGGGTAAAACAGTATAAGTATTATAACCGGACCGATAATTTTAATTATAAGCTGGCGGCTTTGTTTGCTCAGGTCGCGGGGATTGATTATGTTAATAAGTTTTTAGGCAGTTATGGATTGGGTGAAAAATGGGAAGAAAAGATCTTTAGTTCTTCTCAGACATTTGAAATTCTAGCTTCTGTTTTGGCTGATAATACCTCAGCACGGTTTAAAGCAGCTAAAGCTTTAAAGCGGCGATTAAACAGTCCCGAGCAGGTGGTTGCTTTGGCGGCGGCAGAACAAAACTTAAAGTCTAAAGAACGCGCTCGGATTGCCAGAATTGAGTTGGCTAAGCAAATGGCTGAGAAAGAACAGTGGCGCAATATCAAAGCTAAAATAAAAAACTGGGCAATGGGTCTGGCGATAATGATTGCGGTTATTTCTGTTGTGGGCGTGATCGTGGATTATATGAAGCGGCGGGTTAAGCAGGGTAAGCAGGCAGTGCCCGCGCCTGTATATAGAATTCCTTTGCAAGTATTGGGTGTGACAGTGTGGGTTTTGTTAATCAGCGGAAAAATTATTATTAAAGCGTTTAAATTATTTTTGGGTAAAGAAAAATCAAAAGCAACTAAAATAGGTAAGCGCTCTAGTCCAACAGCAAATACACGGGTATTTGTTAAAACTAGACCAAGAAATAATTTTAGCTTAAGACAGCAGAGAGTTTCATTTTTGCGTAAGCTAGTTAATACTACTACCAGAAGCGGGCTTCCCCGGGAAAGATTTTTTTCCGTAACTTTTTTTATTGGAATAAGCCTTGCTCAATTTGTCGATCCTGGTGATAGTTTTGCCGGGACATTATCAAATATGCAAACTTATTTAAATACGGGTAATGTTTATATAGATATATTAATGCTTTCCGTTGCATTAGTATTGAGTATATTATTAAGAGCAATACTCAAATATTTCATCAATCGTTCTGAAATAAAAAAACAAGAAAATCAGGATATCGCGGAAGAAAAATTAAACCAGGGGCAAAAAGATATTTCTTTTAGCGATGAAGAATGGATGAATATTTTAGTGGATAAAGGTTTGCAGGATTTAAATATTGAGCATACAAGAAGAAATGTAAGTGCTGTAAATTATTTTGCTGTAAAAGAAAATTTAAACCAGCGGCAAAAAGAAATATTAAAAGCGGCTTTATGGCTGCATGATATTTCTAAAGATAATTCTTTAGATGAATATATCCCGGAAAATAAAAAACTATCAGGCGTGTTCCGTTTATTAGTTCATCATTTTGAAGGGGCTGAATACGCGGAGAAATTACTTACTGAAAAGGGTTATGATTCTGATTTTGTAAGTCAGGTAAAAAATATAATTTTAACGCATATGGGGCCTATTCGGGGAAAGAACAGAAAAGGTTTTATGGAATTTTTAAGTTTAGATAATATTGATGCCATAAGTTCTGCCCTGGAAGAATCCGCGATTAGAGGTGAAAGAAAAGAAAAATTAAAGCAATATGTAACACAACTCCGAACATCCGGTTTTGCCGCTCCAAAAACAGATCTTGAGGAAATCGCGCGGGATATAGATTTTCTGGATTTATCCGGGATTGGCTTGGTTAAGGTTGTTTTCTTTAGACAGACAGATCCTAGTTTTTTTCTAAGAGTTAACTCAGAAGATGAAATCCCTCAAAACCAGTTACAGCTATTATATGCCAATAACTTAATAAAAGGTTATGAAGATAGCTGGAGATTTGCTGATAATAAAACTTATATAATTTGGAATGAAACCACAATAGAGAAACTAAGCGAAAAATTGAAAAATATCTCGGGAGCTGATCTGGAAGCAATTTCCGCCTTATGGGATAAAACAAAGTTAATCCAGGAAACAATAGAAGCGTCTTTTCTTTCAGCAATGATGACTGCCGATGATGTGGGCGCGAATTTACTAACCGCGACAGCCGGGCAAATTTTAACACATAGATTAAATCAATTAAATTTATTAAAAACAAATGTGGATTTAAGAAAAATGAAAGACTTGCCTCCCGGGATCGGAAAACCGGAAAAATTCCAGGATATCTATAATGAATTCATGTCTCAGGCAAAATTATTTTATGATGCCGTGCTTGAAGGAACTTCTATGCCGCAAGCAAGCATGGGAGATGCGGTTATCGCGGTCGAGGATGTAATTTTGCCTCAACAGCAAACAGAAACAGCGGAAATAAAACGCTTAGATAAGTCAAGGATATGCGATTTGCCTGGCAGACAGCGTTATATCGAAGATATAGTGAAAACTTTTAAAGCTGGAAACCGCGCTCAAGTCGCTTTTTTAAGTATTCAAAATTTTAAAGAAGAGTTTAATGACGTAGGCGCGGAACTAGATAATGTAGCTGGCTCAAGTATCTTAGGTCATGAATTTGGTGATTACGGAATACAGGCAATGGCAGTGCTTTTACCGCAGATGATAAATGATTTGTTGGAATCTTTTGAATATAAGGACATTAGTTTTAGGGTATACAATGATGCTAAAAGCTACTGGGTTGTTTTTGAAAATATTCCGGAAGATTTTGATCCAGCCTTGATATTTACAAAAATGTTTGAAGAATACTCTGATTTTAGATCGGAAGTAGTTACTAGTGTTAAAATTAAAGTAAAACAAAAGATAGAGCATTTGGTTGCTGTTGGTGAACTGAGCCAGGAACAGCAAGGAACAATCCTGCTTAGATTAGCCCAAATGAGCTGGCGGAATTTTAATATTTATGCCGGAATATCAAGCGCTTTACAAGCAAAATCAACCAATACCGCGGATGCGGTTACCGCTGCTGAGCAGGTGGATTCTGAAGCAACGCTTATGGCAAAATTTGAGCAAATTGGTCTTGGCAAAGAAAAACTGAGCAGGATGATTGCTCAGAATCTTGAAGAAAAAGATTTAAGAACCTCGATAATTGCTTATGTTAATGACGCGAGAAAAGAGCAGGTAAGCAGAGTAGGCGTTTATGATCAAAGTATAAATGCTGATGTAGAGATTCATAAAAAATACGGCCAAAAAGGGGAATGGGAGCCTATGTACAGGCCAGTAGGGCTTACATATGATGAAAACGCGACATTTGAAAAATTATTTTCCGCTTATGACAGTGCTCAAGCTTCAGGGAATTCCGCACGGATAAGCCAATCAAAAGAAGATATTTATAAGAAAATATCTTTTGCCGCTCTTGATCCAAGTGTAAGCCAAAGAGCGAAAAGGCCTGTATTTTCTGGAAATGAGCGGTTCGCGGAAATAATAAATTATATTATTCTTGAGCAGCCGCTTGAGTCCTGGACAGGTACTTTTAGGGTTGGAGGAGATGAATTTGGTAAGGTTCTATGGGATTCGGAAACCAAAGAATTATTTGTCTTAAGATTTGATATAAATAATTTAGGAAAAGTAAATATTCAGTGGGGAGTAAGTGTCGGTGATAAAGTTATTGATGATATGTCTATTTTATTTGATCAGATTGAGGATTCTGCTCAGCTTATGGAGAAGGTCTATAATTATTTCAATAAGGATTTTCCTGCCTCAGAACGTTTAGAGCTGGAAGATGATGATTTTGTTTATATAAAAGAAAAGCTTAAAAACGCGGGAAAAAATGTTGGTGAATATATCGAAACTGATCAGCAAAATAAGCATTTTTCAAAACGCGTTCCTCCGGTTACAGTAGATATTGTTAATGAAAATAATGAAGTTGTAGGCACTTATGAATCAACGCCCGCTGTTTCTGTTGGAGCAGTGCGTATTGATACTAAAATTATTCAAGATCAGAAAAAATCAGGCCAGAATATACAAAGAGATTATTCAGAAATTCAGGGACGCGCTGATAGAGCAGCTGAAAGAGTAAAGACTTTTCTTAAAGACAGTCAGTCGGGAAATAATGGGATTATTACGGCATTAAATTTTAGAACCGCGAATGAATTGATGCGGGCGGATAATTATTCTCCTAGAGATTTAAAATCATTTAAAGAATATGATATGACATCCTTACAAAAAGAAATAGCGTTGTTTATATTCAAGCAGGGTTTAGTTAAAACCCTGTCTCAGGCAGATCAAGACAATTTGTTTTTTGGAAAACTACTAGACAGCTTGGAAGCTAATTGCTTAACTACTAATAAGTTGAGAATTATTGGAAGCGCTATTTAGTTAATGCCTGTGACATATTGTGATAAAATTTATATTCAGCAAGAGAAAAAATAATGAATTATCAAAAATCAAAATACAGTTTAATATTTAAAATAATCTCTTTATTGCTTATTCAGGCATTTTTGTTGATCGATATTGCTTTTGCCGGAGGAGGTAATTTATTAAATTATAAGGATCAGTTAAAAACCACTTTAGCCCCGAGAGTTGTGATTAATAATAATAGCTTTATTCTAGGGGGGATTTTAGAAGTAGATAGCATTGCCGATACTGTTATTATGGATATAAACAGCGGCGAGTCTATTATGGAAGCAGTGTTAAATGCGTATAAAAGTTTATATCTTAATATAAATAAAGGAGCAAAATATAATGTGCGCGCTTTAAGATTAATGATCGAGCAAAGGGCAAAAGCAGAAGAGCAATGGACTTCGACCAGAAGAAATAAAGTTATTAAAACTTTATGGAGAGTACATCTTGAGAATATGCTGATATTTGATGAAATAAAAAATATCGAGCTTGGTGAAACTTCGGAAAGTGACAAGATTTTTATAAAAGAAATTTTACTGAATCCGGATTATTTAAATAATAGTTTAAAAAGAATACTTAAAAAAGAAATAAAAATTGGTGATATTACCAAAATATCCAGCAATCGGTTTGAACAAGGGTATTATAAAAATATTTACTTAGTTATAATTGAACTGAATGTTGCCGGTAAAAAGGAAAAGCTGGATTTTATTTTAAAGGTAACAAAGCCTGGAGCGATTGAGGAAGCTATTGGTAAAAACAATGAGGATGTTGAATGGCGGGATGTAAGTAATTTTGTTAGCTCAGTTACTGCGGCAGCGGATATGCTTAATCTGTTTGGTATCCATCCTGAATCAGGGCTTTATTTTATTTTTTCAAAAAAAAGGGGTAATGATATAATTGATTACCGGGGCGTTATTATTGAGCAAAAAAAGAAGGGCCGTACGCCTAAACAGATAGAATCTATTCTGCGGGCTAAGATAAAAGATCAGATTATTGATCTGGAAGAATTCAACCAACAGCGGATTAATTTATACCGTCAGTGCATCGCCACATATGTTTTGGGTTATGTAATATTAGATGGTCAATCTATCTCAGATATGTTTCCCAATAACATTGTTTTAGAAGAAACTGGCGGGAAAAATAAAATTTATTTTCCTCAGATGGTTGATCTTGATGAATTAGGCAGTAGAACTAAAGGGGAATTTATTGGTGATTTAATTGACATTTTTAGCGGTGACGACAAGCAGGCTTTTATCCGCGTTGCCTTTGATGCGATTTTAGATGTTTATGGCAAAAAACAGGGAAAAGAATTTTTAGAAGATGCTTTACGCTCATTGGATAATCCGAATCTTCTTTCTTATGAGCTTAGATTCTCTACAGAAAAAGAAAAAATAGAACTTTGGAAGAAATCATTAGGGCAATATCTTAAACAAGAGATAAATGATTATCAGCAGGTAAAGTGGGATAATATTGAAGCGGTTAGAGCGATTGCCTTTTTACCGACATTAGTTAAAGCCGTAATATTAAAAGCTTTTAAGGGGCAGTCTTTAAATGGCAATTATCTTTTGCAGAAAAATATCCTGAAAATTGTTAATGAAAAGATCAGGGTTATTCTGAGTGAGGATATAAGAGATTTCCGGATAAACATACGTGAACAAGCTATAAAGAAAAGAGCTGTGGCTTTGGCAGAGATTGAGGGAAAATTAACTGATATGCGCCAGGAGCAAAAAGCTTACAGATATAAATTGTTACAGCTTTTTAACAGAAAAAATGCTATCGCGAATAAAGAAGTGCTAGATATTAGAACTTTTCCTTCTTTTTTTGAAATGCCTATTTTAAGCGATAAAATAGAATCCTCTCATACCGCGGATCTTATTTTTGAAAAAGCTATATAATTTCACTGCTTTTTTAAAATGCGCTCTTGCAAGCTATCAATAGTCTCAGGATTTAACCGGGCCTCAATTCCTAACCTATTATGATTAATGTGTTTAGGCGTTTATAAATTATCCCGAAAAAACCCCTATTTTTATTAGCAAAAATCAAAAAATTATGGTATCCTTTAAAGTCGTTTTTATCATCGGTCTATTTAGGTAACTTATTGTAATTAATAATGTTATTATTTTTAATTGTTTAGCTTATAGATAAAAATCAAGGAGAAGCAATGCAAAAATTCCAGAAAGTTTTAATTTTATTCGGGATTAGTATATTCTTGAACTTTAATCCGTGTTTTGCTCAATCCAGCAATAATGCTCCAGATTCACAAACATTGTCCCCGCATATTCAGACCACACAAATCAATATCCAAAATAGTTTTAACTTAGCAGATAATGAATTAAGCCTTGGATTTATAGCCCATAGAAAATGGGCTGATGGCCTGCCTTTTCTGCATAAATATGTAAATATGGCCAGCCGTAAAACAAATCAGCAGATAAAAGTTGAAATAAAAGCATTGACTGAAAATGAAATAGCGCAAGCGGTTAATATTCATAATGCTAATTGGGGAAATAATTTTAAACTTTCAAATGAAGATGCAAAGGAGATGTTCGAAGCAAATCCTGGGGGACAGCTTATTGCCCGGGTAGAAGGGGAGATTATCGGGGTTGTTTGGTGTGTATCATTGCAGGCAGAAAGCATTGAAGAGATCCCTGGGTCTTTAGTTAAAATATCAAGCATCAAAAGACAGCGCGCTACGGATAATGTATGGCTTCATTACGCGGTTTCAGTTAAAGGAGATTATTTAAAACAAGGATTTGGGCCGCAGATATCGTCTGAATTACTGAAATCAACAGCTTTTTTTACTGATAAAGTTCCCGGAGTAGGAAATATGTTAAGAGGCACATATTCTCCAATAAGCGGCTATAGTCAATTTAAAAATGAAATGACCTCGACAGCGTATTTGATGATGAAACTTAGACCGCCAAAAGAAGGCCAGACAAAAGTAGAATTTCTTGATTGGGAATATTGGAAGAGTGCTTCTTATGTTGGAGAAGGAAAAATGACTTTCCGGCAGTTTTTAGAATCGATTAATGTTAATCCAGAGAACATGCGCTGGGAGGATTATCAAAAATTTATTGCTTATTCAGGATATACTCTGGGAAATTATATTATTGATACAAAAAGGGCGATTGTTTGTCTTGCGGGTAATCTTCATTTAAAGAACGGTGCTGAAATAGTCCGTGTTATCCCCGGAGGCAGACAAGGCGATCAGGATGCCGCAGAGTACGCGATGATTATAGTTTACCGGGATTTTCCGCTCAAACAGGATCTTAAAGATAGAATAAATCAGCTAAAGCAAAAAAAAATCACAAGCAATGAATTAATATACGATAATTTAACATTCAGGATTAACCCTGAAAATTATGAGCAATGGCTTGATTCCACACAAGGGCAAGGGAATTTGCTGACATTAGAAGAATTATTAAAGAATGCGGAAACCCAGGGCAATGCGTATCTTGAGCAAATTAAAAAAATAAAAGATAAGGGCCTTCCCTTATTAAATAAACTTTTTACTGTGTTTCTCAAGCGGGAAAAGATTTTAGCGGATCAGTATCAGGAATTTTTTAGACAAGTAATGTTTGGATATAAAGATGAAACAGATATTGATGTTTTAATGCAGTATAACCGTTTTATGCAAAGAATTAGCACGGCTATAGATTTGGACTTTTTTTATCATGATGAATCATCGGATAAAATGATTTTAGATCTGGATCTTGCGCCAAAACACTATCAATCGATTTGAAAAACAGTTAAATAAAGCTGAATATAATTATTAGAATTAGAATTTTAAGGAATAATCATGTTTAAACCAAATAATAGAATATTAAAAATATTTTTAAAATCTATTGCTTTGCTGATGATCCAGGCATTTTTGTTTTTAGATCTTGCTTTTTGCCCTGAGGCAAATGAATTGTTTTCTAAAACACAGGACTCGCGAATTAGCTGTTTGAGCCCGCGATTATCCGTAGATATAAGTGCATTCCAGAGAGCGTATGTTTTATACCAGTCCGCGTCAGTTGAGTCTTTATTCTTTAATCGGATATTAAGCGATCAGCAGGTTCAGGATAACGGGGTTGAAATAAACAGTAATACAATTAATATTACCTTAGGCAAAAAACAATTTAAAGTGCCGCCTTATTTGGCTGGCAGAGTTAAAAGGGTGCATGTCACGGATTTTAGCGCCAAAGGATTTACTTTTCAGAAGCTAGGCATTGGTCTGGGAAGAAGGAAAAAAACAAAGGCAGTAATTTTAGTCGACCTAGAACATCCGGATAATCAGATAATATTCTTTGAAGACAAAGAAAATATTAAGTTAAAGAAATTAGCCTCAGGAACTTTGGCTGAGGATATTAAGCTGGGAAGAGACTCTCAATTCGCGGCTATGCAAAGACAGGATTCAGTATTAGAAAAAACTCAAATCGGTAAAGTTTTTTTGGATACTGTATTAGGGATTGATAATAGTTCTTTGCCAAGAGCAAGGCAAGTTGTTGCTGTTTTAAAAAAACTGGCAAATGATAATTCTAAATTAAAGAGCAGTCTTCCGGTTAATCTGGCGTTTTTCTCAAAAGATTATATTCTTACTTTCTCAAGAGAATTGAGAAAACATTCATTTATAACTGTTTTAAAAGACAGGCCGCAGCGGGGAAGATTTATAGCGATTATTGATGAACTTGATCCAGATAATTTTGTTGTTTTTGAAAGAAAGGGAAATCAGGTTTTTGTTTTAGGTAAAAGTGAAAAACCGCTGATCGCCTCTTTGACTAAGCAACAAAAGGCAAAAAGTTATTATTTTACTGATATTCAGCAAGGTGCTGATTTTTGCCGTAATGTGTCTAGAAGTTTAGTTTCTTACAGAGTTTCCGATCAGAATAACAGTTTTAGTCTGAGAAAAGGCATGCAGTTACACTTAGGATCGGATAATAGAGATATCGGAATTTTAAAAGTAAATCAGGTAACGCAGGCAACTCCTACTGGCTATCAGATCAAACAGAGGCCTTCGGCACTTGATCAACTGATTCTCGCATCATATCCGATTTATCTTTTAGATCCGGCATACGTGAATAAAAAAGTTTTAATCAGCGATTTTTCCCGTTCAGATCTTTTGTTTTTTGATCATTCTCGACTAGAATCATATCCGGAATATTTAAGTATTGTAAAACACGGAAACCTGATGTATTTAAGGAAAATACAGGAAGACTTTTTTGCTTCGGATGGTAAATATGTTGTATACGCGAAGATACCTGATCAGGATATAATATCAAAAATTAATTTTGCCGAGCAAGGCATTTTTACTATAAAGGGGATTAATTGGAACAACGGGAATCCGGTAAGGTTTAGAAATATAAAACAGCTGTCAATGCCTGTTATAATAACTCAGTTATCAGGATCAAAACATATAAAAATAGACAATGCTTTGCGGGATAGGTTTTTCGTTAATCAGATTATTGGAACACCTTACAGAATTACCTTGAAATTTAATAAAGGTTTTTTTGAACAGGCAAATACTGTTTTTATTAATTCCGCTGATGACTGGAAAAAAATTCAGAAACAAGCAGATATAAACATAAAGAAATTTCAATCTAAAAATAAAGCCGGCTTAAACTCAATCGCGGGTATTTGCGCGTTGATTTTCGCGAAACTATGCTTATTCCCATCCATATCAGAAGCGGCAAATAGGATTGGTTCTTTAGATACCTCTTTTATTGACACATTTATATCTGGAGCAACGCTTATTGCCGCGATAAGTATTTTTCGCTATTTTAAGATGATAAGAGATATCGGCCTGGAACAAAAGACTTTGAAATTTAATCCCAAAAGAAGCGAATTCCCAAAAGACGCTCGAACAAAAAACCAGATAGCAGCTAGCGGGGTTTTTGCTTCAATAATTATCGGAGCAGATCCTCTGAGCGGGGCAAAAGAGGCTGTTAAGGAAACAAAAACAAAGAATAGGCCTCCTGTCAGCCGAAAAGGAAAAGTTCCAAAGCCCAAGGATCTTGATAATCAAAGAAAAGAAAAAGTATCTGTGCCTGGGATAAATCCAATTAAAACCAATGATTCGCGATTAGGAAATACAGATATAGTAACAATAAGTGAACAGGCAAGGCAATTATACAGCTTTTTTCTTGTGAATCAATCGATTTAATTTATCCGGTGAATAAATGATAGGGTAAGATGAAATTAAATAAAAAAATAAAACACATAATAATATTTTTAATCAGTGGATTAATTTGTAATTGCCCTTTAGTCAGCGTTTTCGCCAATGACCAAGAATTTTCTGAAACTGATAATTTATCCGCTTCAATCCTTCTCCAGTCAGATGATATTAAAACAGCTTTTTCTCTAGCATCTAAAGATAATTTGACCTGGAGAGAATTGGCAGGTTTAAAATATCCCTATGAGAATATTTTTCACAGTGATCTTGACGCTCCCCGCTGGAGTTTAGAAGGCGCTCAATTAGAAAAGTTTACTGCCCAGACGCTTGATATTATCAAAATTATAGAAAACTTATCTCAAACGAAAAACCAGGAACTGATGTTTCTAAGTGATAAACAAATCGCTGTTCTAAAAAAGATTATTCTGCAACTGCCCAAGCGGCTTGATTTCGTGAATAAAGATGATACTGTTATGGTTTTAAGATTGATTTTAATTACTGCTATAGACAGTGTAGATGACTTTCAAGAAATAGTAGGTTTTAAGGATCAACCGCGGCCAATAATTGATTCGGTTAATGAGTTGGCGGGAAAATTAAAAAGTGTTCATCAGTTTCTAAAGCCGCTAATGCCGGTCGAATCAGTATTTTTTAATCCGGAGATAGTATTATCTTTTCAGGATATGCAAAGAATAAAACAATGTATTACTTGGGAAGTTATGTTTGCGGATGCTTTTAGCGGCAGCAGAAAGGTTATTATCAACTTAAAGCATCCCATAATTTTAGCTAATGGACAGCAGATAACTAAGGTGGCAATAAAAGGAATCGTTTATAAGCCGGGGCAAAAAATAAGGCCGCCTTTAAGGCAGATATATAGGAAGTTTAAGTCAAGACGGCTTAATGCTAAAAATGAAGTAGAGTTTTTTGAAAAAATAATGTTAAAAGGCGCGCTTAGTTTGAAAGGGGCTAAACGTGAATACCTGATAATGAAAAAATTGCGTGATGAGGGATTTTCGGATTGTGAATATCCCATTGCCTATGGCAAATATAAAGGCTTTACCTATAAAGGCAAACAATTCGGATTTTTAATTACCTCTAGTGAAGAGCCGCAAGAACAAAGGCTTTGGGATGAAATGGTTGAAAAAAATAAACAATATTTAACCCAAAGCCGAAAATTTAAAGATGCGATTATGGCAAATAATTTTTTCGTGGGATTTGAAACAAAGCTTTTTGACTGCGGTAAGCAGCTGCGTGATTTTCATGATCGAGGATATTATCATTGTTGTCCGCATTTGCTGAATATTAGTTTTGCTGACGCTGGTTCAGGGCCTAAACTCCATGATTTTGAAAGCAGCCGGATTATTAAAAATCTTCCTGTAGACAGGAAAGTCGCGTATAAGCTGATGGATTTATATTCCGCGTATATGCATTTTTTGGGATTTGTGTTTGAAGATCCTGAAAACTCTATGGATAAACATACTTTGGAAGGATTTTTTCAGCTGTCACTAAAACTAAAAAGACATGAAAACCCTTTTCATTTTTTTCTTGAAGGATATTTTTACAAAAACATAAGTACAGATATAAGTTATTTTCCTGAGGAGATTATTAATTCATCAGCGGATAATTATCAAATCCCTATAGAGCGGATTCAATCAGAGATTGTCAATACGCTTTATATGATCGAGAGGGGAGATGTATTGCCAATGAATCATTTTTCCCAAATTAAACCGAATGATTATGATCAGAGTTTATTTTTTAATGAGAGTTCAATTTAATTATTAGCTAATCCTAGGATTTTGTAAGTTAGGTTTTAATCATGAAAGCGAAAATACTTTTTAAATTTATAGCGGTTTGCTTAATTCAAACAATAGTTTTAGCTGATGTTTGTTTGGCTCAGACAGTGTTTGTGAATTTTTCAGAGTTTAAGACAGAATATCTGGCTGCTAAGCTCGTGATAGATATTAGTTTATTTGAACAGGCTTTTGATGAAAGTTATGCTTCCGCTTTATCTGCTGATGAGCCTAAAAATTTTGATAATGTTATATTTAGCATAACTAAAGAAAATATTAAGGCAATACAAACATCAGATACTTTTGACCTAAAATTAGGTGTATTAGAGCATATGCATAATGATCTGCTGATGAACCCGCAATTAAAGCTGACCAAAAAGCAATTTAAAGTTTTAATAGATATTGTCTGGGCAATGGATAACAGGGAAAATGATAAACATAGAGTATTGATTGTTCTTTCCCTGGCTATTGTAAGGAATCATGATCTTTTACCGCTAGCTGTTGAGGAATTAGCAAAATCAAACAGCATGGATAAGTTCTCGGATTTCTTTACGATTATCTTAGGGGCCGTAAAATTGGATAATTCAATAAAGTTTTCCTTAATTGATTTTCGGCTTTTAATCAAATCCCTGAGGTTAGCCAAAGGCGCTGTATTAAAATCAGTTGCCGCGGATTGTATTAATTATGCCATAAGAAAAGACGGGTCTTTGGCTCAGGAACTTATATTTGAATTGGCTAATGTGCCGGATGATCTTTCAATAAGCGCTTTAACCCTCGCGTTGCTTGACGCTTTGTCTCAGAATCAAGAGATTCTGATTACTCAGCAAATGCTGAATAAACTGCTTGAT
>Ga0180007_10004005_pt1 | contig 15910 bp, 9 predicted proteins | sample MM_PC_MetaG_FD_121122 | JGI IMG/M metagenome (GOLD analysis project Ga0180007, IMG submission 121122) | Groundwater microbial communities from the Aspo Hard Rock Laboratory (HRL) deep subsurface site, Sweden - MM_PC_MetaG | ecosystem: Environmental > Aquatic > Deep subsurface > Groundwater... | reverse complement strand
TGGAATTCAACCCGGAGCGGGCCAGGCAGTGCCTGCCGGCAATCCTTGGGGCAAACGGATGGGAAACCCATTATCTTCAGGGCGCACCCCTGCAGTTTATGAACAAGGACAAAGCCATGCCGACCATGGGGTTCCAGCAGGTGCACGGCGTTGAATGGTTCACACAAAGAACCAATATTGATTTTGTCTGGGGAACAACGGATGAAGATTTCTTTGCCGGTGCCGGCAACTATATCCGGACTCTCCAGGCCGGAGAAAAACCCTGGTTTCTAACCCTGCTGACGGTGGCCACCCATCAACCCTTTGACGCGACCGATAAAATGATGGCCCGGTATGGCTCAAGAAAGATTGCGGCCGTTGCCCAGCTGGATGAGGCCGTAAGTCAATTTATCAAACAACTCCGCCAGAGCGGCATCCTGGACGACACCCTCGTCATCATTACTTCTGATGAATCCCATGGTGCGGAAGGGGCGGACTGGTACAGCAGCTGGGGATTTGCAGCGGTGTTTGCACCCGAACAGCAGGCCCTGCCGCACCTGAAAGAAGGCAGCTATGGTCTTGTGGATCTTGAGGTGTCTGTTCTTGATTATCTTGGTCTGCCCCTTCCCCCGGACGTTATCGGCAGAAGTCTTTTCCGTGAGTATCAAACTTCCCGGGAAATGGTTTCTTATACCTCGGGAAAACTCCGCTGGCAGACGAAAGAAAAGAACCTCTACGAATGCACAAGGGATTATGACTGCCTGGTGAGCCGGAATTCAGGCATCCTGGGCCCCCACGCGGCAAGGGAGGTGGCGGAAGAAGGAACCGGCCAACGCTTGTTTGCAATGGCGACCGCCCTTGACAACACCCTCAACACGGCCACCTCAAAATTGGTTCTGCAGTTTGCCAATGGGGAAATCCGCCCCCTGCCGGAAATGATCCGGAATGAGTGGATTGATAATCTTACCGGCGCCCAGTATCTTTCTTTCCCCAAAAATTCCCATGTTTATGTGGACATTCTTCTGAAGGTAACGGCTGCAGAACCGGAAGGCATACAGCCAACCCTGATCCTCCGGCAGTTTGAAAAAGAGGTGGGGTCGATTTCCCATCCCGGGTTTCCTTTGCTCAAGAAAGGAGAGTCTTTTCGGCTTCAGTTCGATTTTAAGAATCCGGTGGCAAGGAATGCCTTTTCCTTTCATTTGATCGCTGCCGGCCGGAACGCCGCAATCCGCTTTGAAAAGTTTGAGGTTGTTATTGACCGCAGCCAGTGATTGGACCCCCGTTGTCTATAAAAATGGGGGTCCATACTTTTCTTGACAAAAACTATCTTTTTGTTCTATAATACTCAGATTTATGACAAGACTAAATATCCTCATTTGCATTGCCATTGCGGTGGTTTCCATAAGCTTCTGGTCCCTGTTGAACCGGCCGGAGATAGAACCCCCATGGCCAAACCGTATCCAGGGGTTTTCCTTTTCTCCCATGCAGGCATGGAACAACCCTATGGAAAAACGGTTTCCCACTGAAAAGGAAATCGACGGAGATCTCAAACTTCTGGCGGACAAGACCAACGCCATACGAACCTATTCAGTGGAAGCGGTACAGGAAAAGATCCCGGTTCTGGCGCAGAAGCATGGTCTGAACGTTACCCTGGGGGCCTGGCTCGGGAAAAACCTGGAGGCCAATGAGCAGCAGATTGAAACGGTTATTCGGCTGGCCCGGGAAAACTATCGGAATGTCATCCGGGTGATTGTCGGGAATGAGGTTCTGTATCGGAATGATCTGACGGTCAAGCAGCTTTCCGCCTATGTTGAGCGGGTGCAAAAAGCCCTGGATATCCCTGTGAGCACGGCCGAACCCTGGCATATCTGGGTTAAAAGCCCCGAGCTTGCGGACCATGTGGATTTTATCGCCACCCACATGCTGCCTTACTGGGAGGGGATTCATCTGGATCAGTCGGTGGATTATGTGATCCAGCATGTTAGTATTTTAGAAGAGACCTTTCCGGGGAAACCTGTGGTGATTGCAGAAGTGGGCTGGCCGAGCAACGGCCGGGTGCGCAAATCAGCCGTGGCCTCTGTTGCCAATCAAGCGACCTTTCTGCGCCGTTTCATTAAAAAAGCAGAGGGCCTGGGGTACATCTATTATGTCATGGAAGCCTTTGATCAGCCCTGGAAAAGAAGAAATGAAGGATCGGTGGGTGCTTACTGGGGGGTCTATGACGTGGCGCGTCAGCCTAAATTTCCCTTTACATCCCCCATTATTGACGTGCCGGAATGGCGCACCCTGTCCGGTATTTCAGTGGTGATTGCCATTATTGCCTTTATGCTCCTGCTCATTGACAGCCGCACCCTCCGGAAACGGGGGCGTGGGTTTCTGGCATCCATTGCCTTTATCGCCGCCACCGGTGCTGTCTGGATTGTCTATGATTATTCCCAGCAATATTTGACGATACCCAGCATCCTGGTCGGTTTTCTGATGCTCCTGGGAATTATCGGAGTTGTTATAGTCCTGTTGACAGAGGCCCACGAATGGGCTGAAGCCCTTTGGACGGAAGGAGGGCGGCACCCCCTCACCCAGACAGAGGTTTCGGATGAGATGCTGCCAATGGTCTCCATACATGTCCCTGCCTATAATGAACCGCCGGAGATGATGATCGAAACCCTGACGGCCCTGGCGCAATTGGATTATCCTCACTATGAAGTTATTGTCATGGATAATAACACCAAAGATCCGGCCGTCTGGCAGCCGGTTGAGGCCCATTGTGAAGTGCTTGGTAATCGTTTTCGTTTTTTCCACGAGGATCAGTTGGCCGGATTCAAGGCGGGTGCCTTGAATTACTGCCTGGCCAGAACTTCACCCGGCGTTGGTGTGGTCGCTGTCATTGACAGTGACTATAAGGTGACTGCCAACTGGCTGAAGGATCTTGTGCCGCAATTTTTAAAGCCCAGTGTAGCCATTGTCCAGGCGCCCCAGGACTACCGGGATGATGGTGACAATCTGTTCAAGGCCATGTGCTTTGCGGAATATCGCGGTTTTTTCTATATTGGGATGGTCACCCGCAATGAGCGCAATGCCATTATCCAGCACGGCACCATGACCATGGTGAGAAAATCTGTGCTGGAAGAGGTTGGCGGGTGGGCAGAATGGTGCATTACCGAAGACACGGAACTGGGATTGAAAATATTCGAAAAAGGGCATGAGGCGCTGTATACCTCCAAAAGCTATGGCCGGGGCGTAATGCCCGATACCTTTATCGATTTTAAGAAACAACGGTATCGCTGGGCCTATGGTGCGGTTCAGATCATGAGGCACCATTCCGGGGCCCTGCTGAAGAAGGGCCAGAGCTGGCTGACCTATGGCCAGCGTTACCATTTCATAGCCGGCTGGCTGCCCTGGCTGGCCGACAGCATCAATCTGATTTTTACCTTTGCCGCCATTGCCTGGTCCATCGGTATGATTTATTTTCCGCTGAAAGTTGACCCGCCCATGGTGATCCTGTCATCGGTTCCCCTGGCATTTTTTGTGTTTAAAATGGCCAAGATGTTTTATCTTTATCGAAGCCGGGTGGCGGCAACAGTTGCCCAGACGCTGGCCTCTGCCGTGGCAGGCCTTTCCCTGTCCCATACCATTGCCAAGGCGGTTCTGTTCGGGTTTGTAACAAAGAACCTGCCCTTTTTCCGAACACCGAAACAAGTCGAAGGAAAGGCATTCTGGTATGCACTTCAATCCGCCCGGGAAGAAGGGTTGATACTGGCAGCACTTCTGCTTGCCGCCCATGGGATTATCCGCCAGCAAGGATCGGAAACCCTTGATATCCTGGTGTGGATTCTGGTCCTGCTGGTCCAGTCGATTCCCTATCTGGCGGCTGTTATGATGTCCATTATCAGTGCCGCCACCCAAGTGTCTGCAAAAAAGCTGATTTCAACGATTACCGCACCACCAGAAGCTTCTTCTCCGGTGGGGACAGGAGACCGGGTTAAGGAGTCGTCACCCAATGTTTCGTCCCGTTAAGAAAGTCGGAAAATAGGCTTGGTGTTTTATCCTTAGTTTTGTTTCCGATTAGTATGGGGTGTGGGGTATTGAAGGGAATCCTTTGTTAGGTCATATCCATTCATAGACATCCCGGAAAAAATCTTTCAGGGAATAGAATCCCCTTGCCTCCAATACAACTGATTCGCCATGGGGCTTTCTTGTTATTTTCCTGGCTTTGACTTTTAAAGAAAAGAAAAATATAGTATTCTTTATTTTTCGAACTTGCAGGATTAAAAAAAGGATAGATATTCTAAGGCATGACAAAACCAAAGATGAAAATAGGATCAGGGATGGATGTCCACCAGCTGGTCAAGGGACGTGACCTGATCATCGGTGGTGTGAAGATTGACCATGAAAAAGGACTAAAGGGCCATTCAGATGCCGATGTGTTGATTCACTCGGTCTGTGATGCCATTTTAGGGGCTGCCGGCCTGGGGGATATCGGAGAGCATTTCCCAGATACCGATTCCCGGTATAAGGGGATCTCCAGTTGCCTTCTCCTTGAAAAATGCGGGGATATGCTCATGGAGAAAGGATATGAGATTGTCAATATGGACTGTATCCTCTTTGCCCAGGAGCCGAAACTGGGTCCCTACAAGCGGCAAATGGCCAAAAACATCGCCAAGGTGCTCGATCTGGACCCGGATCTTGTGAATATCAAGGCAACCACAACCGAAGGGCTTGGCTTTGTTGGAAAGGGAGAGGGCATTGCTGCCCAGACAATATTATTAATAGGTGCATCCTAGGGAAAGAACAATGAGTTTAAACATATACAATACACTGAGCGGTAAAAAAGAGGTCTTTGTTCCCATCCATGAAGGCAAGGTCGGCATGTACGTCTGCGGCCCCACGGTCTATGACACCAGCCATATCGGCCATGCCCGGTCTGTTGTGGTTTTTGATATGATATACCGGTGGTTGACCCGGCTCAATTATACGGTCACCTATGTGAGAAATTTTACGGATGTGGATGATAAGATCATCAACAAATCCAACGAGACCGGAGAATCGTGTACCACGATCACGGAAAGATATATTGATGAGTTCCACAATGAAATGGATGCCCTGAATGTGCTGCGTCCCACAATGGCGCCCAAGGCGACCGAACATATCCGGCATATTATTGAGTTTATCCAGATGCTCATTTCCAAGGGCAAGGCCTATCATGTGGAAGGAGGGGATGTTTATTTTTCCATTGATTCCTTTGGAGAATACGGGAAACTTTCCGGCCGGAATCCCGATGACATGCGGGCTGGAGCCCGAATTGCCGTGGATGAAAAAAAACAAAGCCCCTTGGATTTTACCCTGTGGAAACCGGCCAAACCAGGGGAGCCTTCCTGGGAAAGCCCGTGGGGCAAAGGTCGGCCGGGATGGCATATTGAGTGCTCGGCCATGAGTTATGAATATCTGGGGGAAAGTTTTGACATCCACGGAGGGGGCAAGGACCTGATTTTTCCCCACCATGAAAATGAGATCGCCCAGAGTGAAGCTATTTTTGGGTGTCAGTTTGTAAAATACTGGATTCACAACGGGTTTGTGGATATTAATAATGAAAAAATGTCCAAGTCCCTTGGCAATTTTACCATGATAAAAGAGGTGCTGGCCGACTATTCCCCTGAAGTGATCCGGCTGTTTTTATTGTCCAAGCACTACCGCAGCCCCATTGACTATAATGAGGATTCCATGCAAGAAATTTCCCTGGGGCTGGACCGGATCTATGCTTTTCTTGAAAGACTGGAAGGAACGAACATGGTTCTGGAAACAGAAAAGCTGGGTGCCCTATGGGAGGGGTTTGCAGAAGCCATGAACGATGATTTTAATTCAGCCAAAGCCCTGGGTCTGGTTTTTGAGGCCGCGAAAAAAGGAAACAAGCTGCTGGACCGAACCCACAACGCCCCAGAGCCCAAAGGGTGTGAGGCTTTGGCCCAGGTGTATGCCGATATCCGGGCCATTGCAGGTATTCTGGGCATTTTTCTCAAGGACCCCACCGAGTATTTCAAGGCCAAAAAAGCCAAGGGGGTCGCCGACATGGCCATTGATCCCGCGATGGTTGAGGATCTGATCGTCCAGCGGGCCACGGCACGCAGGGAAAAGAACTTTGCCCGGGCCGATGAGATCCGGGATCAGCTCCAGGCGATGAAGATTGTCCTGGAGGACGGACCCCAGGGAACCCTATGGCGGGTTGAATAAGCCCTCAGTTTATTAGAATCCTTTGGAGAATGAAAAAGGGAAGCCGGTAATACGAGGCTTCCCTGTTTTTTTGTCAGATGTCCATCAGGCTTTTGGGGACATTTTTGCCCAGGCATCCCGCAGGGTGACGGTTCGGTTGAATACGGGCATGTCTTTTTGGGAGGCTTTTGAATCCTGACAGAAATAGCCCAGCCGCTCAAACTGGTAAACGGTTCCCGGCACGGTTGCCCCAAGGCTTTTTTCCAGCTTGCAGTTTCCAAGGATTTCAAGGGAATCCGGGTTCAGGTTTTCTGTAAAGTCCTTGTCCCCCTGCTCGGGGTTTTCGTCTGTGAACAAGCGGTCATAGAGTCGGACTTCGGCATCCAGGCAGTCATTGGCATTGACCCAGTGGATGGTGCCTTTGACTTTTCTGCCGTCAGGGGCATTGCCTCCTTTGGTTTGGGGATCATAGGTACAGATCAGCTCAATCACTTCTCCCTGGTCATTTTTGATCACCTGCGTGCAGGTTACAAGATAGGCGTATCTGAGACGGACTTCCCTTCCCGGGCCCAGCCGGAAAAATTTTTTGGGCGGATCTTCCATGAAATCATCCTGTTCCACATAGAGTTCCTTGGAAAAGGTCAGGGTACGCGTTCCCATTTCTTCTTGCTGGGGATGGTTCATGGCAATCATCTCTTCTGTTTTACCATCGGGATAATTTTCAATGATAACCTTTAGGGGTTTTAAAACACCCATTACCCGGGGAGCGCGTTCATTGAGATCATCCCTGAGACAGGACTCCAAAAGGCCCATGTCGATACGGCTGTCCTTTTTGGAAACCCCGATGATATTGCAGAAATTTCGAATGGCTTCCGGGGTGTAGCCCCTGCGCCGCATGCCTTCCAGGGTGGGAAGGCGGGGGTCATCCCAGCCGGATACATGGTGCTGTTCCACTAAAAGCTGGAGTTTTCGTTTGCTCAGGACGGTGTAATTGATATTCATCCGGGCAAATTCAATCTGCTGGGGGTGGCAGGGGGTTTCTAATGTGTCCAGGATCCAGTCGTACAAGGGGCGGTGGTCCTCAAACTCAAGACTGCACAAGGAGTGGGTGATGCCCTCCAGGGAATCCGACAGGCAATGGGCGAAATCGTACATGGGGTAGATGCACCATTTGTCTCCTGTTCTGGGGTGGGTTGCTTTTTTTACCCGGTAGATAATGGGGTCCCGGAGGTTGATATTGGGGGAGGCCATGTCAATTTTGGCCCTGAGGGTTACTTCTCCTTCCGGGAACTCCCCTTTTTTCATCCGATCGAACAGGTCCAGGTTTTCCTCAATTGACCGGTCCCTGTCGGGGCTGTTTTTCCCCTTTTCGGTAAGGGTTCCCCGGTATTCCCGCATTTGTTCAGGTGAAAGGCTGCAAACATAGGCCTTCCCTTTACGGATCAATTGGACGGCAAATTCATGGAGGCGGTCAAAATAGTCAGAGGCATAAAAAGGGGCTTTAAAATCAAACCCAAGCCAATTGACCGTATCTTTTATGGAGTCAATGTAAATTTGTTTTTCCTTGGCTGGATTGGAATCATCAAATCTTAAATTGCAGGTGCCGTTGAAGTGTTTGGCCATATTGAAATTAAGGCAAATGGACTTTGCATGTCCGATGTGAAGATAGCCATTGGGTTCCGGTGGGAAACGGGTTACCACCTGTCCGTTATTTTTATTGTTTTGAAGGTCTTCTTTGATGATGGCTTCTATGAAGTGCCCTTTTTTGTTCTCTTCTTCCATTTGCCCCTCTTCTGATTTTATTTAAATACAACCCTAGACAATTATCATATTCACTGCCCCGAGAAAAGAGGGAAAATGAGGTCCTCATTGAAATATTCTTTTCCATTGGCTAAAACTGGTTTGTTTTCAGGAGTACCAGGGTACAGGCTTCCTTTACTTCAATACCGGCCGCCTTTAATCGGGGATAGACTGCCGGGTTTTCCGTGTTTGGATTAAAAATCACCCGCCGGGGAGCTGTCTGGAGGATCTGTTCTATGATGTCCTGCTGGCGGGCCGGGCTCACATACAGGGTCACGGTATCAATTTTGCCGGGCACATCTGAAAGCCGGCCATAGACCTGTTTGCCTTCGATGGTTTCATGCTTTGGCGCCACCGGTACGGGTGTGTGTCCATGGGCGGACAGGAGGCACATGGCTTGGTTGGCATATCGGTCTTTGTCAGGGCTTGCGCCGATGACAGCTACATTTTCCATTTTTATCTCCTTGGTCATCTGTTATGGGAATGCTATAGTCTACCCATAAATTCGTCTTGATAACAAGAAATAACGTCTTAATTTTAAACCCAGGGCGTATGAAAAATCAGAACAGGGGATAAAAGAGCATATGGGTCTATTTAATCTGGTATCGGAGTTTTCACCCACAGGGGATCAACCGGCGGCCATTGAATACCTGGCAAGGGGGGTTCTGGACAATGCAAAACACCAGGTCCTTCTGGGCGTGACTGGGTCGGGCAAAACCTTTACCATGGCCAATGTTATCAGTCAGGTTGAAAAACCCAGCCTGATCATTGCCCCCAACAAGACCCTGGCGGCCCAGCTGTACAATGAATTTAAACTTCTGTTCCCGGACAATTGCGTGGAATATTTTGTCAGCTATTATGACTACTACCAGCCGGAAGCCTATATCCCGTCCAGCGACACCTATATCCAGAAGGATTCCTCCATTAACGAGATCATCGATAAGATGCGCCATTCGGCAACCCGCTCGGTGCTGGCCAGAAAAGATGTTATTGTGGTGGCTTCTGTTTCCTGTATCTATGGGTTGGGGGCGCCGGAAGATTATCTGGACCTGAGGGTTCCCCTGGCAAAGGAAATGGAGATTTCAAGGGAACAGGTCATTGCCCGGTTTGTGGAGATTCAGTATACACGTAACGATACGGATTTTCACAGGGGGGTCTTCCGGGTGAGGGGGGACCGGCTGGAGATTTTTCCGGCCTATGAAGAAGACCGGGCCGTGCGCATTGATTTTTTCGGAGACACCATTGAACAGATTTCAGAGATTGACCCCCTCAAAGGAGATGTCCTCAAATCCCATGACCAGATGGTGATCTACCCTGCCTCCCATTATGTGACCAAAAAGCAGACCCGGAAAAAAGCGGTTGAAAGCATTGCCATTGAGCTCAAGGAGCGGCTGGAATTTTTAAGGGCGGAAAACCGCCTGGTGGAGGCCCAGCGCCTGGAAGAAAGAACCCAGTATGACATTGAAATGCTCAATGAGATCGGGTATTGCAACGGGATTGAAAATTATTCCCGCCATCTTACGGGCCGGGCCCCCGGCCAGCCGCCCCCGACCCTGTTGGACTATATTCAGGACGGGTTTTTATTGTTTTTTGATGAGAGCCATATTTCCGTGTCCCAGCTGGGGGCCATGTACAAGGCCGACCGGTCCAGGAAACTGACCCTTGTGGAACACGGGTTCAGGCTTCCTTCTGCCATTGACAACCGGCCCCTTCAATTTGAGGAGTTCAAGGCCCTGGTTCCCCAGACCATCTATGTGTCTGCCACACCTGCAGATTATGAAATGGAACGGGCAGGGCAAAGGGTGGCAGAGCAGATTGTCCGGCCCACCGGTCTTCTGGATCCGGAAGTGGAGATCCGGAGTGCCAGGACCCAGGTGGATGACCTGTATGGGGAGATCGTCAAACGGGTGGAAGCCCATGAACGGGTGCTGGTCACCACCCTGACAAAGCGGATGGCAGAAGACTTGACCGATTATTATGCAGATCTGGGTATTAAGGTGAAGTACCTGCATTCGGATATCGGGACCATGGAGCGAATCGATATCATCCAGGACCTTCGCCGGGGGATTTTTGATGTGCTCATCGGCATCAATCTGCTCAGGGAGGGGCTGGATATTCCCGAAGTCTCGCTGGTGGCCATTTTGGATGCCGATAAGGAAGGCTTTTTAAGATCCTATCGTTCCTTTATTCAAATATTCGGCAGGGCTGCCCGGAATGTGTTTGGCCGGGTGATCCTGTATGCGGAAAAAAAGACAGGTTCCATGGAAAAAGCCTTGTCCGAAACCGACCGCAGGCGTGAGATTCAGCGGCAATACAACACCCGACACCATATCGTGCCGGCCACCATCCAAAAAACGATCAACGCCTTTGAATACGGCATGACAGCAGGCCAGGGCCAGCAAACAGCAGATGCTGTCAATGAAGAGCTCAGGGCCTATGGGGAAGAAGAACTGGATCTCGGGGATATTATCAAGGACCTGGAATATAAAATGAAAAAGGCAGCTGAAAACCTGGAATTTGAACACGCAGCCCAATTCCGGGATAAAATCAGGGAACTTGGCAAGATACTGAACAATTAAATACAGACAAATGAAAAACCCATGAACCAGGCCCTCCAGGAAAAATACAATCAGTCTCCCCATCGTCCGGGTGTCTATCTGATGAAAGACGCCAGGAAAAACATCATCTATGTGGGAAAGGCCAAGGATCTTAAAAAAAGGCTATCCTCCTATTTTATCTCAAAACAGCTCCCGAATACGAAAACAGCCGTTCTTATTGAGATGATCAGGGATTTTGATCTGGTCATCACCGCATCGGACCATGAGGCCTTTATCCTTGAATCAAATCTTATCAAGGAATATACGCCCAAGTATAACATTCTCTTGAAAGACGGAAAAAACTACCCTCTGCTGCGGATTGACATGAACGAGCCCTATCCGGCCATCCAGCGGGTGAGGAAAATCAAAAATGACCATGCCCTGTATTTTGGTCCCTACTCTTCTTCCCTGAGTGTCAACAGGACCCTGAAGCAGATTCAGAAAATTTTTAAACTCAGGAAATGCCAGAACACCCAGTTTAAAAACAGATCCCGCCCCTGTCTCAACTATCAGATAAAGGCGTGCCTGGGCTTGTGCTGCAACGCGGTTTCAGAATCCGTGTATAAGAAACAGGTACAGGATGCCATCCTGTTTTTAAGGGGAAAATCCGGGCAGGTGGTAAAGCGGCTCAAAGATGAAATGAAAGCCCATGCAGGGGCTCAGGAATTTGAGAAGGCTGCCCAGGCAAGGGATGCTGTTTTTGCCATTGAAAATATAATGGAAAAACAGGTGGTGGTATGCCCGGATATGCAGGACCGGGATGTCATGGGCCTTGCATGGAGCATGGGAAAGGCCGTGGTGACGGTCATGCTGGTCCGGTCCGGTCTTTTGATTGATACGGCCCATTATCCGCTGGATCTGGGGTTTAAGGAATCCGATGAAGTCCTTTCTGCGTTTGTGGATCAATATTATGAAAAGACCCGGTTTTTACCGGCGGGTGTTCTGCTCAGTGACATTATTGAGAACAGGGCGGAACTTGAAGACCGGCTGACCCAAAGCCTGGGGAGACGCGTGAAGGTTTATTGTCCGGAGCGGGGGGAGAAAAAACGGCTGGTGCAGATGGCTGTTGTGAATGCCTCCCGTGAGCTTGAAAAGATTTTGCTCAAGGAAGAAGAGGAACAGGCATCCCTGGTCCTGTTGAAAACCCTCATGGGATTGAAGCACCTGCCCCGGCGCATTGAATGTTTTGACAACTCCAATTTATCCGGCCAGGATCCGGTATCCTCCATGGTGGTCTTCACGAACGGCAGGCCGGACACCGCTGCCTATCGCAAATTTATCCTCCGGGATATGGAAGTCCAGGACGACTATGCCTATATGTACAAGGTCCTTGAACGCAGGTTTTCAAAAACGCAGGAGGAGATCGCCTGGCCCGATCTTCTGGTGGTGGATGGGGGAAAGGGCCAGTTGGGAATGGCCCAGGCCGCGTTAAAGGATTTGGGAATTGACCAGGCCTTTGCCCTGGCCGGTCTTGCCAAACCGGACAAGGCAAAGGGTGAACTTGTTGATAAAATTTATGTGCCAGGCCGGCTAAATCCTCTGGTGATAGGGCAAGCCCAGAAAGGGTTGTACCTTTTGCAGCGGGTAAGGGATGAAGCCCACAGGTTTGCTGTCACCTTCCAGCGGAAACGAAGGGAAAAGCGGGGAAGCCGTTCTATTCTGGATGATATTTCCGGCCTTGGTCCAAAAAAGAAAAAAATGCTGCTTACCCGATACAAAGGGGTTGAAAATATGAAGAAAGCCTCTTTGGAAGAGCTTTCCTCCCTTCCCGGGATAACCCTGGAACTGGCAATGAAACTGCTGACAAAGCTGAATGCAAAGATCTCAGTTTCCCAGGATATCTAATTCCGGATGATTTTAAACCCCTCCCAGCCGCTGTAGGTGATGCTCAGTTTGATGGGTGTATCTTGGCTTTGTTCCGACTCGATAAAGAGATCCGGTTCCTGGGAAGGGGGGTTTTTTGCCCCTCCGGTATGAATTTTGAGGGTGCCCGCCCGCCTGAGATACCCTTCAATCATCAGGGACATTCCGGATATTTTTTGGTCTGTTTCCTTGATAGTTTCACTGAGTTCCTGTTTTTGTTCAGCAAAGGCCTTTTTTTTCCCGGGTATTTGTCTGAGGGACTCCAGCCGGTTCTTAATCTGGGACACCTCTTTTGTGTTCATCCGTTTTTCAATGGTTTCCATTTCTTTGTCAAGGGTATCAAAATCCATGGTCCGGGTGGCAAGGATAAGATTTTTTAAGTTATCCAGGAGCAGGGGGTCTTTTTTAATGATTTTTGTGAGCCGCTGGAGTTCATGGTGAAATTTTTCCATCGACTCTTTTTCCTGTTCACCCAAGGGGCTCATTTCAGTTTCCAGGGCTTGAAGGGCATTCAGGAGCGCTTGTTTCCTGGAAAAGAGCCTGCGGCCGAAATGGATGGTATTTTCCCCGCAAAAATAGATGTTTTTCAAGAAGAGCGTTTCAGCGTCCAGGGTGTTGCTGGTCAATACCCCTTTATTCTTTTCAAACCGGATTTCTGCTGAACAAAGGGTGGAGTCCATCACTTCTTCCAGGAGGGTAATGCCTCCTGTTTCCGAGGTGAGAACTGCATTCCGGGCAAAATGAACGATAATATCTTTTCGGGCGGTTACCCGGCTGCCCGGTTGAACGGTATGGAGGTGCGCCTGGCTGTCTGTTTCAATCTCTCCGCCCTCCAGAACATTGGCTTCCACCATTCCCCTGGCCCTGATTTTGAATCCGTTGCAGATGGTGTCAATTTTCATGCTAATGGGGCAGATAAAGCTGGTTCCGATATTTCCCGTGGAATAGTCCAGGCGCTTGATCTCCAATTCGTCGCTGATGCCGATAGCACTTATTTTATTGCCGTCCCGGGACAGCATCACCACCCCTGTTTTGACGGCTTTAAGAAAATAACCCAGATAGTTTCCATCCGCATCCAGGCTGTCAACCTTCTCAACGCCTCCGTTCAGATCGATTTTCAGAGCAAGGGCATTGGGAACCTGGATGACCTGACCGTCATACCCCATGCCGGGTTTTCCCTGGGATTCGGGAATAATGAAAAACAGGTTGTCCCCGGCCTTTGCAATGGGATATTTATTGATTTCCCGGAAGTCCATTATTCCGTTCTTTGACAAGGCTCCCGGGCAGGACTTATGGTCAAAAAAAGCCTTGGCAATGGCCCCGTTCCGGCTGGGGATCACCGGGGTTCCTTTGATTGAAAGCGTGAGAAGCTTGCTGGTCATAAGAATTTCAAGGGTCAGACTGAGCCGGGACAGCTCCGGGTTGTCTGTTCCGGAAATATCCAGAAGTTGTTTTTCTATTTTCAGCTGGCTGTCCTTTGGAATGGTCCGGTTCAGCAATTGGTTGAGGGTAATGATGATTTTAGGGCCTTTGATGTTGATCCTGGGGAATAGCTGCAACAGGGCCTTGATAATGACCGGGTTTGGGAATTGTTCCCGGTTGATTTGAAAGTAGATACGGATGGGGTCATTCTGTTTTGAAAGCGTGCTGAACAGATTGTTCTCAAGAATATCTGCCTTATCTTGAAGTTTTTGGTCTGCGGACGGTTGGTTTGGAGCATCCATTTGCAAATCCTTAAAAAAAAGGTTTTGGTCCTTCCCTGGCAGTAAACACCTCATTGATAAAATCCGAAAGGTCTTGTCAACAGTATAGGATTTCTGATTTCAAGCTTACTATGTTATGGGAAAATTTGCAAAAAGCTTTTTGCCTAGGCTTTTTTTTCGCTTTACACCGGAACCGGTAAAGTATAGTACTCAGTCAGAATATAATACTACTTGGTCCGGGAGACGGAGAATGACGGAAAAATTTAAAGGCAATGACCCAGAAGGCTCAGAGGATATAAGCTTTGAGGAACTTTTTAACTCATATGCGGCAAAGATCGGCCGGGAACTCAAACAAGGGGACATGGTCGAAGGGAAGATTATTTCCATCGGCAAGTCCAGCGTTTATATCGATACCGGCACCAAAAGTGACGGGGTGGTTGAAAAAAATGAGCTTCTGGACGAGAACGGAGAATTTGTTTTCCAGGTCAATGACCGGATAAAACTATATGTGGTCTCCCTGACCGAAAGTGAAGTTATTCTGTCCAGGGCCATTTCCGGTGCCGGAAAAGCAACCATGCTGGAAGATGCCTTTCGGGATCACACCCCGGTAGAAGGAAAGGTGACCGGGGTTATCAAAGGGGGATTTTCCGTGGATATTCTGGGGAAAAGAGCCTTTTGTCCGGTCAGTCAAATGGATGTCCGGTATGTGGAAACACCCGAAGACTATCTGGGCCAGACCCATCATTTTCTGATTACCCGGTTTGAAGAAGGCGGCAAGAATATTGTGGTTTCCAGAAGGGATCTGCTCAATGAACAGATCCGAGAGGAGCAAACCGCATTCCTGGCAAAGGTTTCCCAAGGGGATATCGTCCAGGGGTGTGTGACCAAACTCATGCCCTTTGGTGTCTTTATTGAAATTGCGCCCGGAGTTGAGGGCATGGCCCATATTTCAGAGCTGAGCTGGTCCCGGGTGGAAAAACCGGAAGAGGTCGTCCAGTCCGGAGACCTTGTGCGTGTCAAGCTGCTTAAGATCGAGCCCAAAGAAGGGGATACCCCCAAGATTTCCCTTTCCATCAAACAGACCGATGCCAACCCCTGGGATCATATGGGAAGTGCTTTTAACCCGGGAGACCAGGTCACGGGAAAAGTGGTTCGTCTGGCTGCTTTTGGTGCATTTGTTGAAATTGCCCCGGGTGTGGACGGTCTGGTGCATATCAGTGAAATGAGTCATACCAAAAGGGTCCTTCGGCCGGAAGATGTGGTCCGGGAGGGAGAACAGATCCAGGTGGTGATCAAGGCCATTGACCAGGACAGCAAGCGGATATCTTTGAGTATCAAGGATGCCCTGGGTGATCCCTGGACAGGGGTCAGCACCAAATATGCCCCCGGCGCTTTGGTGAACGCCGTTCTTGAGAAAAAAGAAAGCTTTGGCTTTTTTATGAACCTGGAACCGGGCATCACAGGATTACTGCCCATGTCAAATATTCGCACCGCGGCTTCTCCAGGAGCCTATGACAAATTGAAACCCGGGGATTCGGCTTTGGTGCTTGTCCAGGAGGTTGACGAGGATAAGAGACGGATCACTCTGGGATCTCCGGATCAAAAAGAGTCTGACAATTGGAAGCAATTTGCCCGGGACCAGAAAAAAGAGACCCTGGGAACCATGGAAGGCCTTTTTCTTGAGGCCATGAAAAAGAAAAAATAATATCGCCCCCAGATGCGCCCAGGATAGCGGAGGTTACACCCGGATATTCTGGAGCGTTA
>Ga0180007_10004004_pt1 | contig 15911 bp, 14 predicted proteins | sample MM_PC_MetaG_FD_121122 | JGI IMG/M metagenome (GOLD analysis project Ga0180007, IMG submission 121122) | Groundwater microbial communities from the Aspo Hard Rock Laboratory (HRL) deep subsurface site, Sweden - MM_PC_MetaG | ecosystem: Environmental > Aquatic > Deep subsurface > Groundwater... | reverse complement strand
CAATAAGGTGGGTCAGCTCTTTATAGATAAATTCCTTGGCCAGAGACTCTTCTATGATAAAGAGGTTATCTTCCATAAAAAAGTTACTATTGCTCTTAAGTGATTTTCTGTGCTTCTTGAGCAGCTTATCGATCTCACTAAGAGAAGCATGTATCTCTTCTGTGAAAAGGCTGCTTAAGACGATCTTCTTCTCTAACTCATTTAAGGTGGCAACCTTTGAGATATCGTAACTGTCAAAGAAGTCTGCCTCAAATCCAGGCAAAGAGGTAGAGAGGCGCAAATATAAGGTGTTGTCCGGATCTACCTTCTCAAAGATAAGGGTGGGCTGGGTTTGCTTAGGCTCTCCTTCGATTAGGCTGTAATCCTTGTAACGAACAGAGATATTCTCAAAGAAGGAGAATAGCAGGGAGAAATACTTCTCAAGGTTTTCTACAAGCAGGGGGGTCTTAAAGAGATGGAGCTCTTTAAAGCTTTCACCAATGGGTTTGATCTGATAAACCTTGCCCGTGGCAAAGAGGTGAGTTTCATTTAAGAATGAAAATTGCCCAAAGGTTTTCCCCTGGTGCAAAAGAAGAACCTTACTTTCTAATCTCCCCTCTTCCTCCTCCTCAACAAGAACAAGGATCTTACTTAAAGTCTGCTCATCAACAAAGCTAATTGGATTAAGCTCTGCGTCAACAAAATTATCACTATGCCGCAACTGCCAGATCAGATGCTCATTCTCATCAAGGTAGATCCTGTCAGTAGGAATTTCCCAATCAATGCGAAAGCTGTTCTTCGCATCTATATTCTCGATAGATTTCAATATCTGACGGGTATGACCGCTGTAATGCCTGTAATTTGCCTCAACTTCTTTCTGGTTCTGGTCAACAACCCTGATATATGCCCCAACCTCATCGAAGTTCAACTGAAAGAACAGAGAAGATGTGGCTCGCCTCTTGCTGACAACGGTCCTCTTTCTCTTTAATCTCTCAAAAATATCAATCTTACTGTTTGTCATTTTCAACCTACTGTTTTTTCGCTTAAGAGGATTTTAGGCTTTAGCCTTTCATTGCCACAGATGAAACCCTAAAAGGGTTAACTCCTTGGATTTTAGGCTTTAGCCTTTCATAAATGAAACCCTAAAGGGTTAACTCCGGAAGAATTCTTGAATTCGCTTACCTCAAAAAAATTATCTTGAAAGCTAATAGGTTACTGGCAAAGAGTTTGTCAGGCACTCACAAGCCTTTGGGTAATCCTCCTCACTCACTAATATTTTCTTCTCAGCTAAAGGTCCCCAGTTAAGACCAAGTATTTTACCATAAGTTTCGCCATATACAAAGGCTTTAATTCCTGCAAACTCCAATAGGATTTTAGTGATCCGGATCTTTGTAGTATCAGTGTGCCAAAAGACTTCCTTCAGCCCGGAGACACTCTCCTTCAAGTGGGAAAATGTATCTAAAATAACGGCTACAACAATAATCAGACTTGTTCCTCCAAAATAGAATGGAAAACTTCTCCATAGGGACAATAGTCCTGGCAGAAGGGCAATACCAACAATAAGCAAGGCCCAGACCAGGACTATTCGGTCCAATACCCGGTCAAGATAATTGGCTGTGGATTCACCGGAAGGACAATCAGGAATAGACAGGTCATATCTTTCCATAGTCTTAGCTATGTCATCGGTATTGGTTGTTATGGCTGTATAGAGGTATGCAAAGAAAATGATCAGGAGAGCATAGAGTAGATTATAGAATAGGCTTGCTGGAGAGAAAAGGCTCAATAAAGTGCCGAAAAGAAGGTGTCCTCCACCAAAGAAACCAATCAGGGTGGCCGGGAGAGACAAGAAAGAGGAGGCAAGGACAATTGGGATTGCAAGACCGGTTTGACCGATGTGGAAGGGAAGGTAGATGGTTTGGTCTTTATGTTGGACAGGGACTCTTTGATGGCTCAGCCAGATCATCACTACAAAAGCAATAGATAGGAAGATAGCTCCCGCAATAAATAGGTATGGAAATGGGTTAAGGTCATTTATGGTATAACTGCTAAGGGGTATTTTCCTGGCCGTGACCACAATAAGAGGAGGTATCTTGCCTACTATGCCGGTTAGAAGAATCAGAGAGACACCATTACCTATGCCATATTTATTGATCAGGCGAGCCAAAAAGAGCAGAAGGAATGTCCCGGCAGTTAGAGTAATGACAGTGGCCAATTGAAAACCCAGGCCAGGATTTGCAACCAGGGGAAACCCCAAAGGAGATATTTGGCTCTGTATCCAGCGACTTAGACCAAGGGATTGAAAAATACAGATAAGAGCAGTTCCCAGATAGGTATATTGAGCCATTCTCAATCTTTGGTCTTTGCCTCCTTCTGATAATTTTCTTAGGTGGGGAATGAGGAAAGAGGAGATTTGAAAAAGAAGACTGGCGCTTAGAAAGGGCATAATTCCTAAGGAGAAGATGGAGAAAAATCCCCCTTTCATTTCCCTAACCCAGCCAGATAAGGCTGTTTGATCTGTACCTGGAATAGAGATAAATATTCCCAGTCGATAGAGGGCAAGCAGACCAAGGGTGACAAGCAATCGCTTTTTCAATTCAGGGGTTTTGAAGATGTATCCGAACATATCATTAACCTGACAATATCCCCTTCCTGCAAGATTTTTTTAAAGACTTCAAGGAAGATGTCATTCTCCCCGGGTTTTCCGATGGTTAGGCGAAGAGAATTCTTCAAGATGCCACTCTCACCTAAGTTCCGAATCAATATCCCTTCCTTGATCAGGAGGTCAAAGAGGTCTCTATTTCTAAGATTTTCTACCTTAAATAAGATAAAGTTTGTCTTGCTGGGATAGGGGGTGATGCATGGAATTTCTTGCAGCTCTTTATAAACTCGCTCCCGCTCACTCGTTATCTCATCTATCCTCTCCCTTAAGAGGTTTCCATGCCTTAAGGTAATAGTGGCTAAAAGCTGGGAGATGGCATTTAAGTTGTATGGAAGCTTGACTTTTAGGATCTCGCCGGTAACCTCTTTATTGGCCACTAAATAACCAACTCTTGCTCCGGCCAGGCCAAAGGCCTTGGAGAAAGTCCTTAAGATAACAAGGTTGGGATACTTCTTGACAAGCGGAAGGAAGGTCTTACCTGAAAATTCGTAGTAGGCCTCATCGACTACAACCAGACAGGAGCCTTCTTCTATGATCCTGATGATTGCCTCCTGATTAAAGAGATTGCCGGTTGGATTGTTTGGGTAGGTAATAAAGATGATTCCTTTCTGCCCGACCTCAAGAATAGATTCTGCATCCAATTCAAAATCTTCTCTTAAAGGAACTCCAACCGGTTCTGCCCCGGCTATCTTAGCTAAGATTTCATACATGGCAAAAGTTGGCTCCGGATAGACAATCTTTCCCCTGCCAAAGGTCAGAAGCAAATCAAGGATTAATTCATCAGAGCCATTGCCCAGGATAATCATCTCCCTGTCAACTCCAAGGTACAGAGAGAGGGCAATTCTTAGTTCGCTGGCCATTGGATCCGGATACCGATTGACAGCAAGTCCTTTTAACTCTCTAAGGAACTCATCCTTGATAAGAGGATGAAGATCGTAAGGATTCTCCATCGCATCTAACTTGACCTTACCCTCAAAAGGCACAACTTCATAAGGAACAAGTTCCTTTATTCCATCTCGCAGCATATTCTTGATATTCATCAGACCTCCAACCTTACCAAAAACCCACCACCACTTTTCCTTTACCTTATTACCTATTTTTTGCAAAAATGTTTAAGAATCTCTTGACATTTTAATCGTGGTAAGGTATACATCCGACATGTGCTTACTCATGATGAATATGCCAAAGGAGCGTGGAAACAATGAGCGTCATAACTAAAGATATTCAAAGCCACTGGAGGGTAATTAGCCCCCTCTTTTCTATTCACAGCGAGGAAGAATACGACTTAGCGGTCAAACGGCTCAACAGTCTCATTGACGAGGTCGGCACCAACGAACAACATCCTTTGTATGAACTTCTGGACACCCTCGGCACTCTAATACATACCTACGAGGAGAAACACCATTCATTACCAGAATGTAACGGCCCTGAAATGCTCCACTTCTTCATGGATGAGCATAGACTTACCTCCTCTGATCTGCCAGAGATCGGCTCCCAGGAGGTAGTATCTGAGATTCTTAATAGTAAGTGTGAACTTAACCTCAGTCATATCCGGATTCTGGCTAAACGATTTCATGTCTCGCCTGCGGTGTTTGTATAGGTTCACATTCGGTAATTACTCAGCCACGAAGAAGGACGAATGATGGAATAGCACACGGATGACACAGATTTGACGGATCCTCACGGATTTTTTTAATAAATTTTTGTATAGGAATTTCCTTTTGGACACAGAAGAAATTTGCCACTAATGAACACGAATGGGCACGAATTTATTCATTAGTGTTAATTCGTGTGTATTCGTGGCTAAGTTCTTATCCGTGTCGATCCGTCTTATCCGTGCAATCCGTGTGCTATTTATAATCTTTGTGCCTTTGCGCCTTAGTGGCTGAGTAGTTACTTTCTTACTTATTATCTCCAATGAAATCCTCCCAAAATGTTCTTACTTCATCAGGGATAAAAGGCCCCACTCTTTCCAATACGGTTTGCAACTGCTCTATAGGAATCAATCTCAAAAGCCCCTTGATGTCTTTCGTTCTCCCCCTGGTGATAGTCTGCTGGACATACATGTCTAACACCGAGGGATCCGAAAGGTCCAGGTCTATGCCTTCCTTTAAGAACCAAAATAATCTTTTATCGGGAACAATTTTCATTTCTCGCCTCAACCTTTCTATCCAGCAAACTTAAGAACCTCAATCTCTGCAATTTTATCTTTGTACTCAGAATCAAGCAGGGCAAGTTGTTTTCTAACCAATTGTCGAAGTTCTTTTCCATAATCTACACAGAATTTTTCAAAGACTTCCTTTGGTAACTCGTTAGAACTAAAATAGCGTTTTAAAAATATTCATGGCTATAGGGGTTGCAACTCTTGCTCCACTGCCGCTGTTTTCTGCTACCACAGAGATTGCATATTTCGGTGTTCCATAGGCAGGGGCAAAGCCAATGAACCAGGAATGTGGTGTCTCTCCTGGATTGATCTGGGCTGTGCCAGTCTTACCAGCCACCCATATCCTCTTGCCATTTTCATGTATCTTGAGAGCATTTTTGCCAGTTCATCGCGTCATCAAGCATTAAGTCGTGCCGAATTAATTGCTGCAACAATCGCCTCTTTTTCCTGCTGCTCGAAGAACCACCAATTCGTACTCCAAACACGATGAAAGCGCCATCCTTTTTTTTCGAGTATGCGCTGTCTGGCTCTGTCGCGTGTCCGGGCAACAAGAGAGCTGTGATATCCGGCTCCATCACATTCGATAGCCAGAAGATTTTTGCCTCTTTCTTTGACAACGATGTCCAGCCGAAAATTGCCGGCTCCATATTGACACTCGATCTCGTAGCCTTCATTTTCGAGAAACTCAACAATCTGTTCCTCAAAAGGAGAGTCGCAATAGACAACATTAGAGATGCCATCTCTTCGTCTTTTAAAACGTTCTTCACCGATACCAAAATTGCGGGACTGCTGGGTGGTCTCCAAATCAATAAGGAGCGCCTTGAGACACTGAAAGCCTTTGCTCTGTGCTCCGCTTGTCTCAAGGTCTGCTGCCTTCAGCGATGAGACAACTATCATGCCGTTTCTTGACCGGGTGATAGCGACATTAAGACGGCGATCTCCACCGCTCTTGGTCAAAGGCCCGAGTACTGAGGCATTAAACTTACCAGAGACATTCTTTCCATAGGTCAAGCTGAGGATGATGCGATCCATCTCATCACCTTGAACCGTTTCAAGGTTTCTAAGAAAGAACTTTGATTCATCAGCACAAAAAGCACGCACGGCTTCGGACTGAAAGAACTGTAGTTGTCCGTCTATGAGTTCCATTTGCGGGATATTCATAGTCACAATGCCAAGGGACTTTTCAGGGCACTCTCGGATATGAAGCTCGATAAGTTTGATGACCTCCTCAGCTTCAACCGGATTATTTCTTTGTCCTGCTGTTTCGGAATAAACGGCGTTAGAAACATAATGCAGTCGTCGTCCGATGCCGCTAATGCGAGCTGGCGGATACATTTCCAATCGTCCCTTGTAAAACCAGTCATTGGAGAAGCGAATAAGGTCAGGGGTCTCACTGCGGTAGTGCGACATCAGCATGACATAAGTATTGTCCTCAGCAAAGACGCCTGCAAATTCGTCAAGCAGACTTTCGCTAATACCGAAGTCTTGAGTTTCCACCTCGTCGTCAGCATTGGCAAAGCTATTGAAGAAATCCGTAGGCGGCAATTGTTTCTTGTCACCAACGATTATAACCTGCTTGCCGAATGACATGGACAGTAATCCATCAAGCACGCGTATCTGTGAAGCCTCATCAAAAATAACCAGGTCGAACGGCACGCTGTACTTCTCAAAAATACTGGAATCTATAAGATTGGCAAGTGATGTGGGACTCATCATCCAGCATGGTTTAGCTGCTCGTAGGTAGCCAAGATGCGCATTGACCAGTTCGCGGACTGTGCCTCTGATACGCTGCAATCCCGACAAGCGTCGAAGTTCGGATTCGCTCTGTGCAGCGGTTGCGGCTGCCTTTTGCATTGTTTCTCTCAGTTTGGATTTTAGATGGTCAAGAATCCAGGAAGTAAGGTTTTCATCCTGCGTTACGAAAGAATGAAGTGTCTGCTTGAGTTCCGGTCCCTCTGGCTTCGCAATTGGGTCGCAAAGTTGAAGCAGATTGAAACAGAAAAGGCGCTCTGCATGTTCTGGCAGGATATTGCTGTCGAGAATCTTGCCCCATAGTTCCTTCAGTTCTGGAAACGCCGGAATTTTCTTGCTCCACCGTTTTTTCTCCAGCCAAAGGGGTTGCCGGGGCAGATCAAGGAGAATTTGTCCCAGAAGTGTCTTGAGTGAATTGTAATCCGATATTCTTGAACGACAGTCGTCAAAGAAAGTGTCCAGCGTCTTGTAAGCGTTTTCCATAAAATCACAATGGGTTTGCAAACGATCGCGTAGTTTTGGCCATAATGTGTTGTCCACATCAAGCTTTTGCGCGCCACACAGTCGCTCAAATAAATCGCGCCACCCAATCACATCGCAAAGCCATTGCCAATCGGGACACGCTTCTTTATGGTTTTTCAGTTCCAGGTATTTAGCAAGCGGGACAAGCTTCTCATTGCAATGGGCAAACTCTTTTTGAGCGGCAAAAGCATTGAGAACAGGTTGTGTTCTATCTCCGTCCTGTTTTTCGTATGCTTGAAGAAATGTTTGTATTCGCTGACGCGACTGCATGAAAAAGTTAAATGCCTCTTTCAAGTTATCCGAGCAATTGTCGGGAAGCATAAGCCTATCTAATTCGGAGAGAACCACTTCAACATATGACAGAGTATTTGAGTCTGGCGACTCCCAAAAGATCTGCCAGTGAATGTTGCTTACCTTAAACAAATCATTACGTTCGCGCCATTGCTCAACCAATGCAGCTGCTTTCTGGAGACGTCCTACGTCTTTATGTTCAATGAATTGGTCGGATGTGTCTCCTGCCTCGTGTGCAACAGACAGATAGTTTTCCGTCAGATGCTTCAAGACAACATGAGACTCGGCAGATGACCTCAGCGACCTAACCATATTGTGTGCACTAACCGCGTGAAGTGTGACCTCACGCCATTGTTTAAACCCGCGAACCGGAATGCTTGGGTAAGCCTGTCTCAAGGCATATTTGCACTTACGGTCATTCACATATTTCAGGCAGTAACTCACCATGTTGAAGCCGTGCTCCGCCATTGCCTCGACATGTGTCCAATATGTAGAAGCCACTTGCTCAAGCGCGACAAAGTGTAATGGCAACGGCGCTGATTTCGAATGGGTGATACATGCCCGCAGCTTGCCCATCCATCCGTCAACCATCAATACAGGATTGGTAGAGGCATCCCACCATGTGCGTGGAATTATGCCTCCGTATTCACCCAGGCTCCGCACAGCCTGAAGTTGTGCCCGGCGGACTTTCAATAACGGTGAATAGACAAGCCCGATCTGGTTACAAAGCCTCAAATACTTGTCATGATTTTCCTTAATCTCAGTAAGTCGGTTTGTGTGATAATTGCCCCGCAGGGACAGGTCTTCCCATGTTTTCGCCGTCTCGTCTTCAAGCAATTTTACTGCCTCTTGCTCAGCGTCAGGTGGGTAGATTTCTGTCAGCGGAACAGGATGTCGGGCTGTTGCCAATGCCTCACGTTGTTCCCAGATAGTCTTCAGACTCATTAATTCAGATAGAGTGATTTCAATATTACCTGCCAGTTTTGGGTGGCATTGAGGCTTTTTTATAACTGTTTCAACAAGTGCAAGTACAGTGGTTACATCGAGATCTGAGTTAATTGGCAGTTCTATTCCCACCGTTGCCACCCACTCTCTTACTTCGTCTAAAGTTTCAAGGTGAGCAAGGATTTTATTTGCGTGTTCATCGACTTCGTTGGCAGCATTGGGATTCTCATCAAAAGCTTCAGTGCGGACATTGTTCCAGATATTTGTTGCATCGCTCAAAATATCAGAAAGCCAGGGCCATTCGGCCAAAGAACCGAGCAGCTTGGTCAGTCTTTCCTTAGACAGTGATTGCCAATTGGCAATGGTAATATTTGGAACTCTTTTCAGTTCCTTTCGCAACTGGATCAATCCGGCGATCGCTTGCCGTTTTGTAACCTGCAAAGACGGATGAGCAACAGCGCGTCCGAATTTCACACGGTCGTTCAGTGTCTTTCGCGTCTCTCGCAATTGTTCAAAGGGGTAGCTGCCTGGTTTGACCTCAGAAGCAATTCTGTCCGTTTGGAACTTGTCCGTCGCCTGTCCAAGAAATTCGCGCTTATCCAAATCCTCATCATGCAGGTTTAGCATAGCTGGATTGAGACCGCAATTGGTAAGGCGCTCCTCCACCTGAACGATGGCCGCCTTTTTGTCGCAAACCAGGAGAATACTGCGCCCGTGATAGAGCGCATTGCTGATAATATTGGCAATAGTCTGAGACTTGCCTGTGCCGGGTGGACCTTCAACCTGCAAACAGCGACCTTGGTCGGAAAGCTGTACTACGCGAAGTTGGCTATCGTCACAGGGAAGAACCAAACCAAGTTCCTCAAGGCCGTCATCGGTGATTTCGCCCAACTTGACCGCACCAACCTTGCCGCCTGCAATCTTGGCCTGGACGATTGGATTACGGGCAAGGGCTTGCCGCAACGAAGGTTCGGTCAGGCGCTCTTGAACAACCATCTGCTGGCTGCTGAAAAGCCCCACATAGCTATCCGGCATCACTTGAGCACGATTGCCGATTTGCGCCTTTAGTTTATTTGTGGCTTGTTCCGGACTTTCTTGCTCAGACAAGAAAGTGGGGGTATTGATGCCGAAGTTGCCACGCAAATGTGCTTTTAAAACAGGATTAAATCGCCAATTTTCGTCTTTGGAAACTATAGCCTTGATTCTGTCACCGGAAGTCTGAAGTGAAGCGCGTTTCAGACAAACAGGGAAAAGAGCTGAGCGTGGTTTCTGGCCGACACCGCCTGCAATAGTCAATTCAACAGCACCATAACAAATGAATGCGCAATGCTCACCTCGTTCCCGGATACGTGTCTGGAAATTCTTGTAGAGGTTACGGGCGATTGGGTCGCTCATTGTGCCAATGATCAAAGAGCCACCATTCGCCATAGACGCGAATTCGGGTGCTTGCAGAAGTCGAAATCGCTTGATCGGCATTTTCACAAGCGGGTTGTTCAACCCCTGTACTGTGGATTGTTTGAGCCATTTCTCTAAGTATTGCGCAAATGTTTCAGGCATAATTGTATAAGAATTTCCTTTTTTAGACACTGATTTGCACTGATAGAATCAGAAGACATTAGAGGCTTCTGCCACTAAAAGCTTGAAGAAGATCTCATCTATGACAATAGGGGTAATTACACCTTTGATCCTTCCTTTCTCAACCTTTTCAAGAAAAGAGGTAGCATTTTCCCCAAACCTTGGATCGTCCAGGGCATTAAAGATAAAGATGTTGGCATCTATGAATATCTTTTCTTCGAGAGCATAGTTGTTCAACAACATCTTACCTGGCCTTTGATTCAAGATAGAGCTCATCCAACTCTTCTCTTGAAAGCTTAGAGTCTTTAATAATTCCCTTTACTTCAGTTGTAAAGGATTTAGGTTTAATGAGGATAAGATGATCCCTGGTTAAAACATCTACATCGTTTGTCAGGCCGGTCTTTTTCAAAAGAGCCCCTGGAATCATAAGACCTTCATTGGTGACTTTAACTTTATCTGATATTTCCCTTAAGCCTTCCATTGTTATATCCTCCTCTTACTTTGTGGCTTGATTTTAACACAGTGTTGCAATCGATGTCAACAAAAAACCCTTCTCCAACAGAGAAGGGTCAAAATGCCCATAAATGGGTAAGCTTTTGCTTTTACTCTTCCACCTCTTCTTCAGATGTTTAAGCCTCTGGATGAGGACCCTCCAACCTTATCCGCACCGATTGGGCGTGGGCGTCTAAGCCTTCAAGTTCAGCCATTTTGATAATGGCCTGGCTTGACTTCCTCAGGCTGGATTTGGGATAAGAGATAAGACTGCTTGACTTGAGAAAATCAGCCACACTTAGGGGTGAGGAGAACCTGGCCGATCCAAAGGTGGGAAGGACATGGCTTGGGCCAGCGAAATAGTCACCTAAGGAGGTGGGGGAATAATGGCCGGCAAATATTGCTCCGGCATTGGTTATTTTGTCAACTATGCTTAAGGGATCATCTACAAATAATTCTAAATGCTCCGGGGCATACCGATTAACAAAAGAGATGGCTTCATCTAATTCCTTAGTGAGGATGATGACAGCCTTTGAGATAGAGGAGGAAATAAACTCCTTTCGGCCAAGCTTCTTTATCTGTCTTGAGACCTCATTCTCTACCTCTCTAACTACCATTTCAGAAGTGGTGACAAGCAGTATTCCAGCATCTAAGTCATGTTCTGCCTGGGCCAACATATCTGCGGCAATGTAGGAAGGATCAGCTCCTTCGTCAGCTAAGATGGCCACCTCGCTTGGGCCGGCCAAAGTATCCAGACCCACATATCCATAAAGAGCCCTTTTAGCCGCCGTGACATAGATATTCCCTGGCCCAACGATCTTGTCCACTCTGGAAACAGTAGGTGTGCCAAAGGCAAGAGCAGCAATGGCCTGGGCCCCGCCAATCTTATAAATCTCATCTACTCCAACCATCTTAGCTGCTGTTAGGGTGTAGGGATCAACCCTTCCATCCTTCTTAGGCGGAGTGGTAATGATGATCTGCTGGACTCCAGCCACCTTAGCTGGAATACAGGCCATTAGCACCGTTGAAAAGAGGGGAGCTGTGCCGGCTGGAACATAGACGCCAACCTTTTCTATTGGCCTGTAGATCTGGCCAAGGACAATTCCCTCTCCATCCTCCTTCTGCCAGGATTTAAATTTAAGGGCATCTTGTCTGTGAAACTCCTCTATGTTAGATTTGGCCAGACTTAGAACCGCCTTAAGCTCATCGTCAACACCGGCATAAGCCTCTTCAATCTCTTCCTCGGTGACCCTTAGCCCGGACAGGCTAATTCTTGCTCCATCAAACTTCAAGGTATACCCTAATAGAGCTTCATCCCCGCCAAGCCTCACCCCATCAATAATCTCCCTTACCCTCTTCTCTACCTCTTCATTTATAAGCACATCCGGCGATCGATCAAGAATCTCATCTATAAATTCTTCATCCTCCCAACTTCTTAGAATTTTCATCTTATAATCTCCCTTTGTAACTGTTTAGCCAAATGAAGCGTAAGAAAAAAAGGGGGAATAAGGGAAGTTAGTAATCACTAACTTGCATTCCTCATTTGCGCTATATTCGTGTCCGTTCGTGGCTAAAAGATTTTGCTTGACATCTCCACTAAGTCCTCAATCTTCTTCTCTGAAGTAAGATTAGCAGTCAGTGGTACAGAAGCAAATGGCTTTTTCATTGAGAACTTCTTTGAGAAGTTCATGATAGTTAGCCCAAGAACTTCCTTTGTTTCAGGATGAACTCGAAGAATCTGATCATTGTCAAGCTCTAGATACATTGTTCCTTTTTGTGGAATACCAATTGAAAGATACAAGACATCTGCCTTTTTATCGTAGCCAAACATCAACTCTTTGTTCATGTACCGGGCCCTCCTTCCTATTTTGAAGACTTAAAGATTGGATAAGCAGTAATAACAAAATTATTCCTGACAAGTTTTACAATTACTACAATATGATTGTATTCCGGTAGTAAGGCATCTGTCTTTCGATAATATTTATATTTTCCCGGTTCAAAAGGATCCTGTTTTCGTCTTCCATCTTTTAAAGCAAGCAAAATCTCTTCTAAATGACCTTCTAAGTCCGGATGCCAAAATGTGATGTGGCCTAATCTCTCATCCGTCAATTCTATTCTATTGCCCCACCTATCTGTAACTTTCCACAAAAGTATTATCTCCTTTAGCCCGTTTAAGGGAACGGACCCTACAATTTACTCACTTTTTTCGCGCCTTTCGTAGTTTCCCGTTCTTTACACCTACTTCCACCTACGAGGGACAAGTGGTTATTTACGAAACCTATCGAACAGCTTCTTAGCTTCTTCCTCTATCTTCTCCTTAGCCTTTTCTTTCTCCTCTCCTATCTTCTCCTTAGACTCTTCTTTTAGTTTATCAACTTCTTCTTTAACCTCTTCTTTAATCTTCTGCTTAATCTCTTCCTTGATCCCTTTGGTGATTAGCTTAAATTTTGGATGCGAAAAAGTGCCGCCTAATTCGTAAGGTATCTTTATCCTGCCTTCTTTGTCTTTTAGAAAGCCGGCCAGATCGCCGCTTACCTTGTTTACCAAATCCTTTGACAAGTCGAATTTTCCACTAAAGTTCAGCTTGCCATCCAAGGATGCCTCTCCGCTGGCTAAGATGTTTACCTCCTGGCTGGTCAATCCGAAATCTTCTGTCTTGACTGCTCCATTCTCTATCTTTATCTTAGCCCGCAGGTCTTTGTATGAAATCTCCTTCTTCTGACTAATGCCCAATAAACTTACCAGACCTTCTGTTAAGGGCAGTTTGCCGGCTAACTTACCGTCATTTACCTTGAGATCTCCGGACAGAGTCAGGCTTTTTCTTATCGCCTCAGATGAGAATCCTTCCCCAGAGAGCGAAATGTCTGCCCCAAGCCGGCCAAATACCTGATCCTTCACCGAGGTCAAATGGCTTAATATCCGATTGAGAGCAACATTTTCTACCCGGCCCTTGAATTCGTAAGCAGGAGTCTCTTTAAGCGTCAGAGCGCCCTGGCCGGTTAATGATCCGTTATACAAATTCAGATTAAGAGAGGTTATCTCTAATCTGTTGTCTGCAAATTTCACCCGGGCGCGCACCCCTGGGAATGACTCCTTTTGATAGGTCAACTCCTGGATATCTATTTTGCCTGTGGCTGTTGGGCCAATTTTTTCCTCCTGGGCAGGTTCTTTGGAGCTTGCCCCAGGCTTTTCCTCTACTTCTTTGTAAGCGGCTAAGAGTTCATCTAAGTCTGCCAGTTTGGAGCTTAACGAGAACTCTGCTTTTGGAGATCCTTGCAGATCCCGGACAGTGGCTAAAAGGCTGAAGTCCGAACGGCCAAGCTTGCCCGTAAGATCTTCTGTAGATACCTTCTCCTGGCTGAACTTGCAGCTTCCGGAAAGCCGGATTTCCTTTGTAAGAGGCGGAAGCTTTACCTGCACCTCTTTAAAGGCTGCCTGACCGTCAAGCCTTAGTTTGGCCAAATCCGTTAAAGAGCCGTCTAATTTGGCCTTCAGGCTAAGAAGACCCTTAATCTCTGTTTTGCCTAAGGGCACAATCTTGCCTACCTGTTCCAGCTTTATCAGGGAACTGGTAATAGTAGCCTCTATCCTCTCAAAATCCTCTATTGTTGCCGAGCAGGAGGCTTCCACTCCCAGGGAGGATGTTGCCTTCAGGTGGTTAAACATTATCTTCTTAGCCAAAAGGTCTGCCGCCAGATCATATTCTAAGGAAAGCCCCTCATTTTGTATGGCCAGGGGGCTTTGGACAAAGGAGATGCCGCTTAGCTGTCCGTTGCCCTGCAAGGTAAGCTTGTTGGCCTGGACAAGCTCTGCTTCAAAATCAGTGCTTAAGCTCTTAACTTCAAGGTTGGCCGGTAAATATGGCTTAAAGACTGTTAGGTCAAACTCCTTGCAGAGGACTTTAGCTTTGACATCTTTTTTGGCAATATTTGCTTTCCCTTCAGCCTTTAATTGCCGGCCAATATTAAGGCTGAAGTCAAAAGGCTCATCAAGCGAGAAATCTCTTACCCTGAGGTTTATCTCCTTTAGATCAAGCCCTGCGCCTGCCTTTTTGTCCTCAAGTAACAGGCGGCCGTCCTTTACCGCTATCTTTGAGATCAGAAGCGATATCTGCTTTTCCTCTTCCTCTTTTTTTCCCTCCTGAGGGGTCTGCTTCTTAAGAAGATAGTCATAGCTTAAGTCACCCTCCTCATCTCTAACGATAAAGATAGCAGGTTCGCCAAGCACAACCTCATCAATGATCAGCTTCCTCCGGATCAGAGATTCTAACAGTTTGTGCTTCAGATAAAAGTCTGCGGCCTTAAGTAGTGGCTTTTGGCCAGGCTCTTGCCTTAGATACAAGGCTACATTCTTTAGCCTCACCCCGCGCAGAAGATTGACCGTCAACTTCTCTATCTCTATCTTGCAGCCTAATTCACTTTCGGCCTTAGCCACTAAGAAATCCTTAATCCTTGGCGATTCAAAAGTGATAAAGAATAAGGCGGTGATAAGTGCCAGAAGAATTACTAAAAAGATCAACAAAACCTTCTTCATGCCCTTAAATGTATCCCATCAAACCTCTCTTTGTCAAGCATAAATAAATTTCTTGCCTTTTCTCTTGCTTTATGCTATTCTTTTCTTAGTAAGCAGTTAGATTTGGAGGAAAAATGTCTAAGAAGAAACCTACTAAAGAATTCTTAACCAGGCGCAACGAGATGAAAGAAGAGGAGCTTCTCTCATTAGAGCGCATTGCGGCCGTGGGCAAGATCTCAGGCAGCATTGCCCATGAAATCAGGAATCCCTTAAGCGTGATCGAAGGCGTGGTCTATCTCTTAAAGCCGAAACTAAGAGAAACCGACAAAGAGAGCTATGATTATCTTGACCGAATCGAGATCCAGATCAGCCGGATAACAGGGATTGTCAAGAGCCTGCAAAGCCTGACAGATATAGAGGAGACCGGCAAAGTTCGCCTGGATCTTGCCGAAGCCATAGAGGTGGCCTTAGGCCGGGCCGAAGTGCCGGCCAGGATTGAAGTGGTAAAAGAAGTTCCAAAAGAAAAGTTTATTATTATGGCCGACAAAGGACAGATGGCCATGGTCTTTACTAATCTCATATCCAATGCCGTCCAGTCCATAATGGAGGAAGGAACACTTTGGATTAAAGCTCGGTGGACAAACGAGGAAGAGATCGAACTTTCATTTAAAGACACAGGCTGCGGTATTGCCCAGGAAAATTTAAGAAAGGTCTTCTGGCCGCTCTTTAGCAGCAAGGCAAGAGGAATGGGCTTTGGGCTTACCCTCTCTCAGATGATCGTTGAGAGACATGGCGGAAAGATAGCGGCTGAATCCGAGCCTGGAGAAGGGACAACCTTTGTTATTAAATTACCTGTCTTAAAAGAAAGGTAACACTTTACTCATCTGAAAGTAGTGTAAGTAAGGGAAAAGGGGAAAGTTGGAAAAAGGGAAAATCAACTCAAGGTATACGAATTTAGCGAATTTAGCGAATATCTTTTTCTCTTTCGTTTAATTCGTTAGATTCGTTTACAAAGGAAAT
>Ga0180007_10004003_pt1 | contig 15914 bp, 31 predicted proteins | sample MM_PC_MetaG_FD_121122 | JGI IMG/M metagenome (GOLD analysis project Ga0180007, IMG submission 121122) | Groundwater microbial communities from the Aspo Hard Rock Laboratory (HRL) deep subsurface site, Sweden - MM_PC_MetaG | ecosystem: Environmental > Aquatic > Deep subsurface > Groundwater... | reverse complement strand
GGGACCACCGCGGTCAACGACTGCGCGGACCTGCGAGCCGCGCACCGACGCGCGCACGCCGATGCGGTGGCGGTGCTGCGGCTGCGCGAGGGGCTGCTCGCTATCGCGGATCGGCTCTGCATCGAGGAGGAACAGAAGGACCGCAGCGGCTACTCGATCGGGGACATTCTCCGCAACCTCCTCGCTGGCCGCTCGTGGGACGGGACGGGGGAGGTGACGTGATGGGCGAATGCTGGAAGTGCCTTGGTGAGGACGGGAGGAAGCGATGAGCGAGCGCGTGATTGCCGCCTGGGCAGAGAAATGCAGCGGGCCAGGGTGGGCGAACGAGATCGTGTGGGTTCTTCGCAGGGAGGACGGCGGACGGCTGTACCTCAACGCGATACAGCCGCAGGACCACTCCGCCACGATGCGCGCCCTGCTCGCCGTGAGCGCGACGGTCGCGGAGGACATGCGCACGGCGGTCGTGGAGGCAGACGACGACGCCCTCCGCGCCGCGCTTGCGGAGAAGTCATGAGAGGAGAGGCCGAGGCATGGAGAACAGGTCTGGTCATCCTGGTTCTGGTGGCGGTGGGCTACCGGCTGGCGGGGGTGGTCGTCGCCCGCTGGGGCGTCGTTCCTTTGGCCGCGACGGTGCTCCTGTTGATGGTGGCAAGTCTGGGTTCGAGGGGGTGGAGGTAGGGCAGGTGTGGCGCTTCCTGCCCGAGCAGCGCGATATGTGCATCGTGGCCCGTGAGCAGCGGCGCTTGCCCAGTGGCCTCATGGTGGAAGCGGTGGTGTTCGAGCCGGTGGACGGTTATGGTCGCGACTGGTGGTGGAGGGACGAGGGCTGGGGCCACTATTGGAAGCGGGTGGAGTAGTGGTGAGGAGGCGGGTGAAAGAGCAGGTGCAGCTGCGTGTAGCGGAGCGCGTGTGGGAGCGCGTGGGGGACCGCTTGTATGCGCGCGTGGCGGGGCGCGTGTTGGACCCCGTCTGGGACCTCGTGGATCGGAGGGGCGAGCCGCGGAAAGGGGGGTCTCCCCCTTTCCTTTAGCCCGCAGATCAGCCCAGCCCGAACCTCTCGTCCAGCCAGTCCACCGCCTCGCGCGTCGCCGGCTCGATCATCGCCCCCTTCCGTATCGCCGGCAGCGTCATGAGCAGCTGCTTCTCCGTCGTCTCGCAGTCGAGGTTGGAGCAGCCGTAGTTGACGAGCTTGTAGGCCAAAGTGCCGCAGTTCAGCACCCGACCCCTGTAGCGCAGGGCCAGCTCGAGGTTGCAGCGGTAGGCTCCCGCCTCGTAGTGGGCCCTGGCGGCGCTGCTGGTGATGTAGTCCCAGCTGAAGTCCCAGCGCCCGGCGCGTTCGGCCTGGACCATGTGGTTCATCTCGTGGGTGCAGACCTCGATCTGGGACCACAGGCTCCAGCGCTCGTCCGGCACGCCCGGCTCGAAGGGGGCGTAGATGCCCCGAACGGGCCGGATGGGGACCACCGTGGTGTGGGCCAGCAGGAAGGACTCGCGGGCCAGGACACCCATCCGGTCCAGCAGCTCGGCCACGACCTTCATGGATGCGCTGTCGGACTTGCGGATGACGCCCACGTTGTGGCGGGCGCACATGTAGTCCCAGAAGGCCCGCACGTCCACCGAGGTGACGGGCGGGGGGTTCAGCAGGCGCACCAGGCGGACGGACCGAAGGGTCTTGCTACGGATCAGCATCCGGCACCTCGCACTGGTCGGGCATGAAGCACGAGTGCCCGGACGGCACTTCCTCGATCCCCTCGCTCCAGCAGCAGACCCAGTTCTCGCCCAGGGTCGGGCACTTCACGAACGTGCGCCACCGCTGGTCGCTGCCGCAGATCTGGGCATTCCCCCCCAGACACCGGGTGTCCAGCGGCGTGCAGTCGTCGGGCATCGGACAGCCCAGGGACAGGGGCAGGAGCAACAGCAGGAATCGCACGGTGCACCTCCTTCACGCCCAGTGTAGTCCCTGGCACGAGCTAAAGGGAAACGGGGGCACCCAGGACGGGTGCCCCCGGCGGTGGGGGTCAGTTCAGGCTGGGGTTCGTGTTCTTTCGTATCTCCTGGTCGGACTCGTCTGGGTCCGACCAGATCAGGGCCGCCTCGGCGGCGGCCCGGCGGCTCTCAAAGCCGCAGGTGTACTCCTCCCCCCCTACGGGGGGGGTGTGCTGGGTCACGATGACCCAGCACGTCCGCCAGTGCAAATCTTCGTCCTCGAACTGCAGCATTGCCACAATTCGGCAATGATCGGAGAGCCAGACGAGTTCGATGCTCGTCTCACCCTCCAACTCGAGGACCGGGCCTTTCGGCCCAGGGCCGTCGTTTCCGCCGTCGCAGTGGCGCTTCCACGCCACTTTTGCTGCTGACTGCAGCAGCGGCAAGACCTCTTCGATCCCCACTCTCTCGCGAGAGTCGACGAGGGAGGCGAGGGCGGTGGGGAAGTACGCCCCACCCGCCCCGGCCGCGGCCGCCCACGCCTTCAGGGCGCGGGCGACGGTCAGGCCACTCGTGTCGAAGTTCAACTCGTCCATCGCCATTTCTCCCTGCCGCCCTGTCCGCCGGACGGCCTCGCGTGGTGCACCCTGCACCGCTATCTCCCTGACCAGCCTCTTGGCCGGCCGAAAATCGGGCACGCCGACATGACGTCCCGCTTTCTCTCTTCATTTCTCTTATGCCTAATGTGGATCCTTGTTTTTCACCCCGCTTGTATGGCCAGCACGCCCGGACCTATGTTACTCTCGTTGGCAGGAGGAAGAGATGTCGAATGACCACCGGCAGGACGCGGAAGTGAGGGCCAAGCTGGCAGAGGGTCTGCCCGAGGACATGGTGTTCGGGCTCTCGCCGGGTCAGGAGCATCTGGTGCGCGCCCGGCTGCGTGCGGCCGAGAAGATGCCGCACCTCCCGCCCGAGGTCGCCTACGCCCTGACCGGCGGCCTGCCCGTCTTCTCCACCCCCGAGCGCAACCTCGAGGCCATCCGCTCCCTGCGCGAGGCGGCGAGCCCCCACAAATCCAAGATGACGGGCGCGGCCTACGGCCTGCCGGCCGCGGCGGCCGGGGCGCTGCTGGGCCACATGCTCAGCGGCGGCGACCCCGCGTGGACCGCGGGCGCGGGCCTGGCGGCCGGCGGTGCCATCGGTTACGGTGCCCATCGCGGCAGCCTGGCCGCCCAGCGGGGGCGGGCGCGGCGGCTGGCGGAGCTCTCCAGCCAGTACCAGGCGGTGCAGGACCAGATCGCGCAGGAACAGGCGGCGGCGTACGAGGCCCAGATGCGGGCGCAGCAGACGCAGTCCAGGGCCCGCGGGCTGCGCAGCAAGACGGGGGCGGCCAAGCCCGAGTTCGGCCGGCTCTTCGACCTGGGCGCATTCAAGAGCAAGCAGCGCGCGGCGGCCGTGGCCAACTCCGGGGGGACGGGGGACAGCAGCCTGGGGCCCACGACCGAGGGCCGGGGGATGCTCTACGAGGACTGGTACAACATCGGGGATCTGGGCAAGGGCGCGGCGGCGACGGGCAACGCCATGGGCGTCACGGGAGCGCCCAGGCCCCCGTCACCCTCCACCGCCCCCGGCGCGCCCAAGCCGCCGTCGGTCATGGGCGCCGCCAACGCCCCCCGCCTCGTCGCCCCGCCGCAGGCGCCCAAGCCCAGCGCCAACCTCTCGATGCCCGGCGCCGTGACCCCCAACAAGAACAAGGCGGCGGGCCAGCCGCCCGTCCCTGCCACCCCGCTCTTCGGCTCGCAGCCGGCGCAGGCGCCGGGGGGGTTCTGATCTATGGCGACCGTGACGCTCTCGACCGACGACTTCACCACGCTGGCGGCGTGGGCGGAGAACTACGGCCTGGCCTCCGACGCGTACGCCGCCATCCGGGCCATGGTGGAGCGCATCGAGACGGCCAACGGCATGGTCCGGCGCTTCCTCATGGTGCGCTGGCGCGACGCCACCGCTCCGCACTCGGGGGTGGCGTTCGCCGACTGGCCCCCGCAGTACACCACCACGCTCCTGCGCTACGACACGCCCTGGACCTACGAGGAGGTCATGGCCGCGGTGGACGCCCGCACGAGCCAGCCCGTGGGCGTGGAGGTCACGGAGGATCGGACAGGCACCGTGGGCTGGTATGACATCACCACGTTCTTCGGGAGGTAGGAAATGGCCATCGGGACGAACAGGATCCGCGACTTGATTCCGACCGACTGCCCCGGCCGCTGGGGGCATGGGGTGAACGAGGTCTTCGGCTGCACGCTGTACGACCTCCTGGGCGGGGCCTTCACCCTGGTCCAGGTGCTGGCGCAGCGCACCAGCCCGACCGGCGTGGTGACCAACGAGGTGGTGCACGACGGCGCGGCGTTCCAGGGGCAATGGGTGCACGCGTCCAGCACGTACAACGCCGGGACGGGGGTGCTCACGATGTTCCGCGTCGGCGGCTTCGCTCCGGGCGAACTGCTGCGCTTTACCGTCCAGGGCACCGACGGCGTCGACGACGCGTACAGCACGTGGTATGCGGGCATCGGGGATCCGCCGGGCACGGCGGCCACGCCCGCGGTCGGCGACATCGTGCGCTACGGCGGGCGCCTGTTCCGGGTGGACGAGCTGGTGGGAGCTGCGGGTGCCGTCCGCTACCGCTGCACCCCGCGCGACCACACCGTCGCCGGCTGCCTGCTGTTCGAGGCCAACGCCCTCCAGGTCGTCCCGCTGCGCGAACGGCTGGACGCCCGGGTCGTCCTTTCGGAGTGACAGCGATGGATGGTCGCACTGCGGATCAAGTCGGTCGCGAGTTGGCCTGGGTGATCTCACACACCCGGGGGCTGGCGGACGACGCCCTCGTCAAGGAAGCGGGCTTGTTGGAAGGGCTGATCTATGCCCCGCTCACCGCCCTGGCCGCCATGTTCAGCGCCCCGTGGGGCTCGAAGATGCAGAGCATGGGCCTGGGCTTCCTGCTCGGGGCCGGCATGGGGGCGGTGACGGACCGCGAGGCGCAGCAGAAGGCGCAGGAGGGGAAGCAGGTCAGCCCACAGGAGATGAGCCCCCTGATGAAGGCCGTGCTGGCGGGTGTGGCGCTGGGTGGCGCCAAGCGCGTGGGGGCGGACGTGCAGCAGGGGCGGCCCATCGGCAACATCGGGGCGCTGCTGGCCGGCGCGCCGCTCGGCGCGATGATAGCCTCGAACCCCGCGACCGGCATGGCGGTGGGCGGCGTGAGCAGCCAGCTCCTCTCCATGCTGCAGGGGTCGAAGATCAGGGACCTGCTGTCCGGGGCCAGGCCGCCGGAGACGGCCCCCCCGGCTGCTGCCGTCGCGGGCCCGCAGGCCCAGCCCCTCCGTCTCGTGCCGCAGCCCGCCGGGGGCCAGGGCGGGAGGTCGCTGGTCCCCTTCCGCCTCCCCCTGCCCCAGCCGGGCGGTTCGTCCATCCCGAATACCGTGATCCCTCTACGCTAAGAAGAACAAGGACAGGCCACGGACGGGTGCCGGGGAATCCGGCACCCGCCCATGGGGACGACTACGGGAAGTCGGGGATGCCCGCGATGGGGTTGTCGGAAGCAGCTGCCTGCTCGACCGGGGCGGCGGGCTCGGGGGTGGGCTTGGCGGCAGGAGCGGGCTTCTTCGCCGGCTTTGCCTTCTTGGCCTGGGCCTTGGCGGGCTTCTTCGCCGGCTTCGCCTTCTTGGCCTGGGCGGGCTTCTTCGCGGCGGGCTGGGTGCCAGCCTTGGGGGCGTCGAGCTTGAAGAAGTGGCTGGGGATGCGGCGGGTGCCGGGCGCCTGGCCCAGCTCCGTGCGCGCGAACGTGGTGACCAGTGCGGTGGGCGTCTCGAACCACCGGCCCTTGTGGTCGTAGAACCCGTCCTTCTCGCAACGCAGGACGCACTCGAACTTCCTGCCCTTCCGCGTCCTCGCCGTCTGCCGGTGGATCTTGCCGGGTGCGAACCGCTTGTCCGCCAGCGCCTTGAGCGTGCGCCCGCTGGGCGTCGCCGGCTTGACCTTCAGGGCTCCCGGCTCCTTCTTCTCCTTGGTCGCCTTCGCCTTGGCCGGCTTGGGCGCCGCCGCCTTCGTCTTCGTACGTCCCTTGAGTCCCATCCTGTTCTTCTCTCCTCCCCGGGCTGAATCGCTGAAGATCGCACCGCAGTCCGGGCAGCGGTACGACCTGACCACCGTGGGCAGACCGGTCCGCTGGTTGCGGACTTTCATCTGCCCCTCCACCACCTTGTTCTCGTGCATGCACTCGGCCATCGCCTTGCCTGATCCTCCTTCCCGTGTGTCGTACATTACGTCCATCGATCTTGGGTGTCAAACGAAAAGCATCCGTGTTCGTCCGTCATGGCTCTTATGCCGGAGTCCTTGGAGTTTTTTCGTTGACAACCCGCCGAGTGGTGGGCAGGATGTACCTTCATGAAAGGAAAGCAGGTCAGCTGGGAAGACGACAGGGGCCGGGTGCTGCTGTACTCGCGGGTCTCGCACGCGGCGGACGAGCTGGTGAACACCCGGGAGGGGATGGCCTCCTGCTGCATCCTGGCCCTGCCCCGCCTGGCCTACACCGAGCACCTCCTGCCCCGCCTGGACGCGCTGTACGGGGACAACCCTCCGGTCAACGCCTACGTCCCCGCCCTGCAGTTCCTGTGCGAGGACGAGAAGGTTGGCAGCCCGTGCCTGCTGGTCCTGGGGAGGCACGTTCTGTGGGAGCGGGGGGAGCCGGAGTTCCTGGACTGTGCCGGCTTCGTCCTGCCCAACTTCTTCGATCTGAGGACCAACCTGGTGGATCTCGGTCTGGCGTTCGCCGAGCTGATCCACAAACACAGGACGCACTTCGGAGGTCGATGATGCCCAAGGGAGGTATTCCCCTGCGCCCGCCGGGGCGCGTCGCGCCCGCCGAGCCGGTACCGCCGGCCCAGTTCATCATCCCGCTGACGCCCGAGCGCGAGTCGGCCATGGGCCCGCTGGGCCGGAAGACCATCAACCCGTCCATCCTCGAGACCATCCGGGCGCTGCGCTCCCGGGCTGTCGCGGAGACCGGGGAGCGGCCGATGATGCTGGGGGCGGGGACGGAGACGGAGGGCATCGTCGCGCAGGACGCCAACTCGCCGTTCCCTCCGACGGCGGAGGTGCCGGAACAGCTGAACCCCTTGCAGTTCGGCCAGCCCGCGTTGCCCCTCGAGTCCCCGCCGCCCGCCCCGCCGGAGCCGAAGGAGAAGAAGCCGGCGGACGCCATCGACCCCAGGGAGGTGAACCCCCTGACGGGGGTGACGACGGTGGGGATGGAGTTCCGCGGCAGCCAGCTCCTCCTGCTGGACAAGGAGTTCATGCACGACGTCTGGCGCCAGGCAAGCGCCGAGCGCCGGAAGTTCTTCGACGAGCGGCGTTGCGGACCCATCGAGTGGGGCGGGTTGGCGACGGACCTGCAGGTGACCCAGGACGTGGTCATCGCGGAGAAGCCGCTGCGGCTGGTGGTGAAGTTCCGCACCATCAGCGCCGACGACGAGTACCTCGGCCGGAGCATCCTGATGCGGGACTACGCGAGCAGCCCCGCCCTCGAGGAGCTCGGGGTGCTGGTGACGACGGCGGCCGCCAGCGTGGTGCGCCTGCAGGACCGGGTGCTGCCCCGCGTGCCCAGCGTGCTGCAGGAACAGGACGAGGGCAAGCGCATGGATGTCATGAAGCAGCGGGTGGCCCAGGTCCTCAGCTGGGGCTTCGCCTTCATCCGCGAGCTGACGATCCAGTACGCGTGGTTCGTGCGCCGGGTGTCACGGGCGCTCCAGGAAGGGGAACTGGGAAATGGATAGTCACCCGCGAGGGGTGGGCCCCGGCCTGCGCGTTCGCCAGACGGGTGGGATTCCCGCCCGGACAACGGGGGGATCTGGCGACGGAGGCTGCCTGGCGGGTGATCATGCTGGTGGAGGCTCACGAGACGCTGGCGAGCATCGCCAGGGAGAAGGCCATCATGCAGGCTGTCCTTTCGGGACCCGGCTCGAACGAGGGGTTCGACGCCGCGACCAGGGCGTTCCGCAGCTACACCGAGGCCGTGACGCCGTGGATCGGGGTGGAGAGGCGGAAGATGGACGACGAGCTGAAGCGGCGCGCCAAGGAGTTCTCGCGCTACCTCGTGCAGATCAGGGAGATGTCGGATGAGGAACGTCTGCCCCCGCTGCAGAAGCTCTGACATCGACGTCAGCCCCATCGCCGCCACGTTCACCTGCAAGGTGTGCGGGCGCAAGGGGCACGTCAGCGACTGCCTGGCCGTGCTGCACGACGGGTTCGTCCTGGAGAAGGTGATGGAGCGCATGGTCCGTCGCCTGTCCCAGTACGTGGGGGAGGGCATGGTGCTCGGGGTGCGCAAGTTCTGCAGCGAGTACTCCATCACCCTGCGCCCGGCCGACGAGCAGCGCGTGCTGTCCCGCGTGCTCGGCACCTGCATGCGCGTCCTGTTCGACGAGCTCGCCGCCCTGGCCCCCCGGAACCTGAAGAACAAGATAGAGTCGACCAACAAGCTGCTGGCCGAGGACCGGGTGGTGGAGCAGGAGTGCCAGGCACCCCCCGCCGACCCGGAGCCTGAAGTGGAGGATATGGATCATGAGTGCATCGGACCGAGCGCAGGATCCTGAGCGGGAGTCGCCTCCCGAGCGGATGCTGGAGTTCCTTCCTGCGTGGGACAGGACGCTGCATCGGGGGGTACTGGCGCTGGAGCGCCTGGCCGATGCGGCGGAGGTCCTGGTCGGGGTGATGCAGGCCAGGCACCATACCGAGCGCCTCGCCCGTGATGATCAGCGCGTCGCCCGCGAGGACGAGCAGCGCGAGGCGTTCCGTGGAGGTGGAAGATGAACATCTCCTTGGACTGCAGTCACCTGGTGGTGGTGATAGATCTCGACACGCAGGAGCCGCAGTACTATCTGGTCCCCCGCGGCCGTCACGCCCCCGTGGCAGTCCCGGCCGGCACCGTGCGTCGCCTGCGTGACGCCCTGGGCCTGCAGCTGCCGCTGGGCGAGGAGGGGGGGAACGGAGGGGAGAGAGAGGTATTCAGGCCCGAGCAGTCGCCCGTGCTGGGCATGGGGGCGGGAGTGGCGAGGGAAGAGCCGGTCTCGGAGGCCGGCGTCGAGCTGTTGACGTCCGGCACCCTGGAGGGACCGGCAGACCCGTTCGGCGCGGCCGAGGGGTAGGAGGAAGGCAATGCCCGAGAACGACCTGGCAACCGGTGGTGATCCCCAATCGATGCTGCGCAGCAGCATGGCAGGCCTGGAGCGGCGCGGCGCCCCCGCCTTGGGCCGGCTGACCGTCCAGTCCCTGGCGGAGGTGGACGTCTTCCTCCTCGGGGCGATGAACCCGGACGGCAAGGGGGTGAGCGGGCTCCTGGTGAGGCCGAGGGTGCGGCCGGACCTCTTCTTCGTGCTCACGGCGATGCAGCCGGTGACGCCCGAGATGGGGGCGCAGCTGGCCAGGCGCCTCCCTCCCCCCGGGCCCGTCAGCCCGGCGCGGGAGGCGGCCCCCGAGGCGGCCTACAAGACGCAGACGCGCCTGCCGCCGACGCCGGGACAGGCGAGCGCCCCGGAGGAGCTGGTGGTGCAGGGTCGGAAGCTGGCGGCCGAGACCGAGGAGCGGCGGCGCCGCAAGTCCGGCAAGGGCAAGGGAGCGGGAAGGCCCGTCGCCCCCGGCTCCATCAACCTGCCGGACCTGGGCGAGCTGGACGAGGGCGGCATCCCCGAGGGCTGACCCTCGGTTGAAGGCAGGTGTGGGATGGACGAGAGCACTATCACCCTGGAGCGCGTGCGCGGCGCGCTGACGAAGCAGCCGCAGACTGCGCGCGACGTGGCCATCCGGCTGGGCTATCACGGCGCCTCCAGCGCCGGCCGCGTCCGCGCCCTGTTGATGAGCCTGGTGGCCGGGCGCAAGGCTCGCTCCGCTCCCCGCACGGGCCGGCGCGGTCGGCCGGCGATGGTCTACACGGCCTGCTAGGGAGGACGCCGATGGCCAGCGGTCACCTGCACTTCGAGCCCGAGAACCTGCGCCCCATCGGTCCCTGGGTCCTGGTCCGCCAGGATCCCGACCCGGAGCGCACCGAGGGGGGGCTGTTCATCCCGGCCACCAGCCGCATCAAGGGGAGGCGGATGGTGAAGGCCACGGTCGTGCGCAGCGGGAGCGGACGGGGCAAGGGCGTCCTGGACGACGAGGTGAAGAAGGGGCGCGGCCGGCGGTACGAGATGCCGAAGCCGGGGGACCGGGTGGTCTACCCCGTGGTGGCGGCCATGCCCGACACCCAGAAGCTCATCCAGTTCTACGGAAAGGAGGGGCACTTCCTGGTCCACGCCATTGATCTCCTGGGTGTGATGGAGGGGGACGGCGAGGAGCCGAGGGTGGAGTAATGGAGAGATTCAGCAAGGATGCCAAGTGCCCGAAGTGCGGACACGACAAGGCGGAGGTGCGCTGGCTCGACGTCCAGGGCGGCCAGTACGGGGGCCGTGTCTGCTACGCCGAACACATCCAGCGGACGTGCCTTCTGTGCGGCTACCGCTGGTCCGAGAAGCCGCTGGACGCGGATCCGCAGGAGCCGGAAGCACAGGAGGGTTCCTGATGCATTTCTTCCTTCGAGAACGTTTTGGTGATCCCCACGGGCGTGGCGGGGGGCGAACCACCCGTTCCTTTCCAAATGGTCCTTGGTGTGGTTCCTGCTCACCCGTCGCCTTCCTCGCTGGGGCTACATCGGGTGGCGCGAAGGTTGAGGGGTGGCATGCACTTCTTCTACTGGGATCCTGACCTGGAGGGGCAGCTTCTGCTGCGCTTCCCCTGGCTGCCCTACTGGATGGCGGCCAACCTCAAGCTGCGCGACCAGGTGTGGAAGGCGGTGCGCGCCGCCATCCCGTCCGAGACGCAGGTGAAGGACATGACGCCCGAGGTCTGGGCGCGCCTGGACCGGGTGCTCATCGACACCGTGATAGCCGCCTACCCGCGCATCCACGGGCTGGACAAGGTGCTGGAGGCGGTGGCGGCGGTGGAGATGGAGCAGGGCGACCCGTCCCGCACCTTGTGGGCGGGGTCGGGGTCGAAGGTGCAGCTGCCGCGCGAGCGGGTTGCGGAGTAGCCCTTGCAGGAGACGAACTGGCGGTACGACAGCCTCGAGGGGCTGAGGGGGATGGTGGACCGGCTGACCCGCACCTCGGGCGTGCGGGAGGTCAAGATCCTGCCGCGGTCCGTGCGCTTCCTGCATGACGACGGCCTCGACCTGCGTCCCGTCTCCTTCCCGGACGAGCCGTCGGTGTGGAGCGCCCGGCTGGGCCAGGTGGAGATGCTGACGTACCGCGCGCCGCGGCTGCTGGAGTGCATCGTCGGCGGCTGGCAGGAGTTCCGCCGCCAGGAGCGCTTCGCCACCCATGTCTGCGCGTGGAGCCGCGACGGGTTCTACGCCGAGCTCTTCCCGCACGAGGCCTGGACGGCCGTGCCGCGGTACTTCGACGACGTGTTCGGGCTGGGGGTGGTGGAGGTTTCGGCCGGCGCCGGCAGCCTGCCTCGGGGGGTGGTGGTGATGTGCGGCGGGCGGCGGCTGCACGGCGCGGTGGACGACGCGGACTTCGGGCTGCTGTTGCGGCGCACGCGAGAGGATTCATGAACGTCAATCTGCTGATGGAGCTCCTGGACCGCACGGGCATCTTCGAGGTGAGGGGGAAGCCCACCGTCGGCTCGAAGCAGGCCGTGATCATGGGCCACGTGCCGAAGGGTGTCGCCCTGACCCGCTGGTCGGCGTTCATGCGGGCCGTGCTTATGCAGTGCAAGCTCGACAGCGTGGACTTCAGCCGCCAGTACCGCCTGGCCGTGCGCATGATCCCGACCCAGGCGGGCCCCAGGTCCGACCCCGTGGTCATCTGGAACTGGCGCGTGGTCATCACCGAGGCGAGCGCGCCGGTGATGATAGCGGAGTGCCAGCGCATCCAGCAGGCGGACGGCCGCAAGATGGCGGTGGAGAAGGCGTACGCGGCGAATCCGGACGCGTACAGGGTGCCGACGCCGGTCGTCGACGTCCCCGGCATCGAGGTGCACTCAATCGATCCTGACAAGTACAGGAGCCGATGATGGGCGAGGACCGCATCCACCCGACGTCGGCGTCGGACACCGACGAGGACACCGACCCCCAGGTCCCCCCGCTGCGCCGGCATGGTCCCATGGTTCGGGCCACGGACGTGGGGGACGTCGTGGCCGGTTCCATCTCGACCTTGGGCGACGCGTTCAGCCTGGCCATCGACGTCTCTTGCGCCCCGGATCCTTTCATCTACTGCGTCTACGTGCACCTGAGCCCGGACAGCCACCCGCAGGGGTTGACCAAGGGCGTCGTGACGCTGCTGCAGCTGCCGCGGGTGAGCATGGACCGGCCGGACCAGTGGATGGCGATGGAGATCTACGAGTGCCCGCGCGACGGGTGCGACGGCATCCTGGCGGACGACATCCGCGGCGGCCTGTACTGGATGTGCCCCAAGTGCGGGGACCTGGCGACGGTGGACCCCGACCTGGTGTGTGACCTGGAGAAGCAGAACCCGGGTCGGGTAGTGCGCCGGGCGCCCCAGAGGGTCTTCAGTTTCCAGGGGATGACCAAGTGGGGGGACGTGCTGGCGGAGTACGTCGAGCGCCTGTGGAACATGCGCAAGACGTCGGACGGCCACCCGTACGAGGTGATGTTGCTGGTGCGGCGGCCGCGGGCGTTCCTGCAGAAGCTGACGAGGGCGTTCCTGGAGTCGCCCAGTGCGAAGAAGGAGCAGGCGATGTGGGGGCACCACATCGGGGAGCACTCCGCCGCCGCCGAGTACTCGCTGTACTGCCCCAAGCGCCTGATGGACGACATCGAGGTCGGCTCCAGCCTGGCGAGGCGGTTGGCCGTGTTCCTGGGGGGCTAGGGTGCCCACGCTGCAGGAGTTGATGCTCCACGCGGTCCAGCTGGAGGACCGCGTGGCGCTCCTGGAGTGGCTGGACCAGCAGTTGCGGAGCCTGACGGAGAACAGGACGGAGATCAGGCTGGGGACGCGCACGGTGGGCACGGCCTCCATCTTCACCCTGATGGCCGAGCTGGAGGAGAGGCGCGTGGCGCTGAAGAAAGAGCTCGAGAACCTGTGGGCCGTGAGTGTGCCCGTCAAGGGAAAGGAGAGGGCCGATGATGTCGAGAAGAAAGCGAAGACTACCGGGGGTGCTGGAGCGCACGGCCAGGGGTGAGGGGCACATCTGTCCGGCGTGTCGCACCTTCGTCAAGCCGCAGCGGGACGGGACGCTGGTGTGCGGCAGCTGTGGCCGCGAGCTGAAGGTCGAGGTCGTAGAGTCGAGCGTCGGGAAGAGGAGGAGGTGAGGCATGGCAGGGAAACGGAAGGATCAGAAGCGGAAGCTCGGCCGCAAGGAGCTGCAGAGGGCCCTGTTCAACGTGGACAAGGCCGTTGCCGCCGCCGTCAAGGCCCTGGAGGAGTGGTCCTCGGGAATGGAGGAGAAGAAGAATGGGCTGCGGGAGGTCGTGCGATTGGGGTTGAAGATCAGGAGTCGCATCCTCGCCCTGGTGGTGGAGGAGGAGTGCGAGGAAGGGAGGAGCCGATGAGGATGGGTTTGATGCCGTTGGGGCCGCGCAAGCCCAGCGGCCTGGTGCTCGTGTGCGAGGTCGAGAACGGGTACACGGTCGACATGGATCCCGGTGGCCTCGACGGCAGCCCCCGATTTCTCGTTTTGCCTGTCAAGTACGTCTACCTCGACATTCCCTCGCTCATCAAGGGGCTGGGCGTGTTCATTGAGGATCTGGTGAAGGCGGAGCTGGATTTCGCGCTGTTCGGCCACATCGTCGACCGTCCCGTTGTGGGTCTCGCCGGGCAGAGGGGGGCGGCGGCCACTATCTGCGTTCTCCCCGGCGGCTTCATCCTCGAGATGTCGCGCCTGGTGCGTCGTGAGCTGACGCAGGCAGAGAGCCGGTTCGCGCAGCAGGCCACTTCCCTGCAGACGTGCGAGGGGCAGGAGGAGGAGGAGGTGCCCGGGACCTGCGTGACCCGCGAGGAGCAGGGCCGAGTATTCACGGTGTTGGAGGACCTTCTGGCCGCGGTGCGCGAGCTGTTCATGACGGCGCAGACGGACAAGAGGGAGGTCGCGAAGCGGGACTCCCCTTCGGCCAGCGAAAGGTAGCAGCCCTCCGCGTCCGCGTGCTAGCATTGGGACATGCAGCAATCCCGCCGCCGCCCCGCCCCGCGTCCGTATCCCGCAACGCCCTCGCCCTCGCCTGACCCGGCCGAGCGCGAGGCGCAGGAGTACGCCCTGCATGAGATCGAGCGGCTCAACATGCTCCTTGCGGGGAAGCGCGTGCCCCCCGTGAGTTTCATTGAGAGGCCGATGCTGGTCACCTACATCAAGGCGAAGAGGCTGGGGCTGCTGAAGGACGAGGCCTGAAATGCCCGAGCAGCGCACGGCCGTCGACTGGGTCCAGCAGGTGTTGTACGGGCAGGGTCCGTACGTGGGCCAGTTCATGGGTGGCCTGGGCATGCCCGCAGCCCAGTCGGCCCTCGGCGGCATGGGCCTGGTGGGCCCCGGGATGTTCGGCGCCGGCGGCACGCCTCAGGGAATGGCGGGCAACCTGATGCTGCCGGCCGTCCTGGCCAACATCTTCAGCAGCCCGGCGATGCCCTTCGTGGGGGGTGGCACGGCCAACCTGACGGGTCGCGCCATGATGGGTCTGGCGGGCGCCGGGGCGTTCCCCAACGTGCAGGGAGGGGGTGGCGTGCTCCCCGGGGGGTTCGGCGTGGGACCGGGGGCGATGGGTGGCATCACCGGCATGATGGAGGGCATGACCGGCCAGGGGCCCAGGGATCTGTCGATGATGGACGTCGCCCGCATCACCTCGTCAGCCGGGCAGGGCGGCTTCTTCGGCGGCGCGACCAACGTAAGGCAGGTGCGGGAGAAGCTGCGCGAGATGGTGCGCACGGTCAAGTCGATGAGCGAAGAGCTCAGCATGACCATCGACGAGGTCAGCTCGGGCATGAACGCCATGCGCTCGATGGGCTACAACACGATCGGCTCGGCTGCGGGGGCGATGAAGCAGGTGATGCGCCAGTCGGCCGCCGGCGGCTTCGCTCCCAGCGAGATGATGGCCTACCAGCAGCAGATGGGCGAGACGATGCGCGGTGCGGCCGGCATCCCCCTGGCCATGGCCTCCTCCGCGGCGGGCAACGTCCTGGGCTTCGTCGGCGGCGCGGTGCGCGGCGGGTTCGTGGGAAGCGAGACCCTGCAGAACGCCTACGGCGCGAGTGGGCAGCAGGGGGCGATGATGATGTCCAACCGCATCCAGGAGATGGGGATGCGTCTGATGGAGCGCGCCCCCATGCAGTTCAGCATGGCGGCCGTGATGGATCCCGCCACCGGAAAGATCAGCCAGGAGCGCATGAACCAGCTCCTGACCGGCCAGATGTCGACCGGCGACATCCAGCGCTTCGCCAACCAGTACGTCGGCAGCCTGGAGGGCGGCCTGGCCCAGTGGAAGGGCCAGATGCCGGAGATGCGCGGCCAATTCCTTCAGGCGGGGGGCGGGATGGCGCCGATGGCGCTGGCCCAGAAGATGATGCAGCAGCACGGGTTCGGGGCGGACCCGAACGACCCGCGGTCCCGTGCGGCCTTCAGCGCCGCGATGCGCAACATGGGGATCCGCATGGACCCCATGGAGTCGCGGGGGATGATGGAGCTGATGGGCAACCTCGGGAACATCTCCGAGGCCAACGCCCTGGCCGTCGCGCGCCAGCAGGAGCAGGAGCAGACGGCCCAGCGCCGCGTCGATCTCCTGGCCCAGCGCGACCCGGTCTACCAGCTGAGGCGCCTGACCCAGGACTACTCCGACAAGATCACCAGGGAGGTGGAGAGCCGCTCCGTCGCCGTGGCCCAGCGACTCGAGCGGTTGACCGACCGGGCGGCGGGGGGCACGTTCGAGGTCATCACCAGCGCCGCCTCCGCCAGCGGCC
>Ga0180007_10004002_pt1 | contig 15915 bp, 11 predicted proteins | sample MM_PC_MetaG_FD_121122 | JGI IMG/M metagenome (GOLD analysis project Ga0180007, IMG submission 121122) | Groundwater microbial communities from the Aspo Hard Rock Laboratory (HRL) deep subsurface site, Sweden - MM_PC_MetaG | ecosystem: Environmental > Aquatic > Deep subsurface > Groundwater... | reverse complement strand
CTCAATGTGCTGACGGTTTAGATAACGATGGCGATGGTCTGATTGATTACCCTAATGATCCTGGCTGTTCATCAGCTAGCGATAATGATGAATATAATGCTCCTGGCGGCGGAGGCGGCGGAGGCGGCGGCGGAGGAATACCCACACCTACAACAGTTAATCTTTCTGGGCAAGCTTATCCTTTAAGTAATGTAACAGTTCTAAAAGATGGACAAATAGCAGTTGTTACTATTGCAGGACCAGATGCCAATTTTAATATTTCTTTAAGTAATTTATCAGAGGGGAATTATATTTTTTCAGTTTTTAGTGAAGATAATTACGGACGAAGATCATCTCTTTTTAGTTTTTCAGTTTATGTAACTTCAGGAGCCACTACTCAAATTAGCGGAATTTTTCTTTCTCCTACCATTGCCGTCAATAGAAACGAAATAAAAAAGGGTGAAGATATAGCTATTTTTGGTCAGAGCATACCAGATGGTATTATAACTATAGCGGTTAATTCAGAAGAGGAATATTTTGTTACGACTCCTGCTGATGAAAGTGGCGTTTATTTATATAATTTTGACACCACACCTTTAGCTTATGGTCAACATTTAACCAAATCTAAAGCTAGAAGAGAGAATGAGGTGAGTAATTATGGACGGGTAGTAACTTTTAAAGTAGGAACCGAAACAAAAGGGACAGGCATAGGGATACTTAAAGGGGATTTAAATGATGATGGGCGAGTTAATTTAATTGATTTTTCTATTGCTGCTTTTTGGTATAAAAGGATTTTAAGTGAGACATTTTCCTTAAAAGAAGCAGAACGTTTAAGTAATGATGGCAAAGTTGATCTAGTAGATTTTAGTATTATGGCTTATTATTGGACGGGTTAAAACTATGTTTATGTTAAAAAATAATTTATTAAAAATTTTCTGGCCTTTGTTAGCGATTAGTATTTTTTTGTTAGTGTTGGTGCCTAAAGGTTTTGCGGCTGAAATGTCTTTAAATTCTCCAATTAAAGAGGTAAGAGCAGGAGATCAACTGGAAATTTTTCTTTTACTTAATACTAAAGAAGGCATTAATGCTTTGGAAGGGAAAGTAGCGTTTCCCAAAGATTTTTTGCAGTTAAAAGAGATTAGAGAGGGTAATTCAATTATTAATTTTTGGGTAGAGAGCCCCAAAGCCATTTCAGCTACTGAAATTATCTTTTCTGGCATTATACCCGGGGCTTATCAGGGCAATAATGGTTTGATTTTTTCCTTAATTTTTCAATGCCATAAAGAGGGTAAAGAAATATTGAAAATCAAGGAAGCAAGAACTTTGCTTAATGACGGTTTAGGTACGCAGGCGGAATTGTCAATTTCTGACTTTACCCTGAATGTTTTACCATCAACCCAAGCTCCTCCTGTAGTAGTGCCAGGGATAGAGGATAATGAACCACCAGAGCTTTTTGCACCGGAAATTGTGCAGGATCCTAATATTTTTAAGGGTCAATATTTTTTGGTTTTTTCCACCAAAGACAAGGGTTCAGGCATTGATTATTATGAGATTCGTGAAGGCAAAAGACATTTTGTTATTGCCCAAAGTCCTTATCTGCTCCTTAATCAAGATTTAGATGAAAGTATAATTATCAAAGCAATAGATAAATCAGGTAATATAAGATTGGTTACTTTGCCAGCACAAAAAGCATTAAGCTGGTACAAAAAATACGCAAAATTTATTATAATAATAGGAGTTGTCCTTGTTTTGCTTTTAATTAGGCGGATTATTAAGGATATTTAGTTAAATTAATGATAAAAACTAGGAAAATACTTGCATTTTTATTGAGTTTGTTGGTTTTTTTAACTTTTGTGCCATCTCTTGTGGCAGTAGATGTTTCTTTGTATTTTAATCCAGCAGTTGCATCTTATAATGTTGGTCAGAGTTTCTCGGTAAGTGTTTTTGTTTCCAGCAGCGACCAAGCCATGAACGCTGTTTCCGCTAACATTTTTTTCCCTAAAGATAAGTTAGAAGTTACCTCTCTTTCTAAGGGTGGTTCAATAATTTCTCTTTGGGTACAGGAACCTTCTTTTTCTAATAGTACTGGTTCTATTTCTTGTGAAGGGATTGTTCTAAATCCTGGCTTTAAAGGAACGGCCGGCAGGGTTATTACCATAAATTTTAAAGTTAAGTCAGCTGGGGAGGCGATTTTAAGTTTTTCTTCTGGTTCAGTTTTAGCTAATGATGGAAGCGGAACTAGTATTTTATCCGCCTTGGGCAGTGCTAAATATATTTTAATTGTTCCCACTACGGGTCCAACAGCACCTCAAGCTACAACCCCTACGGAGGTAACTGGTGTCCCCGAGGCACCGCAAATAACTTCTAATACCCATCCGGATTCAACAAAATGGTATGCTGATAATGATCCAGTTTTTGAATGGGCAATGCCTTTAGGTATTACTGGTGTCAGTCTTTATATAAATGATAGACCTAGTAGTAATCCGGGAAGTGTTTCTGATGGTTTATTTACTTCTTATAGCACAGAGGATATTGATAATGGCAGTTGGTATTTTCATTTGCGTTTGCGTAATCAATTTGGTTGGGGAACAATTTCGCATTTTAGATTCCAGGTTGATACTGTAAAGCCGAGTTTTTTGGAGATTGAAGAAATTAAAAGAGAAGATTTGATAGAACCTAGAGTAGAATTTAAATTAACTGCCGATGATGCTACTTCTGGTATTGATCATTATGAAATTAAAATTGATGATAGTGAGACGCAGATTTGGCAGGATGATGGTAATCATATTTATCAAACCGAGGCGATAGATCCTGGCGATCATACTTTAGTGGTTAAAGTTTTGGATAAAGCAGGGAACTTTTTAGTTGATTCAGCTGAATTTATTGTGGAACCTTTGGAGGCGCCTGTTTTTATTGAATATCCCAAACAATTAGGCAGTGGTGAAGCTTTAATTATTCGAGGTCAGACTTATAGTGATATTCAAGTAAATGTTTGGTTGCAAAAAGATCAGGACGAAGCCGAGTTGCAAACAGTCAGGAGTAATAATCTGGGTGAATTTACTTTTGTAGCTAATAAGAAATTAACAGGAGGTATTTATCAAATTTGGGCTCAAGCTATTGACGAGCGGGGAGCGAAAAGTAATTTTTCGGACAAAATAACTATTGCTGTTGCTAAGCCAAAGTTGTTAGGCTTCATGTCTAATGCAGTAATTTGGCTTTCAGTTTTAGTGCCTTTAACAGCTTTAATAATTCTTTTATTCTTTATCTTTTGGTATAGTAAAAATAGATTTGTTATGTATAAAAAGAAACTTAATAAAGAAGTCAGAGAAGCTGAAGAGGCAACTAAATTTGCCTTTGATTTTCTTAAAAAAGATCTTCAAGCTAGTATAAAACTTTTAGAAAACGCTAAATCATCCAGAAGATTAACCAAAGAAGAAGAAATGGTTTTTAAGAAGCTTAAAGACGATTTGGCTTATGCTGAAAAACATGTTAAAAAGGAAATTAAAGATATTAAACATGTAGGATAGAAAGAAATAAATCCATGCCCGCCGAGTCTGACTCGGGTGGGCATGGATAAATATTTAAAAATCTGTATCCAAATTTTAGGTACAGATTTTATTAGTTATAAATTATGATTTTAAATTATTAAAATTTAATTTTTGTTATATCCTAAGATTTGTGCTTGCAATTTGATTTGTTCTTTATGAACAGCGGTTGATTATTTTTTATCAAAATTAACGGTCTTACCAAAATATTTAGCGGCGCTGTGTATAGGTCGAACTTCAGAAACTTCAATAAAGTCTTGTTCTCCTTTTATTTCCCTTAATCTTTTAACTATTTCTACAATAAATTGATTATCAATGACTTGGTGCATACTCCAACCTTTTACTGCTTCTACATCAAGCACTTCTCTTTCAGCCAGTTTATAACTTGCTAAAGTATGTGCGGTAACCGTGCCAGAAACATGGACCATTTTAATGTATTGTTTATACTTTTCCAAGACTTGTAGATTCTTTTCAATTTCTTCTCGTAGATTTTTTACATTCTCAATGCCTTTTTCTCTTGCTAGAGCACCTAAAAGATGTCCAACATCTACAGTTAAACCCCATTGACTGTCATCATCAAAATATTTCTGGCAGGTTTCTACAAAAAATTTAAGATTTTCTTCTGTAATCTCTGGACTTTCTAAAATAATTGACTGGCGGGTTTCAAAAACAACTTGCCGTTTGCTGTTGGCAGGACGACTTTCAGCCACATGTTTGATTACGGATTCTATTATTTCTTTATCTGATTTTATTCCTTTGCTTTCTAATTTTTCTCTTTGGGCTTGGTGTATTTGTTCAAGTGTTTCTCCTTTTTGGAATTTATTAACCAGAGGAAGTTCTGCTGATTTTAAATCGTAATTAATAGGTTTTGATTGAGAGGAATCAAGAATATCAGCAATTTCAAAATCATGTTTAATAACATTTCTGTTAGGTTTTTCTGTTAAGCCAATAAAATATGGATCAACACTTCCATGAAAGCTAATAACTTCCAGTTGATGTTTTCTTAATTCTCTTTTAATTTGTTTTCCTTGTTCAGTATTTTTTACTCCATCAGTAGGTATATTTACTCCTGCAAATTGTCCTTCTTTGATTATTGGTATTATTTCTTGCCATTCCATCTCGTCATTTATAATATCTGAAATATCCATTGCTGAATGCACATTGTCAGCTGGTTTTTCTAGAGAATGTTCTTTAGCCAATGTCCGTGCTTTTTCCAAATTTAATAGCAAAAACAAATCTTCCACCTGTTCTTTATCAAAAGGTTTTTCTCCTTCAGCTGTTTGATAATGGAATTTTTCAGACATAATATTAAAAATTTTTTAAATATTTCTTCATTTTATTTTCCTCAAGGAAATTTTCATAAGCAATTATTCTTTTTTGGACAAATTTTCTGTCATTATTTTCTATTAAATTTTTATTAAGTTTATCTCTTAAATAGGTAGCACGGTAGCTAAGCCAAACAAATATTTCCAGATAAACCAGGGGTTGACGAATATTTATTTTATTCAATAAATTATCATCGACTTTATAACTTTTTAAAAAAATTTGTTTTTCTTTGGCAGTTAAACTTCTGTTTAAATTCCATTCAATCATGATGTCACAAATAAAAAATGCCAGATCATAACTGGGGTCATCTGCCATAACTGCCTGCCAGTCAATCAATCTTAAGCCCTTATCGGTCTGTAAAACATTTTCTATAACTAAGTCCCGGTGATTAAGGCAAATATCTTCTGTAGTAAAGAGGTTGGTATATTTTAAAACATAATCATTAACTTTAGGAAGGTAATGATTAAAAAAGTTTAAAAATCTCTGATGATAATTGCTGGCTTTAATAAAATCAATTTTATTTTTAATGAACTGCCATTGATCCAGTAAGGGTTTTTTATTTCTAATCAGTAACTTATTGTCTGGCAAAGGCAGAGAATGCAATTTTTTTATCAATTCAGCAAAATCCTTAAGAAATTGATTATTGAATATTAAAGGTTTATTGTCAATAAATTCTTCAACCAAGACATCAAATTCTAAATTTTCTTTAGTGGTATCAGCAAAATATACTTTAGGAGCAATATTTTTATTTTCCAAGTTTTTTAAAATTTCGTATTCGTATTGAATTTGATTTTCAACATCCAGGTATTTATCAGTATTGAGACGAAAAACAAATTTGTGACTATCAGCAGTCAACAAATAGTTAATATTATATCCACCTCTATTCATTTCCTTGACCGTAATTTCATTAATATTCTTAAGATCTAATTTTTGCGGCTCAAGATTTTTTAGGTAATTTTGGAGCTGTATAATTTTTTGGTCCATAATGTTTATTGAGTGATGATAAGGAGCGGTCTTTTATTCAAATTATTAGCTTGAGCTTGTTTAAAAGTAATCTTAGTTTATTATATTGGAAACAGGATAGGGTTCCAACCTGAGCGACCCTGAATGAGCGAAGCGAAGAAGAGGGAGTCGAAGGTTGGTCGGGGTAATCCCGCCTTGAGTTTATTGAAAGGCGGGACGATCTTCTACCTTCCCTTTCTCTTTTGCTATCGCTCAAGGTCAAGATTCGGCGGACAGATATACATTTTTTAAATGGTCGGGGTAGTGGGACTCGAACCCACGACCTCACGCACCCCATGCGTACGCGCTAGCCAACTGCGCTATACCCCGACAACATAATTATAGTTATAAACGATATTTTTTCAAGCTGTTCTTTAAATAATCAAAAAACCCTACCAAATTAAATCCCGTAGGGCTTGTTATAAAAAGACTATTTATTTTTTTTATTTTTTGTTTTAAGGCAGCGAGTACAGATTTTAGTTCTCTTGCCGTCAATAATCTTACATTGCAGATTAGCATGAATCCTTCTCTTAGTTTTTCTGTTAGAGTGGCTTTTTAGATTACCTACCGACGGACCTTTGCCGCAAATTTGACAAACTTTACTCATATGATTGATACTTTAATTTATTATGATATAATCAATATAATGTAAATTGAGCTAAGCTCGATAATGAAAAAAGTTTAATCTAAAATTAATTTTTAGTCAAGTTATGATTAATTTATTAGCAAAAGAACCAATGATGTTTTTGGCCTGGCTGATGGCAATTTTTTATGGCATTACTGTTCATGAGTTCGCTCATGCTTGGGCAGCTAGTTGGCAGGGTGATAACACAGCTAAGCTTTTAGGTCGTTTAACCTTGAATCCTTTTTCTCATATTGATATGTGGGGCATTTTGATGTTGGTGTTTGTCGGTTTTGGTTGGGGCAAACCAGTACCGGTTAATCATTATAATTTAAAAAACGGTAAAATTAGTGATAATATTGTTTCCTTGGCCGGGATTTCCACTAATCTGCTTAGTGTTTTAGTTTTTGGTATTATCTTTAAGATTTTATTTTCTCACCTGAATCCTGTTTTATTATTTTTAGGTTATTATGGTGAGGTAAATTTGTTAGCTTTTTTTGTGGCGGCTTTGATCATCTTGAATTTAATTTTAGCCATTTTTAATATTATACCCATTCCTCCTTTAGACGGTTCACATGTTTTATTTAATATTCTGCCGTCTAAGTATGATGATTTTAAGGCAAGGTTAGCCAAGAACGGTCCTTTTCTCTTATTAATTTTAATTATGGCTGACCTGTTTTTGGGTATTGGAATTTTTAGTAGATTGTTCTATTTTTTTCTAAATCTAATAAGTTTTATTTATAATTTATTTTAAGTCCTTGACTAAATTTGGAAGATTTGTTATTCTTTTTTATAAGAAGTAAAGGTTCCGTTTTGAAAAAGTTAAGTAGCTGATAAGCAGTCACTCTTGACTGGTTATCTTTTTTATTATAGAATAGGCGCATTACTTAACTTAATGCTTAATGACATTTTAAACCATATTTATGCCAACAGTTAATCAATTAATTCGTAAATCCAGAAAAAAAATCAAAGTAAAGCCCATTACTCCGGCTTTAAGATTGCGGCAAAATACTCTTAAAAGGAGAAAAAGAGAAGAGCCTAAGGGATCTCCTTTTAAAAGAGGGGTTTGTGTTAAGGTAACTACAGTAACGCCTAAAAAGCCAAATTCAGCTTTGCGGAAAATTGCTAGAGTGAGACTTTCTAATGGTATGGAAGTAACTGCCTATATTCCAGGCATTGGCCATAATTTACAGGAACACTCCATTGTAATGATTAGAGGTGGTAAAGTTAAAGATTTGCCTGGTGTTCGTTATCATGTGGTTAGGGGCAGATACGATACTCAAGGTGTGGAAGGTAGAAAACAAGGACGTTCCTTATATGGGGCCAAGCGGGAAAAAGCTAAAGCTAAATCAGAATAAATTAATTAAGATATGCGTGGTAGTAAAAAAGCAACTAAAAGAAAAATTATCCCTGATCCTAAATTTAATAATGTAAGGGTGGCTAAATTTATAAACTATTTAATGCGTAGAGGTAAAAAAACTGTAGCGCAAAAAGTTGTTTATAAAACTTTTGATATTATTTCTAATAAAACTAAAGGTGACCCTTTAGAGATTTTTGAACAAGCCATAAAAAATATAACCCCTTCATTAGAAGTTAAAGGCCGCAGGATTGGCGGTGCAAATTATCAGATTCCCGTGGTTGTTGGCAATAACCGCAAAGTAATTTTAGCTTACCGCTGGATTATAAATGCCGCGCAAGTGAAAAAAGGCAAAGCTATGGCCGAAAAGTTGGCTGAAGAAATTTTAGCAGCTTCCAAAAATGAAGGAGAAGCAGTTAAAAAGAAAGATGATACCCATAAAATGGCTGAGGCCAATAAGGCATTCGCTCATTTTGCTTAATTGGCGTATAGCTAATGGCAAATAGCTTATGGTATATGGCGTATAGAACTATTAGCCATTTGCCATTAGCTATCAGCTATTTAAAAAGAAAAGCGATTATATGTTTAGATTTGAAAATTTAGAAATTTGGAAATTAGCAGTTACTTATTCTGATGATATTTATAAGATTACTTACAGATTTCCTAAAGATGAATTATTTGGTTTAACAAGTCAATTAAGACGTGCGGTGATTTCAATTTCTGCAAATATTGCCGAGGGTTCGGGTAGCGATAGTCGCAATGATTTTAAGAAATTTTTAAATTATGCCATCAGATCTAATGTAGAAGTAATTTCCGAATTATTCATTGCTCGACAGAGAGAATTTATCAGCCAGGAAGAATTTAATTATTTGTATGAAAAGGGAGAAATATTAGTAAAGAAGATAACTGCATTTAAAAATAAACTTTAATTAACCATAAACTATAGGCTATTTGCCATAAGCAATAAGCCATTAGCCATAAACTATATGCCCAGAGAATACTCTTTAGAAAAAACCAGAAATATCGGAATTATCGCTCATATTGACGCTGGTAAAACCACAGTTACCGAGCGTGTTTTATTTTACACCGGTAAAAAACATAAAATTGGAGAGGTTCATGAAGGCGAAGCAGAAATGGACTGGATGGAACAGGAAAAAGAAAGAGGCATTACCATCACTTCTGCAGCCACTACCTGTTTTTGGCAGGATTGTCGCATTAATATTATTGATACACCCGGTCATATTGATTTTACAGCCGAGGTTCAAAGATCATTAAGAGTGCTTGATGGAGGCGTAACTGTTTTTGACGGCGTGGCAGGAGTAGAACCCCAGTCAGAAACAGTTTGGCATCAGGCAGAAAAATTTAGTGTACCCATAATTTGTTTTATTAACAAAATGGACAGAATGGGAGCTGATTTTTATAAAGGCCTTGAATCTATTCATAATCGTTTAAGTAAAAAAGCCCATCCTTTGCAATTACCTATAGGGGCGGCTGAAACCTTTAAAGGTATTATTGATTTACTTGAACGTAAAGCTTATTTTTATAAAGATGATTTAGGTAAAGAGATTGAAGAAAAAGAAATACCACAAGAAATGAAAGAAAAAGCGGAAGAATACCGAGCAAAGTTAATTGAAGCCGTTGCTGAAAATGATGAAGATTTAATGAACAAGTATCTTGAAGGGCAGGAAATACCCCTTATTGATATAAAGAGAGTTTTAAGACGAGCAGTGATTAAAAGTGAAATTTTTCCGGTTTTATGCGGCAGTGCTTTAAAAAATAAAGGCGTTCAATTTTTACTGGATGCTATTTGTGATTATTTACCTTCACCTTTAGATGTTCCTCCGGTAGAAGGTTATGCTTTAAACAATCAAGAGCAGAAAATAATTCGACAAGCCGATGATAATGAACCCTTTGCAGCTTTAGCTTTTAAAGTTGCTACTGATCCTTATGTAGGAAAGCTATGTTTTTTTAGAGTGTATTCTGGTACTTTAAAATCCGGCTCTTATGTTTATAACAGTTCTACAGACAAGAAAGAAAGAATCGGCCGTATTTTAATGATGCATGCTAATCATCGGGAAGAAGTTAAGGAAGTTTATGCTGGTGATATAGCAGCAGCAGTGGGTTTTAAAATTACTTCCACCGGGCATACTTTATGTGATGAGAATGATTCTATAATTTTAGAATCAATTACTTTTCCGGATCCTGTTATCTCGGTGGCTATTGAACCAAAAACTAAGCAAGATCAGGAAAAAATGAGTTTGGCTTTAGGCAAGTTAATGGAAGAAGATCCTACTTTTAAAGTAAAGACTGATGAAGAAACTTTGCAAACTATTATTTCAGGCATGGGCGAATTACATCTGGAAATCATCGTAGACAGAATGAAGCGCGAGTTTAATGTTGAATGTGGCGTTGGTAAACCCCAAGTTGCTTATAAAGAAACTATTAAACAGATAGCTGAAGCAGAAGGTAAGTATATTAGACAGTCTGGCGGCCGTGGACAATATGGCCATTGCTGGTTAAGAGTGGAACCGCGAAAGCGAGGCGAGGGTTTTGAGTTTGGTAATGAAATTAAAGGCGGTATTATTCCCAGAGAATATATTCCGGCTATTGAAAAGGGTATTAAAGAAGCTTCGGATAACGGAGTTTTGGCAGGTTATCCTTTGATTGATTTTAAAGCAGTAGTTTATGATGGTTCTTATCATGAAGTGGATTCTTCGGAAGCAGCCTTTAAAATCGCCGGCTCAATGGCCTTTCAGGAAGCAGTCAAAAAAGCTAAATTGATTTTATTGGAACCAATAATGAAAATAGAGGTAATTATGCCAGAAGAGTTTATGGGAGACGTGATTGGAGATTTAAATGCCAAACGTGCTCAAATTAATGAAATGTCAGATCGGGCAAATATGAAAGTTATTGATGGTATTGTACCTTTAGCTTCTATGTTTGGTTATGCTACTACTTTAAGATCACTGACTCAAGGCCGAGCAAGTTATACGATGGAATTTGATCATTACGCGGAAGTGCCAAAGAACGTGGAAAATGAAATTGTAGAAGTTCGAGGTAAAAAGTAAAATTATAAATATCAACACTCGGGTAGCGGGGGATTCATCCTCCGCTGTTTGATTAATTGGGATTGAGATATTTGATTTTTTTGTTATAGTTACGAGTAGTCTATTATAACAATTTACAGAATTATTTTTTTAAAAACTGGTTTAAAAATGAACTTAACAAGCTGTCAAAAAGATATATTTTGGCTAATTGTTTTACTATTGTTTAGTGCTATTTTTGGAGTATTATTCTTTCCGGGAATTAAAAAAGCCCAAGCCGCTAACTGCGGTGGTGTTACTGTTTGCGCTTGTGGGGATACGGTTACTTCAAATTATACTTTAACAGCGGATTTAAGTTGTACCGGAACTGGTTTAACTATTGGTGCTGATAGTATAACTATAGATGGTGCTGGTTTTACTATTTCAGGGAATGATACAGGCACCGGAATCTATAATAATGGCTATGATTATGCCACAACAACAAATTTAACTATTACTAATTTTCCTAGTGGTATTAATTATGCCACTGGTGCAGATAATGGAGCCATAACAAATAACAACATTAGTTCGTGTAGCTCAAATGGCATTAATTTATCTTTTTCTAACACTAACACAATTTCTGGTAATACCGTTTATAATAACGATCAGAACATCTCTAATCAGAACGGCATTAATTTGCTTTCTTCTAACACCAACACAATTTCTGGCAATACCATTAAATCTAACAGTACTATTATTTATTTTTATATTTCTAATTCTAATAACTATGAATGGTTTGTAAAATTGTTTCCGTTGTGGTATAATAAAACATAGAAAGTATCAAAATATAACAATGAATAGTAAAAATACTAAACAAAAAATATCTCATTTTTTATCTGTTTTCTTGATTGGTTTTCTAACCCTTCAGATTATTGGAGTAGTTTTTTGGTTTATGCCAAAGCCGCCACAACCAGTTCAAGCTGCCATTAGTAGTTGGACTCAAACCAGCCAAGCCGATTTCCAGGCTGGCACAGCAGATAATATAGATACCTATGTTAGTGCTGGCGATATTAAGCTAAACGGCGATAATGCTCTTTCCACTAACGGTGGTTTTGAAAACTGGACAGCAGGAATGCCGGATAATTGGCTAAAAATTTATTATGACATTGAACCAGTAATAACAGCGACTAGTACTGCGCATTCTGGTTCTTACGCTGTTCAAATAACAGATGATAGTGATGATTCTCTTTGGGCTGGTTTATATCAAGACATAAATCAAGACTTGGACGGGCAAATAGTTACCTTTTCTCTTTGGGCTAAAACAGGTAATGAAGACGAAAGTGATCAAATTTTTCGAATTAACTGGAAATATAATGGCGTAACTTATAACTCGTCGCTAACAGCCACTGATTCTTGGCAAAGATTTTCAACTACTTTTACTGTAGTTGACACCTTAACTCGTATATATATTTACCCTACTACATATGGAAGTGGTTTTACAGGTAGTGTAATTTTTGACGATGTTGAGCTTTCTAATGTTTACGAAACTAGCGGTTCGCTCACTTCTTCAATTCTTGATACTGGTGATCCCTTAAGTGGTATTGCTATAGTATCTTGGACAGCTACTACACCAACTAATACATCAGTTACAGTTAAAGTTCGTTCTTCCAACAATGCTGATATGTCTGGAGCAAGTGAGTGGGAAACCGTAACTAATCCAGGTTATCCTAGTTCTACTTCAGCTGGTCGTTATCTTCAATACAAAGTGGAATTGGCTACCAGCGATACCAGCGTTAGTCCAACTTTTAGTGATATTACTGTTCAATATGGTCAAAACATTGGTTATATTCAAGGTACTATTACTCGTTCTGATACTAGCGCTAATATTCCCATAGCCAAAGTTACTAATGGCACAAATATTGTTTATACTAACACCAGCGGTTATTATATTATTCCAGTAGAAGCTGATACTTTTAATGTTACTGCTTCTAAAGAACTTTATGATTCTAACACCACTTCTTCTGTAGAAGTTTCGGCTGGTGAAACAGAAACAGTGAATATTAGTCTTACCCCTTCTGGAGAATGGCCAATGTTTGGCGGCAGTATGATGCATACCAGAAATACGCCAATAACAGCTAACATGGGAACTCCTGGCGTGGCTTGGATGTATCCATTAAAACCAAAAAATCCGTCAATTGAGGCAATTGAGGATGTGGATGGCGATGGTGAGCAGGAAATTGTCATGATCGCTGGAGAGCGAATGTATGTGTACAAGGGAGATGGCAGTTTGCTTTGGGAAACTCGCGGCGGTGTGGCTAATGAAGTAGGTAATCTGATTGGTATTTATGATTTAGACAATGACGGCATTAAAGATGTTATTACCGGTAATTATCCAAGCAATGATTCGTTTGGTAGTTTTAGAATAGCTCGCTTAAATATTTTTAACGGCCAAGACGGCAGTCTTCAATATTCTTACAGCTTTTTTGATCATGGAAGAGGACATTGCGGTAGCACAGGCTGGGGGAATGTGGTAGATTTGACTGAAGACAATACCAAAGTAGTAAATATTGATAGTGATTCAGAGTTGGAAATTGTTGTCTTGCCAGTATTTGCCTATGAATTTACGATATTTGATTTTTCTAGTGGCGTAGCTAATGGCACAACTGAAGAGATTGGCAGTTGGAGTAATAATTTTGGAGATGGTTTTACTATTGGAGATGTTGATGACGACGGCACTAAAGAGATTATTGCTGATTACTATGGTGATTTGTCTATCTACAATTCTGAAGACGGCTCTTTACAATATCAATATGAGGATTTTATGTCAGCAATACTTGGTAATGGACCGATGGAAATCATTGATGTTGATAATGACGGTATTAATGAAATAATTAAAATAGCTAATTATGATTGCACTATAACCGTATTTGATGCTGATGAAGAAACTGTTAAATGGCAACAGGATTTAGGAGGTGGCTTTCTAAGATCGGCTAAAGGGTCAGTAGCTGATGTTGATGGAGACGGACAAATAGAAATTGTGGTAGGAGTTGATTCTGATAAAATGTATGTTTTAGATGCAAGTGACGGCACCATAGAATGGAGTATCAGCAGCAGATTTCCTAAAAGTCTTATTGATATAGATAATGACGGCACGTTGGAAATTTTAGCAGATTCAGATGGCTGGGGTAGTGTCACGCCGTATATTTACGATTGCAGTAATGACAGCTGTACGCAAAAAGCAACTTTTTCCGGCAAAAGATGGGCTTTGGGCCCGTCTGTTAAATATTTAGGTAATGCTAATTATTATTTTAATTATTCTTATCCTAATTTGGATTATTTAAATCAGGAAGTAATTGTCTGGGAAAACGGCGTTTTAACTGCTTATGACGGCGACAGTCTGGAAGTAAATTGGAATTATAACTATCCTGCAGTCAGAAATATTGCCATTGCCGTGGGTGATGTTGATGAAGATAGTATTGACGAGACTATTATGGTGGTGGATGATGGCACTTTGCGGATTTTAGATGAAAACGGTGAAGAACAAGTTTCAATCTCAATAAATTTCGGCAGTTTGTATCTTCCCAAAGTCGCTGACTTAAATGGTGATGGCGCAAATGAGATTATTGTTCAGGGCTGGCCTGCTTTCTGGAATCGACCGGTTTTTTATTCTGGTGAGATGGAAGTTTTAGACGCTTCCAATGCAACGCTTTCTTCGCCGCCCGAAGAAGTAGATTGGAGCTACAGCGGTGGTTATTGGGATTGGTACTCAACACAATGGTATACACCAATGATTGATGATTTAGATGGTGATGGTGATAAAGAAATACTATTTAATTATGGTCCCTTTTATGTTAAAAGTTACGATGGCGAAACTGCTGGAAGTTATGTTTATAGCAATTATTACATTGGCACCGGATATTTTAATTCTGATTCTGTAAAAGATATTTTCTTGACTAATGTAAATCACGACTTCAGGGTTTTAGATGGTGCAAATATTTTAAATGATTCTAGTGTTTTAATTTGGAGCGGAGATAAACCAACTTTTTGGATACCAGCCGTGGTTGATACTAATGGCGATAATATTGATGATATTGTGGCAATTGCTGAGAATAATTATGTTTATGCTTATGATGGCTCAGATGGTAGTGAATTATGGAATACTAGTGGCACTTGTTCTTTATGTTTCGAAGGCACAATCGTCGTAGGTGATATGGACGGAGACGGAGAGAATGAGCTAAATACTAGCGGCAATTTTGGCTCTGCAAATTATGAACTTAATGGTACTAATAATTGGCAGGAAGAGTTAATAACTACAGAGAATGGTAAACATTTATTTGGTGCTTTAGTGGATGTTGATAGCGATGGCGCTTTGGATTTAGTGCAACCTTACGGCTTTGGCGTGCGGGCGATGAATGGCCCTGATGGCACTGAACTGTGGCATTATTATTTTGATCCTAAAGTTGCAGTTTCTAATGTCGTTGCTGCGGATATTGACGGAGACAACAAAGAAGAAATTATTTTCAGTGCCAATGATGGCTATTTATACGCTTTAAATAAAGAAGACGGTAGCCTTGCTTGGCGTTTCTATTTTGGATATCAATTAGGTTCTCCCATAGTTGCCGATACTGATAATGATGGTGAAGGAGAGATTTTAGTGGCTTCCAACGGTTATCTGTATTGTTTAGATAAAGATCAACCAACGATTTCCGGCATTCACAGCGGTAGAAGAAACACTGTTTATCAAGACGGAACTATAGCTTATTCCCAGTATCCAACTAGCATAGCTACCGCGGTTGATTTAACTGTAACCCCTTTAGCTGGTACGCTTTATACTTCCATCACCACCTGGAACACTTCAGGCGATTATTCCAAGGAATGGACAGAAACCTCCAGTGCTTCTCCTACAGTAAGTCATACCGTAGGTGATTTAAACCCTTTTACCTACTATACTGTCTGGTATACCAAAGATGGAGAAGATCAAGCCAGATTAACTACCCTAGAAGCTAATAGTTCAGGTGAAATCTCCTTTGATTATGACCAGGGTTTTTCTACTGTTACTTT
>Ga0180007_10004001_pt1 | contig 15915 bp, 18 predicted proteins | sample MM_PC_MetaG_FD_121122 | JGI IMG/M metagenome (GOLD analysis project Ga0180007, IMG submission 121122) | Groundwater microbial communities from the Aspo Hard Rock Laboratory (HRL) deep subsurface site, Sweden - MM_PC_MetaG | ecosystem: Environmental > Aquatic > Deep subsurface > Groundwater... | reverse complement strand
CCTCATAATCCTATTCTCAATATTTATTTTTGTTATTAAATTTAAAAATAACTCTGAATGCAAGTCTGATTCTGGATGTGTTTTGCAAGAAACAACTTGCTGTCCTTGTAATATGGGAGGAAAGCAGGAATGCATGTCTAAAGATAATTCTGAAAATTGGAAAGAAAAATTAAAAGAATGCGATAAAAACATAATGTGCATTGCAGTTTATAATTGCAAAGAAATTGAATGTGGATGCAGTTTTGGAAAGTGCAAAGAGAAGTAAAATTTAAAATAGTGTTTTATTTAATTATTTGATGAAAAAAGGAAATTTTCAAAAATCAAAAATGCAACACCCCTCCACTCCAAAATGTTCCCTTAATAGAGCATTTTTAATAAAATGAAAAAAGAGTTTAAACTTGTTTTTTGCTTTGTTCTTTTATTACTCGTAATGGTTAGTTCTATTCATTCTATTGATGAAAAAATTGATAAAACCATTGTTAAAGAATTAAAAGAAAAAAAAGAAATTGAAGTTATTGTTGAAATGAAATTAGATAATCAAAAAATAAAAACATTTTCTGAAAAAGACTTAGGAAATTTTCCAGAAGAAAAAATAAATAATAAATTTGAAAATTCATTTTCTACTGTAGTTTCAGAAAAAGAACTTGAAGAATTGGAAAATAATGAAAAAGTTCTTAGAGTGAGAGAATCAAAAAAATTAATTCTTTTTCTTCAGGATTCTGTTTCCATAATAAATGCTTCATCTTCATGGAGTTTTCAGCAAAATCTCACAAACATAACAGGATTAAATGAAACTGTTTGCATTATTGATACAGGAGTTGATTATAATCATCCTGATTTAGGTGGTTGTTTTGGAGAAGGATGCAAGGTGATTGGTGGATGGGATTTTTGTGTGGGTGCTTTTTGTTCTTCAGAAGATGATAATCCAATGGATCATAATGGACACGGAACCCATGTTGCAGGAATTGTTTCAGCAAAAGGTTCTGTTTTAGGAGTTTCACCTGATACAAAAATTATTGCATTAAAAGTTTTTAATGATTCTGGAGATGGAGGAAATGAGGTAGTTCTTGCTAATGCTATTCAATGGTGTGTTGATAATTCTTCTATTTATGATATTTCTGTGATCAGTATGAGTTTAGGTTTTGCAGAGGGAGACTATATTAATTATTGTGATTCAGATTATTCAGGAGTTGCAAGTGCAATAAATAGCGCAATAGCAAAAAACATTTCAGTTATAGCAGCAGCAGGAAATAATGGGGATTATACTGCAATTTCTTCTCCTGCATGCATAGAAAATGCAACTTCTGTTGCATGGGCAAGTAAAGAAGATATAATAAATTCTGCCAGCAACAGAAATAATATAACAGATTTAATTGCTCCTGGAACAGATATAACATCTACCTGGTTAGATGGAGGAACAGCCACTCATCAAGGAACAAGCATGGCTACTCCTCATGTTGCTGGAGCATTTGCATTAATTAGGCAATTTAAAAAACTTGAAACAGGAAAAATTCTCACACCATTGGAAATTCAAAATGCTCTCGTAAATAATGGAAAAATAATAAGTGATTCTTTTTCAGGATTAAACTTCTCAAGAATAGATATCTACTCTTCGATTTTAAGTTTAGATGAAACCCCTCCAGAAATAATATTAAACTATCCCCTTGATAATTTAAAAACAATAGATACAAATATTATTTTTTCATGTAATGCAACAGACATCCAATTAAAAAATATAACAATTGATATTTACAATTCAACTGGATTGTATTATGAAAATTCGACAAATATAAATGCTACAAGCAGTTATTCAGAGTTTAATCTTTCAGATATAAATACAGGAGAATATTATTATAATTGTTATGCTTGTGATATGCAGGAGAACTGCGGGAATTATTCTGAAAGCCATAGTTTAGAAATACTTGAAGCAGTTGTTGGATTGATTTCACCTGAAAACAACACAAAAACAAATACACAAAACCAAAGTTTTTTCTGCAATGTAACTTTAAACTCAAATCTAAACAACATAACATTCTTTTTATGGAATTCAACAGATTTAATTTTTAATGAAACAAAAAATATAACTGGATTAAATAATGAGACAGAATTTAATTTTAGTTTTTCTCAAGAAACAGATTATTACTGGAACTGCCTTGCTATTAATAATAAAACTTCAGAAATTTACTCAGATTCAAATTTTACAATAACATATGATAAAACAAAACCAAATATAGCTCTGATTTCTCCTTCAGATAGTTATTCAGAAACAGCTTCTTCAACAACACTTGATTTTCAGTTTAATGTTTCAGATAATTCAGAGATAATATCTTGTGAGTTAATAATAATTGGTTCTTCTGATTCTGTTGATTTAAACAGTTCTCAAATTAATGTCACAAGTACAATCTCAAAAACCTTATCAGCAGGAAATTATATTTGGAATATAAACTGCACAGATGAAGCAGGAAATGAGAATAATTCAAGTTCAAGAAGCATTGCAATTTCACAGCCCGTAGCATCTTCTGGAAGTGGTGGTGGTGGAGGAGCAATAACTTCAATAAACACATATTCAGTAAATAAAGAAGAAATAAAAAAAGGATATTCAAAAATAATTGGTATTGGAGATAAAATAAATTTTGATTTAGAAAACGAAAAACATTCAATAACAATAGCAAAAATTTTTGCAAGCACAGTTTCTGTAACACTCAGAAGCACCCCCATGAACTTTGATATTTCTATTGAAGAAGAAAAAAAATTTAATTTAACAAACAGTGATTATTATAATTTAATAATTAAATTAAATTCTATAAAAAACAATAAGGCAAATATAACAATAAAAAATATAAATGAAAAAATAGAAAAACAAGAAACTATAAATCCAACAAATAAAGAAAATGCTTCTGTTCCTTTAGATTATGAAGTTGAATCTGATAATTCTAAAAAAACAAAAATCAATCTTGTTGGAGCTGTTATTGGATTTGTAGTAAAAAAAAGAAATCTATATATAGCTTATTCTCTTTTGCTAACTATTGTTATTTGCATTATTGTAAATTTTTGGAGAAAAAATGAAGCAAAAAAAAGAAAAAGCTCTGAAACCAAGCTTAAGAGAAAATAAGAGATATTTATTATTGGAAAAATCAAATAAAAAAGAAGTGGAAAAAGCTATATTAGATTATATTGGAATCTTAGGTTATGCAAAAGCAAGCCCGCAGTTTATAGGCAATAATATTCTTGCAATCAACAGAAAAGAAACAGATAAAATTAGGGCAAGTTTGAATTTAGCCGGAATTTTGGTTAAGAGGGTTAGTGGGAGTTTGAAGAAGATTAAAAGATGATATGTTAAAATTTAAATCCTGCCTATTCTAAATCTTAACTAATTCACTTATCTATAATATCAATATTTAAGTTTCTTGGAGACTTAAGAAATAAAATGATTACCTATAAACCCAATAAAAGAACCTTCAAAGCATTTTCTACTAACCCGCTTATAGTTTTAGCTTTTTTAGACCCTTCTTCTTCGTCAGCAATTTCCTCTCCAGCGGTTTTTCCATGTCTGCGAATATAATCTGCTTTCTGTTCTCGGGTTAATTTTACTGGTCCTGAACCTATAAATGGTTTAGACGCAGCTTTATTGTAAGCACAGCCATATGATGATATTAGAATGAGTAGTGCTACTAAAGGTGTTTTTATTTTTTTTAATGAAACATAACCTACTCTTCTATCATCCACATCACTTGCTCTACTTGCATTATCTATCCCGCCCCTATAAGTATCTGGCATTCTTGTGTACATTTTTATTACCTCTATAAAACAAAAGTATATAATTAATATATAAGGTTTTCTGTTTTTTCATAGTTGGTTATTGGAGCAATCTTATTTCTGGCATTACACAAAAAAAACACTCCCCAAAAATTTAAAAACCCTATTTCTTTATATTTCTGGTAGAGAGAAAATAAACTTTAGGTGAAAAATTACCTATTTTTAAAAAATGAAAAAAACAAGAAGTTTTTTGCCTTTTAAAAACAAGAAATTTTTAAAATGATAACAAATTTAAAACTTATGGAAACTAAGTGAAAATGGATGTACCAATGGAAATGCAAAATCAAGTAATGGGTTATGATAGAACTGCAACTATGTTCTCCCCAGATGGACATCTTTTACAAGTTGAATATGCTGAAAAAACCGTTAGATTAGGCAGTTCAAGCATTGGAATTGTTTGTTGTGATGGAGTTTTAATAGTTGCTGATAGAAGAACCAGAGATAAATTAATTGTAGAGGACTCTGCAAATAAAATCTATGAAATTGACGAGCATGTTATGGGAAGTGCTGCAGGAATCCTTAGTGATGCAAGAATTTTAATTGAAAGAGCACAATTAATTGCCCAACAAAACAGAGTTACTTATGATAGTGGAATTGAAATTGAGTCTTTAATCAAAGAAATTTCAAATTTAAAACAAGCATTTACACAATATGGCGGAGCGCGCCCATTTGGTGTTTCAGTAATGATTGGAGGACTAACAAAAGATAAACCAAGATTGTATTTCTCAGATGTTACTGGAAATTATTTTGAATATAAAGCTTCAGCAATTGGAGAAAATGATGAAAAAATAAAAGAAATGCTAAGGGAAGAATATCAAGAAGGAATAACCATCGAAGAAGGAATAAAATTAGGATTTAAGATATTTAAAAAACTTTTAGGAAAGAATTTTGATGTCAGCAGATTTGATGTTGCTTACGTAACACTTAAGGAAAAAAAACTAAAAAGAGTGGATGCTTATGAATTAAAGAAGTATGCAAAATAGGAAATTATAATATGGTTAATGTTGAAGCAAGATTAAAAATTAAGGGAAAAAATTTTGAAATTCTTGTTGATGTTGATAAAGCACTGCAATTAAAGCAGGGAATAGATGTTAGTTTGGACAATGTTGTTGCTGTTAATGATATTTTTCAGGATGTTAAAAAAGGATTAAGAGCAAGTTCAAAAGAATTGGAAGAAAATTTTGGAACTTCTGATTTCAAAATAATTGCTGAAAAAATAATCAAGCAAGGAGAAGTAGTCCTACCAACAGAATACAGAAAAAAAGAACAAGAAACAAAAACAAAACAAGTTATTGAATTTTTAATAAAAAATGCTGTTGACCCAACAACAAGAAGACCGCATTCAGAATCAAGAATTAAAGAAGCTCTTGAACAATCAAAAATTAAAATTAAAAATAAACCAATTGAACAGCAAATCACAGAGATAATTTCTGAACTAAAAAAAATTATCCCTATAACAATTGAAACAAAAAAATTAAAAATACTTGTTCCTGCAGTTCATACAGGAAAAGTTTATGGTTTATTAAAGGACTATAAGGAAACAGAGAACTGGATGAGTAATGGAGATTTATCATGCATAATAAATCTTCCAGCTGGCTTGCAAATGGATTTTTATGATAAACTAAATGGTGTGACACATGGAAGTGCTATTGTTGAGGAAGTTAAGGAATAAAAATGATTTCAGAAAAAAAACAAACAGAAGAAAAAGAAAAGAAAGTAAGGGAAATTGCTGTTCCTGGAGAGACAATAGTCTCTGGAAAAGATTATCTTCCTGGAGATGGAACAAGAAGAGAAGGCGAAAATATAGTTGCAAATAAATTTGGGCTTGTAGATATTTCAGGAAGACTTATTAAACTAATCCCTTTGTCTGGGGTTTATATGCCAAGAATGGGAAATGTTGTTATTGGAAGAATTGAAAATATTACATTTAAAGGATGGATAATGGATATTAATGCTCCTTATTCTGCATTTTTGCAAGTTGCAGAATGCCCAAGATTTATAAAAGGAGATTTAAAAGACTATTACAATATTGGTGATATGTTGTCTTGTGAAGTTATTTCTGTTAAAAATAGTGGAATAGACTTAACAATAAAAGGTCGAGGATTAGGAAAATTAGAAGGCGGGATAATAACAAAAATTAATTCAAACAAAGTTCCAAGAGTAATCGGAAGAGAAGGAAGTATGATAAAATTAATAAAAGAAAACACTAAATGCAATATTGTTGTGGGGCAAAATGGAATTGTTTGGATTTCAGGAGACAAGGTTGAAGATGAAATAAAAGCCAGAGAAGCAATAGAATTTGTTGTTGGCAAAAGTTTCATTGATGGCTTGACTGAAAAAGTAAAAGAATGGTTTGAAAATAAACCTTTAAAAAAAATTGTAAAAAAAACTGAAGGTAAAAAATAAAATGGCTTATACAAAACGATATGATGGAAGAAAGTTTGATGAAACAAGAAAAATGGAAGCTAAAGTTGGAATAATAAAAAATGCAAATGGTTCTGCCATGTTCAGATTTGGGGATACAATTGCAATTGCTTCTGTTTATGGTCCTCGTCCACTTCATCCTCAGCATCTTCAAAATCCCCAAAAAGGAATATTAAGATGCAATTATGATATGATATCTTTTAGTGTTGGAGAAAGAATAAGACCAGGACCTTCAAGAAGAAGCCAAGAAATAAGCAAGATAACTGAATGGGCATTAAGTTCTGTTGTTGACTTGGATGCTTATCCAAATACTGTTGTTGACGTTCATATTGAAATTCTCCAAGCAAATGCAAGTACAAGATGTGCGGGAATAAATGCAGCGGCAATTGCATTAGCACAAGCAGGAATTTCTATGAAAGAGCTTGTAACAAGTGTAAGCATAGGAAAAATTGATAAAACACTTGTAGTTGATGTTGATAAAACAGAAGAAGATTATGAAGAAGGAGAAGGAGCAACAGATATTGCAATGTCATTTAAATCTGCAAGTGGAGAACTAAGCCATCTTCAATTAGATGGAAAAATAAAAGAAGATGAATTAAGAGAAGCAATTAAAGTAGGAAGAGATGCCTGCAAAAAAATTTATGAAGTTCAGAAAAAAGCTTTAAAGGATATGGGGGAATAAAATGGAAATTTCAAACACAATGAAAACAGGAAATTTTCAAGCATTTAAAATTTCAAAAAACTAAAAATGGAAATTTCAAATATAAATAAAAAGAAAATTAGAGAATCATTGAAAGAAGATAAAAGATTAGATGGACGAAAACCTGAAGATTTTAGAAAAATAGAAATTGAAACAGGAATAAGTAAAAATGCCGAAGGTTCTGCAAGAGTAAAGATTGGAGACACAGAAGTAATAGCAGGAATTAAAGTTGATGTTTCTGAGCCTTATCCTGATCATGAAGATGAGGGAACCATGATAACAACATTAGAACTTCTTCCATTATCATCTTCAAGATTTGAATATGGACCTCCAAGAATTGAAGCTATTGAAATTGCAAGAATAATTGACAGAGTAATAAGAGAATCAGGTTTTATTGATTTTAAAAAATTATGCATAAAAAAAGGAGAAAAAGTTTATACAGTTTTAATTGACTTGTATACTCTGAATGATGATGGAAATCTTATTGATGCAGGATGCATTGCAGCTGTTGAAGCTCTAAAAAGTGCAAAAATGCCAAAATACGACGAGAAAACTGAAAAAATAAAATTCGGAGAGTTCAGCTCAAAATCACTTCCTTTAAATGAAAGAGTCCCTGTGACAATAACAAGTTATAAAATTGGAGATAAAATTGTTGTTGATACTACAAGAGAAGAAGAAGATTCAAGCACTTCAAGAATTTCATTTGGATTAACAGACTCTAAAAAAGGAGATGACATAATTATAAGCTCTTTGCAAAAAGGCGGAGAAGGCACTTTTACTCAGGAAGAAATCTCAAAAATAATTGACTTGACTGTAAGAAAATTTAAAGATATTCAAAAAGAAACAGAAGGAGTTGAATAAAATGGAAAAAATAAAATTCACAAAATATGAATCTGCAAGAATTTTAGGTGCAAGAGCCCTGCAAATATCTATGGATGCACCATTGCTTCTTAAAATAAAAAAAGAAAAATTAGAAGAAGTAAAATTTGACCCTTTAAAAATTGCTGAAATTGAATTTGAATCTGGAGTTCTTCCAATTAGTGTAAAAAGACCATTTCCAAAAAAAATTGAATCTAAGCTTAAAAAAGAAGTTGAAAAAGAAAAAGAAAAAAACATTGACGAGAAAATAGAGGAAAAAGAAGTAGAGGAAGAAGAAAAAATAAAAGAAGAAGGAGAGATTATGGAACTTGCAACTCCTGATGATGAAGAAGAAGTTGAGAGCAAAACTGACAAAGAAAAAGAAGTAAAGGAAATTTAATTTTCACTCTTTCCAAATTTCTTCAACTGTATAATTAATTTTATTCTTTTTTAAAAATTTTAGGAATTCATTTGTTTTTTCCTGTGGAATTAAAACTAAACCCTGTGTTAGTTTTCTACCTCCGAGTTTGCTTATAATTCCTTCTGAAATATAAATTTTTCTCCCAACTTTTTGTTTATATCCATAAATTTTTCTCCAAAGATTAATTGATTTTGCAGAGATTTGGATTATGCTAAATGCTTTTAATTTCTCCGGAAGTTCTTTGTATTTTCCATAAAGCAAAAGCCCATTTGAAATAAGTTCTCTTTTCAAGGAAGTCCATTTTTCTAATTTGCCAACCCTCAAACTAATTGGATTTTTTATTATTGAGAAAAATTTTTCATAATCTTTGGTTTTTTGATAAAGTTCAAAAAATTTATTTATTTCTTTTTTTTCTAAATCACTATCTACAAAAATGTCAATATCACTTTCTTTATTAAATTCGCCTGAAACAACTGAACCAAACAAAATTATTTTATTTATTTTATCTCCAGCTAAATTAATTAAAAAAGATGCCAAGTTCATTGCATAAGATATTATTTTTGATTTTTGAAAACTTCCTGTTTTTTTCATTTTCTTAATTCCTGAATTTGTTCATTTATTTTATTTAGTAATAATAAATTTTTTTTGATTAATTCAATAGATTTTGGAGAACCATAAGCAAGGTCTTCAGAAAGATTTTCTAAATTCATCATATTATTAATAATGATTTCTTTTTTAGGAAAATTTGGGAGTTTTTCACTTACTGACTTAGATTTAAACCATCTATGATTAAGTTGGGTTCCTAATGTAATCAGATTTTTTTCATGCAAATAAGCTGATAATAATTCTACAATTGCTCTTGAACTATGCAATCCTATAGTTCTTTGGGACTTTTCTAAACCTCTTATGCTTACAACCAAATCTATGATTTCTTTATGTTCTTCAAAAGAATCTAAATGGTCTTTAATTTTCATAAAGAAAAATATGTTAGCAGGTATATAAACTTTTCTATATAAGGTGACATATGTTATGGGATATATTAAATATATGTTAGTGAGTTACATAAGAAGTAAAGGAGATTTAGTTCTTTGAAAAGAATTTGGGGTTTGGGAAAAAGATTATAACTCAATTTTGAAATAAAATTAATTTGTTGGTAGGGTCTTCTGTTAAACTCTCAAAAGAATTGATTTTAATAGAATGTCCCTGAAGGAAAAAATCATTAACAGAACCAGAAGATCATAATCCAAATGGTTTCATTTATTTAGTTCATGGTCTATTGGATTGGAATGGTAATGGAATTTCTCCTCAAGAAATGAAGGATAAAGTGAATAGAGTAAGAGATCCAAATCAATTCTATAGAACATCTATGATAGCACATTTAGATGGAGAATCTGCAAAACAGAAAATTGGTTGGCATGGTGGAGAAGTATATCAAATGGAAACTTTTGGGAATATAGGTATAATACTTGATCCTGCTTACAATGGTTTGGTTCAAATATCGTGGAATTGTGATTTAGGAAGTCTACAAGACCCAAAAGAGTTAGAAAAATATGTTCAAAAACATAAGGGAAAAATTACACACCCATTAATTCTTTTAACACAAACACAAGGTCCTGATGATATCAAATATAACGAGTTAATTTTGAAAGGTGATGAAGGACAGATATTACAGGAGCTTTCTTTAAACCATATGGGCTAAAAACAGGATCCAAAGAAAAACAATTAGCTGAAATTGTCAGCGACATTATGCAAAAAGAAGTTCCTGTTATTGAATTACCCATAGTACCAATAAAGAACTATGATGATATAAAAGATCCAAAAGAAAAAGAAATGATGCAACGTCTAGATTTTTTAAGTGCACAAAATAAAATAATGCAAGCACATCAAGAATTTCACCAACCTAAATTGTTTGGACAAACCTCTTCTTTTGGATGATTGATCTATATAAAATTAGATAAGCTCCAAACCCACTTATTAACACTGATTTCTGATTGAATATCAAACCCCTTTCCACTTTTTAGCCTTTGAAAATTATTAAGGCTTAGCAATATTAAAACAACTCAGATTTATTTACAAATATTTCAATCATCAATAAAGAAAATAAAATTCCCATTTAGATAATATATAAAAACTCATTTTAACTTGCTTTAGAAATGAAAATTGAAAAAGTAGGTGCAAGAATTATTAGGGATTCAAGAAATGAAAAAACAATTCAAGTTTTATCTAAAACCCAAAATGGATTGTTTTTAGCTTCTTCACCAAATGGAAAAAGCAAAGGAAAAGACGAAGCTCCAGCTTATCACAGAGGTATTTATCATGATTTTGAAATCTTGGAAATTTTTTCAGATAAAATCTCTGAGTTAAATATAAATAATTTTTCTGATTTAAAAAAAATAGAAAATTTAATTTTAGGGAAAGTTGGAGCAAATACATTATTTGCTTTAGAATCAAGTGTTCTCAAAGCACTTGCAAATGAAAAAAGAAAACAAGTATGGGAATTAATAAATGAAAAAGCAAGAAAATTTCCATTTCCAGTTGGCAATTGTATTGGTGGAGGCTTGCATTCAAAAACAAGATTATTCAGCAAAAAACCTGATTTTCAGGAATTTTTAATTATTCCTAAAACAGAAAATTTTTCTGATTCTGTTTTTTTAATGAAAAAAATATGGAGGATCTGCAAGCAAGAATTGAAAATTAGAAATGCGAAGGGAAGATTGAATGATGAAAATGCATGGACAACTTCTCTAAGCAATGTGAGAGTTTTAGAAATGTTAAAAAAAATAAAACTTCAAATAGAAAATGAAATTGGAAAAGAAGTCGATATTGGAGTTGATATTGCTGCAAGTAGTTTTTACACCGGGCTTGTTTATAATTATAAAAACTCAAGAAAAATACTTCAAAAAAATGAGCAGATAAAGTTTGTAAGCAGATTAATAGAATATTTTGGACTTGATTATATGGAAGATCCTTTAGAAGAAAATGATTTTTCTGGATTTTCTAAATTAACAAAAATGTCAAAAAACTTAGGAGGTTGTTTAATTGTTGGAGATGACTTGATTGTTTCAAAACCAAAAAAACTTGAAAGAGCAATAAAACAAAAAAGCATTAATGCTGTTATTGTAAAGCCAAATCAGGTTGGAAGCTTGATTGAGATTTCAAGATTAGTCAGACTGGCAAAAAAACATGGAATCAAAACAATTTTCTCACACAGGTCAGGAGAAACATCAGAAAATATTCTTGCAGATTTGTGCTTTGGATTTGAAGGAGACTACATTAAAACAGGAGTTATGGGAGAAGAAAGAGATGCTAAATTAAGAAGAATGATTGAGATTGAAAAAAGTTTTGGATAAAATGGGTGTTGTGTTTGTATTATAGATGAAACAAAAAAGAAAATAAATTTAATTAATTAATTTTTCTAATCCAAGAAGCCCCATGAATATTGCTGAAGTCCAAAGGATATCGCAACACGATAAAAATAAATCTCTATTTGCAATGTAATTTTCCATAAAATGCTTCTCTATAACAGGACCAAAAAGAATCTTGTTAGCACCGGTTCTTTTTTCATATCTATATGAACCACCAAACAAAAAATCACTTGGTTTAAGATTATATTTTCCTGACATATTGGTTTTACTCATGGATTATTTTTAAAGATTTGTATAATAATTAGATATTATCCTGTATTATACTATATTAAAGCCCCTATTTTTATTGATAGAATATTAATTAAGACTATAATAATAAGAACTTAAGATAAATTTAAAAATAAAAACATTCTTTATTTATCATGAAAAAAAAGGTGATAATAGGAATTTTATTAATAATAATTTTATTTTCTTTTATTTATGGAAATTGGAAAACCTTAACTGGCAACACAGTTCAGGAAATTAGTTGTGTAGATAGTGATGAAAGATTAGGTTATTATACAAAAGGAAGTGTAATTGGAAAATCAGGGCTTCTTGAAGAAGAAAAAGAATATGCTGATTATTGTTATAATAGAACTGACTCAAATATCACAGGTTGTGGGAAGGGTTTTGGATGCAGTGTTAAAGAATATTATTGTGGTTTCAAAAATCTTGTTCAAGAAAGTTCAAGTTTATGCAGATATGGATGTAATGATGGGGCTTGTTTAAAAGAAGATTCTAAGAAAAAAATAGAAACAGAAAATAAAACAATAGAAACTAAAGAAAACCAAACTCAAGAAGAACCGGAACTTGTTTTTAGTGAAAGACAAAAAATTTCATTGTTTGAAAAAATTGTTGGTTTTTTTAAGAATCTATTTAAAAATCCAAATCAGTAAATTTATAAACTCTAAATTTCTTTGTCATCTAATCAAATTAGCAGGTGCAAAAATCTTTTGAAGATGAGTAGCTTATGACTCCTGCACTAATTATTTTAAAATGCTTAAGGAAAAAAATGAAAAAGTTATGGAAATTATCCCTGAAAAAATAGGGGAAACTATAGAAAAATCTATTAAAAAAATTAAAGAAAAAACAGAGAAATTTATTGAAGAAAGTGTAAAAAAAATCACAAAAAAAGAGAAAAAAAGAAAAACTGATGAAATTAAAAAAGATATACCTATTAAAAAAATAAGCAAAAAAGAATTATTAGAAAAAGCAAAAAAACTTGCTGAAAAAATTGAGGGCAGGGTTGAAACAGAAGAAATAAAAGAAAAATTAGAAGCATCAAGAAAAACACTTGTTCCTATTGAAGACTACATTAAAGTCGGAGCGCATATTGGAACTAAAGTTATTACTCCTCACATGAGAAAATATGTTTATAGAAGAAGAAATGATGGCATAGCAATACTTGATATAAATTTTACTGATGAAAAATTAAAAGAACTGATAAAACTTGTTGAAAAATTTGAGCCTGAAAATTTTATTTTGGTTTGCAAAAGAGAAGCTGGATGGAAAGCAGTTGAAAAATTTTCAGAATTAACTGGTGTCAGAGTATTCACAAAAAAATATCCTGCAGGAATATTAACAAATATAACCTTGCCTAATTTTTTTGAAACAGATATGATTTTAGTTTGCGATCCATGGATTGACAGAAATGCTATGAGGGACGGAAAAAAAATAAAGAAAAAAATTTTTGCATTGTGCGATACAAACAATTATGCATTTGATGCAGATTTTTTTGTTCCATGCAATAATAAATCTTCTAAATCTTTGGGTTTGATTTTATATATAATTGCAAGAGAATATCTCAAGTCAAAGAAAATAAAAAAGGAAGTGAAGTTAGAGGATTTTGTTGAGACAGAGTGAAATTTTTGTATTATAATTTAAACTATATTTTCAAATATCTTCCGACGTAAAATTTTCCAAAACATTTATAAACCAAATTTCTATAAAATAAACATAAAGTGAGAAATTTTATTAAAATGTTTCAAACTAGAATGAGTGCCTTATGTATTTTTAAGGTATGATGTATGTAAGACTCTATTCTAGTAATTTCTATTTTTATTTTAGATATTGCTAGACCGTCAAACAGAGGTTAAGCTTTGCATCCATAAAAGGATAAAATCCAGTTTATCCTGCTGGAGGTTACAGCTATCTGGTTTGTACTTAGGTATGCAAGTTTTTGTTCTTAGAAATAGGAGCAAGGCGAACTGCTCAGTAACACGTAGTTAACCTAACTTTAGGTCAGAGATATCCTCGGGAAACTGAGAGTAATATCTGGCAGGAGATAAATTCTGGAAGGAATTATCTCTGAAAATTATGCCTAAAGATGGGACTGCGGTGGATTAGGTTGTTGTTGGTGTAAAAGACTAACAAGCCAATTATCCATAAGGGCTCTTAGCGGAGAAGCCCTGAGAAGGAATCTGAGACACTATTCCTAGCCCTACGGGGTGCAGCAATCAAGGATCTTTTGCAATGCGCGAAAGCGTGACAAAGCGAACCAGAGTGTTTCTCTATTTGAGAAACTTTTGCCAACTGTAAAAAAGTTGGAGAATAAGGACTGGGAAAGACTGGTGCCAGCCGCCGCGGTAATACCAGCGGTCCAAGTTGTAGCCATAATTATTGGGTCTAAAACATCTGTAGCTTGCTTCATAAGTCTTTTGTGAAATCCTATCTCTTAAGGATAGGGCGAGCAAGAGATACTGTGTTGCTAGAGACCGGAGGATGTGAGAAGTACGGTCAAGGTAGTGGTAAAATACGTTGATCTTGATTGGACTAACAACAGCGAAGGCATCTCACAAATACGGATCTGACAGTGAGGGATGAAGGCTAGGGGCGCAAAACGGATTAGATACCCGTGTAGTCCTAGCAGTAAACACTGCGCACTAAACATCAGTACCTCTTCGAGAGGTATTGGTGCTGTAGGGAAGCCGAAGAGTGCGCTACCTGGGAAGTATAGTCGCAAGGCCGAAACTTAAAGGAATTGGCGGGGGAGCACTACAACAAGTGACGCGTGCGGTTCAATTAGATTCCACACCGTGAACCTCACCAGGACCGATAGCAGAATGAAGGTCAGTCTGAAGGGCTTACCTGACATGCTGAGAGGAGTTGCATGGCCGACTTCAGCCTGTGTCGTGAGATGACCTGTTAAATCAGGTAACAGGCGAGACCCGTGTGTATAGTTGCTATCTGATGAAGAGGCACTCTATACAGACTGCCTGCGTAAGCAGGAGGAAGGTGCGGGCTACGTTAGGTGAGTACTGCCCGAATGCCCTGGGCGACACGCGCGCGGCAATGCTACATCCAATGGGATGCGACTCTGAAAAGAGAAGCTAATCTCCTAAAATGTAGCCTAGTTCAGATCGAGGCTTGAAACTCAGCCTCGTGACGCTGGAATTTGTAGTAATCGTTTGTTAGCAGCGAACGGTGAATATGTCCCTGTTCCTTGCACACACTGCCCGTCAAACCAACCGAGTTTTGCGTTGGCGAGGTCTTTCGAGAACGAGCCTTTGTAAGACAAGGTAGGTTAAGTCGACACAAGGTCACTGTAGGGGAACCTGCAGTGGGATCACCTCCTATAAATTTATTTATAGATTAAACGGATGAGTCTTACATACAATTTTATAATGCTAAAATTTAAAAACTGACTCTGGTTCTTTTTTTAAGGGCCTGTAGTCTAATGGTAAAATTCCTCCCTTGCACGGAGGTGTCCCGGGTTCGACTCCCGGCAGGTCCATTTTCTTACGAAAATGGAGTCTTCGAAAATCTTTGATTTTCGATAGGTTCATGAGGACAAACCTTTTCTCATGGATAAAAAATAAAAATAAGAAGTGATTAAATAAATTATAGAGAAATTAGAAAATGCCATATGAAGTATACATACCAGAAGATGGAGAAGTAATTGCAGTAATAAATATGAAAGGGCCCAGAATCCAAAGGATAAAATATATAGAAAAAACTATAAGTCAAGCTACAAGATTAATAAGAGGTGGTGTATCTTTGGTTAGGGGTAGTGGGGAAAGATTAGCAAAAAGATTATCAGAATTAGTTAAGTAATTCATATTCACATCAGTGAAAGTCCTCGGACTTAAAATATAAGCATATGAACCTCGAGAAAATTTCACGGGGGGAGCTAAGATAATTAACCTTGAGTTTAACTTAAGGTAGAATGTTCAATGAAGCGAGTAGGATTCGGCATAAAAGAAATATTAGTTTCATGGAAAATTTTTAAGCTGTTAGATGAATAGCTTGGTTTGAGCTGTGATGAAGGACGTGGCAAGCTGCGATAAGTTTGG
>Ga0180007_10003999_pt1 | contig 15919 bp, 12 predicted proteins | sample MM_PC_MetaG_FD_121122 | JGI IMG/M metagenome (GOLD analysis project Ga0180007, IMG submission 121122) | Groundwater microbial communities from the Aspo Hard Rock Laboratory (HRL) deep subsurface site, Sweden - MM_PC_MetaG | ecosystem: Environmental > Aquatic > Deep subsurface > Groundwater... | reverse complement strand
TCCCCTGACCTGAGTCGGGGAATCTGGTGTCAATTTGGCAAGGCGACAATTACCCTTTCTCGACCTGGGAACCGATGAGCGAAACCCCGTTCTGCTGCTGACGATACGAGCCCTCTTTGCGTCAGTCATCGTAGTGGTCGCCTTCTCGTACCAGAGCGCCCTGTTCCTTTCGCGCTTCCCGGCCAACAACCTGCCCTGGTTCTATGCAGTTGCAGCTGCGGTGACGGTCGCCTTTTCCATTCCGTACACCCGCGTCATCGCGCGCTTCGGCGAGCAGCAGGGAGACCGTCTGGTCTGTCTGGTGTTCCTCGTGGGCCTGGTCCCCGGCCTGTTCCTGGATCGACTCGGCAACCCACCCGTGGCGGTCTTCCTGTACTCCACCTGGGTCAAGATGGTGGGACTCTTCATCAACATCTTCCTCTGGCACCATGCCACACAGACGTTCATCTCGCGCCGAGCGAAGGTGATCCTGCCTGTCATCGCCGCAGGCTTCAGCCTGGGCAGCGCGCTGGGAGGACAGATCGTCCGGTTTCTGGCGACCACATGGGGGAGCCAGGCCCTTCTGGTGCTCCTGATGTTCCTGGTGGTGGCCCTGCTGTTCGTCCCCATCCCCCCGCTTCAGGAGGTGCCACGGAGCCGCAAGGGCGGCGGGGGTTCCATCTGGAGACGCGGCTTCACCACGTTGCGGGAGAACCGTCTGGCCCTTTGGCTCACAGTGTTCGTCCTGCTGGCGATTCCGGTCTTCCTGGGAATGGATTTCATGTTCAAGAAATCGCTGCAGGAGCGCTGGACGCGGGACGCGATCGCCGCCTTCATGGGGAAATATTACTTTTACACCAACCTGACGGTCTTCTTCCTGCAGACCCTGATCATGGGAAAACTGATGCGCCGCGTGGGCGTGCCGAGGATGACGTGGTTCATGCCCGTGTTCATGCTCGGTGCCATGCCGGTGCTGGTCTTCGCGCCGATGTTCCTCCCGGTCGCTATCATCGCCATCGCTTCTGCCACGCTCAAGTCCACAGTTTACATCAACGCCCGCAACCAGTTGATCATGCCGCTCTCCCCGCTGGAAAAGGAGGCCACGAGCATGCTGCTGCGTACGGTGGTCACCCCGGTGGGCACGATCCTGGCCAGCTTCGCCCTGATCCCGATCGCCGGCGGAGGCATTCCCCTCATCGCCGGTGTCACAGCCTGCATCTGCCTGGCCTTCTTCTTCTCCGGCCACAAGGCTGCCTCGGCATACATGCACGAGCTCCAGACGGCGCTCCGCAAGAAGACGCTCTCCCCTGAACTGTCCCACAACCTGGCCATCGCCCCGGACGGACGCGTGGTGTCCCATCTGCGGCAGCGCCTGCTGTCAAGCGAGCCCGACGAGGCGATCTTTGCCGCCACCCTGCTGTCGGAATACAACGAGCTGCGCCTGGCCGATCTGCAGGCGCTCTGGCATCGCCCGGAACAGGGCAACACCTTCTCCCTCTGCGCCGTCAAGGCCGTCGAGCTGGCCCGGTTCGTGCCCGCTGCCGATCAGGAGGCCTTCTTCACACGGATCCTCGAAAATGCCTTCGACGCACGGATGGCCATACGGGTCCTCGATGCAGCGCCGAACCTTCCGGCGAACCTGCGGGAGATCCTCGGCAAGCAGACCCAGCTGCGCGCCGCGGGGCCGGTGCAGACCGCCACGGCATGCATCCTGCTCGACGTGAGCGCCCAGAGTCTGCAAAAAAAGGAATTCTCCGACCTGCTGGATCAGTTGATCGCTGGCGGTCTGCACGAGAAACGCCTGGCCCTGCGGCTCGCGGAGCGACTGGACGTGCCTGCCCGCGGCAGCGTGCTCGCGGCCTGCCTCTCCTGCGGCGAACCCGAGGTGGTCCGGGATGCCATCGGCTACGTCGGCTCGATGCGCCACGAGGCATTGTATGACACCTGCTACACCCTCTCCTTCCGGCCGGAATACCGCCGGGCCGCACTCGACGCGTTCCGCGCCGCCGGGGTGGAGCTGGCCATGTCCATCCGGGCCTTCGCTGGGGGATGTCCGGCCGGCTTGCGGAAGGAGTGGATCCGGATCCTCTGCGCCAGCAACGATCCGAAGGCCACCGAGCGTGTCAAGGACTTGCTGCTCACCCCGGACGCCTGGACCTGCTCGATCGTGCTCGACCAGCTCTCCCGGCCGGGGAGCCTGGAGCTTCCCAAGGCGTTCCTTGAGGAGTCTGCCTGGCGGATCGGTCGCGCCTGCGCCGCCGCGGCCCGAGCCTTGAGGATTGCAGACACCTTCACAGGCATGGAGATCGAGGCCCAGAAGCGCTTCTGGACAAGGGCGCTGTTTTCCTGCCTCCGCCTGAACGAACCCGACCGGGCCGGAGAGCTCCTCGAACTCGAGAAATCCGTGTTCTCGCGGGATGCCCGACAGCAGAACGCGGGTCTTGAGTTGTGGGAGAGCTGGTTCCTGTCCCGCGGCAAGGGCGCCTTCGCCACGCTTCTGGAGCCGATGGAGCTGCCACACGCGGACTGGGGGCTCGAGCCGGTGGCCCATTCGCTCGAAGGTCTCCTGGCGGCCTGCTGCGATCCCGGGCTGACCACACAACTGTCCGGCCGCCTCCACGCCACGGGGGCCCTGGCTGGGGCAGACCCACTGGCCCCGGCGCTCTTCTTGCGACAGTCGGACTTCTTCCGGTACCTGCCCACCGAGGTCCTTCTGGAGATGACCCGGCTCGGCGAGACGATTCGACTGCCGGCCGGAGAAGTGCTCTTCGAGGAGAAGAGCCCCGGTGACGCCCTTTATTGTGTCTTCTCCGGGCGCCTCTGCGTGCGCATACAGAAGACGCAGGTCAACGAACTGTCCCAGGGCGCGGTCTTCGGTGAGATCGCCCTGCTGGACTCGGGTCCGCGCTCGGCGTCCATATCCTGCATTGAAGACTCCGTCCTCCTGAAGATCTCCAGCGAGACCTTCTCCGAGGTGCTTCAGGAGCATCCGTTTGTGGTCAAGCAGGTCGCGATGACCCTGGCCGCGCGGATCCGTGATCTGGTCGTTCTGGTCGAACGCAGGGCAAGCGGACCTTTCCGCGCGCTCGGGGAAGAGTCGTCATGAGCCATCTGCTAATCACCCTCGTAATGATTTTCTCCGGTGCGACCGCGCCATGGGAACCGGTAAACCTGCCCTCCTGGTCCCCGGAGTCCGCCGCCCGCATCGGACGCTGGCTGACGGCGGTGACCACGCCCGGGCCGCTGTACATTCCGCGACATGCCCGGATCGCGGCGATGGACCTCGATGGAACGCTGATCGTCGAAAAGCCGGACTACTTTCACGGGCTGGTCAGCAAGGAATTCGTGCGCCTGAAAGCCGGTCGGGATCCCGCACTTTCCACGCACCCCCTGGTCCGGGCCGTGCTCGACGGGGACGAAAAAACGCTCCTGAAGAACCTCAAGGATTTCCTCCTGTTTTCCATGGAAGGGGAGACCTGGGAGACGGTGCGGGATTTTTCGGTCAGGATCGGCCGCGAGTCGATCAACCCGCTGTTCAGGAAACCCTCCGTCGAACTGATCTATCTGCCCATGATCGAACTGATCCAGGCGCTGCGCGCCCGTGACTTCGAGGTCTACATCATCACGACGGCCCAGCAGGACATCGTTCAGGCGTTCCTGTGGGATGCGCTGCGCCTCGAGCCGCGCTTCGTGCTGGGCTCGGGCGTGGTCTACGATTGGGACTTCGACAAGGGGATCGGCCGGCGTGGACGACGCTTCCTCGAGCCCCTGTGCCACGGATCGGGCAAACCCGTCCGCATCTGGGACCGCATCGGTGCCTGGCCCGTGCTCGCCGCAGGCAACTCCACCAACGACGTCGACATGCTCTCCTCGGTCAACCTGTCTGGCTACTGGACCCTGTCCCTGGCCATCGAGCACGATCATCCCGACGAGGCCGTCTACGGCAAGCCTGAATTCCTGGAGATCGCAAAAAGGCGCGATTGGATGGTCGTCTCCATGAAACGGGACTTCACCAGGCTTTGGGGACGACCGTCTCCGGCTGTCGTGCCCGGCCCGGCTTCCCGAAGGCTTCCCGCAGGCTGGTGGATTCTGTGGTTGGGGGCCGCCGCCGTCGCGATCGGGGCCAGCGTGCTGGTCAGACGCAGTCAGAGACGTTGATCAGAGGTTTGGGTGCTAGATGCAGTAGATTGCGGTGGCATCAACCGTTTCGCCGACATCGTCAATTGGTTTAAGAAAAAGTTTCTTTTCTGTTGCGTTGTATTCCCAGGCTAAGTTGAGGCGATTCTTGGCGGAGATGACCAGACATTCCTTGCCCTGCGTGGTGCAGACGGAGCAGTCCGTTGAGCCTGCCTCGTTGTCCTGGAGCTCGGGCACGCACACGTCGTTCAGGATTTTCACGCCCGCCTCGTTATCCGATTCGTTAAGATGCACGCAGCGATACGGGGCGATCTGGAAACGGTCGGCCGTAATCAACAGGGGGTTCATGATGGTGTTGCAGTAGTTGTCGCTGCCCGTGAAGTCTTCCTCGTCACTGAGGCCCATCCCGTCGGTTTTGTTCGGGAAATAGAGGCGGCAGCGGGGCAGACAGGCTTGATCCGAGGGCACACCGATGATCCCCGTTCCGTAGTAACCAACGGCCAGGGGACAGGTGGTTTCCGCATCCTGGGTCTCCGTGCCCGTGGGCTGCCGGATGAGGGGAAATCCGAGCCTGCTTTCACAGTCGAGGGTTCCGCTGCCCCCATCGCCGCACTCACGTTGAAGCTGCTGCCTGCAGGACGGAGACGTCTGACACTCGAGATCCTCGCAGTCGATCAGGCTATCCGCGTCTTCGTCCTTGCCGTTGGTGCAGATTTCCACATGGTAATTATTCTGCTTCTTGACCACTTCCTTCTCGGATTGGCAGAACCCCCAGTAGTTGTGATTGACCGGTTCAGCGGTCTCGTCGGTAAAATATACATACGTGTTGAAATAATTGTCGCAGAAGAAACCGCCCGGAGGACACTGGGAATCGGTGTTGCAGGCGAACACACCCGATTGCAGTCCCGCCTCGATGCAACCGCTGAAAACAGGCGTGCTCAGCAGCAGCGCGATCAAAGACAAACGGTAAACAAACCGTGAGGGGTTCACATGAAACATCACCCGACCTCCTGATTCACCCGGATTCCCAAGTCATTGGGCTTCCCCAGTGGGCGAGCCCATTATATGAGAATATCTCCTGACTTCAAGTTCTTTCCTGAATTCCGGCATGGAACGCCCGGTTTTTCAGTACTTAGAACAACTCCATCTGGCGTTTTCGGAATTTCCAGGACCGTCGCAGATGTGGAGGGGGATGGCCGAAGCGGTGTTCCCATTCTTCAATAAATGTCATGGTCGGACCATTGGGATAGCCGCCGCCACGGAGTTCGAAGCCACGTGATCGTGCGAACCCCTCGTAGGCCTGCATCCAGTCGTCCCGGAAGGTCTTCGCGACGATGGAAGCCGCCGCCACCTCGGGATAGTCGCGGTCGGCCTTGTTGACCGCGATCAGGTGGGGGTAATTCCCCGCCAGTGAAGAGAACAGGTTTTTTCCGTCGGCCACGATCCGCTCCAGGGGGCGTACCTGGCGCAACAGGCAATCGGCCGCGCGGCGCTCCAATTCGTTAAGTCCGGGACCACCGTCAACATGGGCATCGATGACGGAGGCCGGGATCTGGACCCAGCGGATCTCACATCGGGAAAAAAGTTCGTTGCAGATACGGCGGCGCTCACGCCTGGCGGCCTCACCGGACCCGAAGGACTTGGAATCGGCAACGCCCAGCGCCGTCAGTTGGCCGGGCTCGCCGCTGACACAAAGGGCCAGAAACATCGGTCCGATCACCGGACCGCGGCCGGCTTCATCAAGACCAGCGTTCATGGCCTGGAGTCCTTCTCCGGAACCGGAGCCGGGGCCGGTGGCGAAGCCGGCTGCGGATCTTCCGCGGGACGACCGACCCAGACGCGACCCGAGGACGAGAGTTGATCCCGCTTCAGTTGCGTCGTAAGTGGCAGCCTCGGGGCCAGGTTGATCAGGACCCGCGATGCATCGGTGAGCATGCGGGAGAGGCTGGATTTCGGCTTCTCGGCCTCACTGGATTCAGGACCTGCAGGTAAAGGCTTGTCCGCAGGCTTCTCGGCGGGCTTGTCCGCAGGCTTCTCGGCGGGCTTCTCCGTCTCAGGATCAGCCGGCTTCTCTGCAGGTGGATCTGCCGGATTCGACGGCTTGTTTCCAGACTCCAGACCAGGATCCGGCTCCTTGACAGGAGGCGGACCGGCTTCTGGCTCCGCAGGCTTCTCGGCGGGCTTGTCCACAGGCTTGTCCGCAGGCTTGTCCGCAGGCTTCTCTGGTTGCTCCGGTTTTTCTGGCACCGATTCGGGCGTAGTGACCTGGCGGGGCACCCGGTCCTTTTTGGCGTATACGACGATCGTCGTGCCCGTCGCAAAGGAGTGCGCCTTGTTGATCGTGCGGATTGAGGTCACGGTCGTGCCGTATTTCTCCGCCACCCTGTCGAGCTTCTGGTTCGCCGTCAGTGTATGCAGGATGCGGACTCGGTCGTATCTCACCAGGTAATGCGCGATGAACTCCTCGCCGTCGACGGGAACGACCTTCACGGTGTCGGCCGCGAACAGCGCCTTGTGGGTGGCCGCCGCAGGCGCCAGGAAGACCTGCAGCACCATGCCCGAGGGGAGCGCAGCCTCGGGGTTCAGGTGATTCCACGAGATCAGGTCTTCCTCCCTGACCCCCAGGCCTTCTACCAGGATCTCCAGCGTGTCCCCGGCACAGGTGCGGTAGAACATCCGGACCAGGCCGTCGGGCACGGCCACATCGCCGGGCACGGCGACAAACGGTGTCTTCAGTTCCGCACGAACCGGCTCCTCCAGTTTCGCCGTCCTGGGCACCACGAGCGTCACACCGGGCACCACCTCGGCCGACGACTGCAACTGGTTCATCGAGCGGAGCTTCGCCGTCGAAATCCCAAAACGCGCGGCCACGCTGTCCAGCGTCTCGCCGAACTGCACACGGTACACCTGGAAGTCCGCCCACTGAGGGGACAACTTCCTCAGGGCGGTCTCGTAGGTGGTCTTGCGTCCCCACGGCAGACGGACCCGCACCCATTTCTGATCCGGAGGCAGTCGGCGGCGGGTGTATTCAGGGTTCAGGGCCCGGATCTCGTCCTCGCCCACGCCGGCCAGCCGTGCCACCTGCGAGAACGTCATCCCTCCGGGCGCCGGCACCGCATCGAAGGTGTACGCCGGCTTCATGGACGGCTTCGGAATCAGGAATCGATCCCGGTTCAGATCGGCGATCGCAACTGCGATCCACTTCGGCACATACAGTTGGGTCTCGCGCGGCAGGGCATTCTCGTACTTCTGCAGCTTCCAGAAGTCGTTGGACTGGTAGCGTCGGATGCTCTGCAGCATGCGACCATATCCGCAGTTGTAAGCTGCCAGCGCGACAGGCCAGTTGTGGAAACGGAACTTCAGGTCCGAAAAATACAGCATCACGGCCTCGGTGGACAGTTCGGGATCCATCCGCTGATCCACGAAGTGCGACAGGCGAAGCCCGTAGACCTTGGCGCCGTCGGGCATGAACTGCCACAGCCCCAGCGCCCCCGCCGACGACCGTGTGCCGACCTCGTACCCGCTCTCGATCATCGCGATGTACAGCAGCGCCGAGGGCAGCTTGTGGCGCGCCAGCACGTTCAGGATCATGGCTCGATACCGGCCCGAATGCTCGATCCACGATCGGATCGTGGCCCGGCCTCCGGGATTGAAGCGGAAATACTTGAGATAGGTGATCACGGTCTCGTCGAACACGATCGGGATGTCCGGATACTTCATCCCGGCGAGCCAGGCCAGCTCGGCGGGGACCGGGGGCTGGGCCGACACGGGAAGGTTTTCCTGGGTCTTTTCGGAGGCTCGGAAGAGATCCTCCTCGGCCAACTGGAGGGCCCACAATGTGGCGGGCGTACCTGCGGACGAAACGGCACGGCCTCGCACCCAGGTCCTGCCGTCGGTGGGCGGGTTCAGCCGCGCGGCTTCCGATGGACCGGACAAAAACGGCGACGGTTCGGCGCCCCAGAGAATGAGAAGCAGGGGTAACAACTGAAACATTCCAGTCGCATCATAGGAGATATGCAGTCTTCCGCAAGTTTTAACGTGTCTTCAACGAGCTCACGCCCGCGATCCAGACAGCCAGCGCGATCGTCACACCCGCGGCGACCGCGGTGCCGGCCCACTGCCGGGCCGCAGGGATGGCGAGCAGAAGTGCCGTCCCTGCCGCGAGCGTGACCAGCGGCTCCCGCACCGGACGCCCCACCTGGGCCAGGCGACGCCACGCACCGAAGTGGGCTGCGCAGAACACGGCGGTGGCCAGCACCCAGGGCACGTGACCGTCGACGAGCCACATCAGGAACACGAGTCCACCGGCCCAGGCCAGAAACGCCACGGGCACAAGCCCGCGCAGCTCTCCGCGAGGGGGGACCGGCCTGAAATCGACCGACGGGGCCGGCGGACGCGACAGGGAAAACCCGATGTAAGCGATGAACAGGAAGAGAACGCTGACGAGGTCCAGCGTGTCGGGCGGCGGGGAAGTGGCCATATGGAACGCCATGGCCGAGGGGAACGCGACCAGGCGGACGGCCGCAGCCCCGGGAAGCTGCCACAGGAACCAGGGCCAGGCGAGCCCCAGTGCTGCCCAGGGTGGCCACGCCGGCGGCTCCAGGCCGACCACCGCACACCAGGTGGCTGCCGATAACAGCAGCATCCATTGGTTCCTGCCGGGCGGGACCGAACGGATCAGCAGCAGTTGTTTCATGATGTCCGGAGAATCGGAAAAGAGGAGGGCGTGAGATCAGCGACCTTGGAGGTCAGCTTATTTCTTGCCCTTTTTGGCGGCCAGGGACTCGTTCATGGAGATCTTGAAGTGGCTGCCCGGCGTGAAGGAAATCGTGTAATGAGCCGGAATCGTGATCTCTTCCTTGGTCTTGGGGTTGCGGCCCTTCTTGGCATCGCGGTGTTTGCGCTTGAAGGTACCGAAACCGGGCCAGGAAAACTTCAGATCTTTGCCCTTCACCGGCTTGGTCTTCACAAAGTATTCTTCCATTTCTTTAAAGAATGACTCTACGACGTGAGCGATCTGTTTCTTGGTGAGGCCCTGGAGTTCTTCGTGCTTGGAAATTTTTTCGATCAGTTCGGGTTTGGTCATGCTCTTCTCCTATACGGTTCGGGTTGATGGTAATCTGCAAACAATGTTTACAAAAACCTGCAATTCTGCCGGTATATGTCCGGAACAGTCGGTCTCAGCATGAAAAAAGGAGGATCCCTTGTCAAGCTGAAAAACGCGAATTTATTGCGAGGAAAATCCTCCTGTTTCAGGGGTTGGAGATGATCTGCGGGGTACCCGTGAACAGCCTCCGCCGACTGGAAAGCAGGTGATCGACCTGCGCGTGAAAGCGGAAATGCACGCCCTCCCTGTCATTTGTGTAATACCTGTATGATTTCAAAGTGTTGCGTATGCGGCATCGTGTCCAGGACCAGGAACTCAAGGCGTTCGTAACCCCCCCGGATCCACTCCGTCGCGTCCCGCGCCCCGTTCATCGGATCACACGAGATCAGCACGACGAACCGAGGTGCGAGCGCGACGAGAGCATCATTTGCGCGTTTGTCAATCCCTTCGCGAGGTGGATCGAGCACAATCGTACGGGGTGAAAAAGTGATCTTTCGGGACCGCACCGCCTCCTCCACGGACATCTGAAGCAGGGAGACCTTTCCCGGTCCGGGATGATCCCTAAGGTTGCGCCCGAAAAAGCGGGCCGACTGCGGGTCGCTTTCCACCGCCACCACGTCGGCGTGCTGCCGCAGCACCCGAGTGAGGTTGCCGGATCCCGCATAGCACTCAAGCACGGGTCCCGGACGGTCCAGACCACTCATGATGCGCTCGATCTCCCGCAGGATCAGTCCGTTGGCATGCGGCCCCGCCTGGAAGAAGCCCGCCGAGGAGACGGTGACGGGGCCGAAGCCCGGCGTGTCCACCGGCAGGCCCTCGAATCCGGACTCCCGGCCCGCGAGGCGCACTCCGGCGAGCCCGGAGACGGCGTCGCGCAGGGTCGCGAAGTCGGCTGCAAGGGCCTGGTCCACGGTGAGATGCAGGCGGTCGTCGTCCCCGTACAGCAGGCGCAGCTCGGCGGACCCGGACCCCCTCGACGACGCGACTCCGGCGGGCAAAAACGGCCGCAGTTGGTTGTGCAGCTCGGGTCGAGGCACCATCAGGCACGCCGCCACATCCACGATTCTGTGCGACAGCGGCGCGAAAAAACCCAGGTGGCCCCCAGCGGCGTTCATGCGCGTGCGACATCGGTAGCCAAGGTCCGGTCCCGCGGTGCTCACTTCTGATGGCGTCTTCACCGGGTTCCTCGTCGAGGAGAAGGCACGGGAAACGATGGCGAGTTTCTGGACGCGCTGCTGCTCCAGGGAGAGGTTCATCCACGGGCAGCCTCCGCAGGCCTCCGTGACGTGTTCGGGCGAGTCACAGGCATGCGTGCAGGCCGGCTTGATGCGATGCTGTGAGGGATGCACCAGCCTGAGTGCGGGCAGGACCAGCCAGCGACGACGATCTGCGGCACCTGTCAGATCCAGCTCGACGACATCACCGGGAACCGTACCCGGCACGAACAGGGTGATCCCGGATGCATGAGCCACGCCATGACCGCGGCCGCCTGCCAGTGATTCGATGGTGACGGTCTCGATCATGGGTTCTGAACCTCCTCGTCTTCGCTCCGGGTCAGCCGCGCGATCCGTCCCCCGAGCAGGAAGGCGGTCGATTCCAGGCCCAGCGGTGCACAGGAAAGACGCGCGATGTTGGTCAGCGCCAGATGCATCCGCTCGACGGGGGAAGGATCCTCCATCCCGAGCCCTGGACTGCCAGTGAGACGACCATCGAGCGCCGCGCGCAGCGGAGCGCTCGAGTCGACGGTGTCCGCGCCGGCCTCCTGGATCTGCCGCACGCGATCGAACGCGCCCACGCCGAACACGTGCAGGGGAAGGCGTCCTATGCGCGATCGGATGCGGCGTACGACGTCCAGGCAGAAGTCCCAGGCGTCGCGGCGGCCCGCCACCCCCCCGAGCGCGATGCCGTCGATCGGCAGGGACAGCAGGTCGTCCAGCGCGGCCAGCGTCGCCTCTGGATCGTCGACCAGCGGCAGCGATCCGTACAGCAGGAAGGCGCAGCATCCGCGATGCAGCGCCGCATACCGGGCGTTTTCGACCGAGGCGCGCAGCCTTCGACCGGCCTCCTCCCGATCGCAGCCGGCGGGCACAGGGATGTCCAGGGTGAAGCCCACGGCGGCATGCCGTTGCTGGAGGGCCAGCAGCACGCCGCAGGTGACCTCCACCGTCCTGTCACCATAGGCCAGCCTCAGATCCGCGGTGCCGTCGGGATTGGCGTGCCACGCTCCGCCATGGGCGAACACCCCGAAGGATCCGCCGTCGATCCACAGGCGCGGAGGGAGCGGCATGGGTTCATGATTCACGAGAAAGAAGGAGGGAGCCGAGACCAGCACCCCCAGCGGTGCCACGCGTGGCAGGTGCGGCCAGATCATGCGGTCCAGCGGCCCCGTGCCCGTGACCGCGGGCACAAAGCCCGGCAGTCGCAGGCTTTCCCCGCCCAGCATCAGGCGATCCGGTCTTGCAGCGCTCAGGACTCGCATCAGAAGCGGTACTCGACGCCGCCGCCCATCACGAAGGAACTGCTGTTGTTGTCACCCATGAAAAGGAACTGACCACCCAGGAACACGGTGACGAACATCGTGTCGTGCCCGCCGTTTCCCCACAGGCGGATGCGATCCCCGAGCACAACGGTGCCAATGCCAAGGTCGAGCTTCTCAGTCGATTGGTAGGGGTCGTTGGCGACGTTGATGTCGTAGTTGGCGAGATCGAAGTCCCAGGCCGCGAACAGGTTGTGGCGGGTGCCGCCCAACTGGAGACGGCCGAAAAAGCCGCGCGGGGTGTCGACGGTCGACCGGTAGCCGAACAGGAAATGCAGGCCGTCGAGCATGCCCAGGCGCAGGAACATCGCCGAGAAGCCGATCAGCGGGGAACGCGGGTAGTCATCACCGTCCTCCATGAAGAAACCGATCTGGTATCCGATGGAGAAGAACGCCGTGTCGAAGGCAGCGTCCACGCGAATATCGCTGGCGGAGACCTCCGAGCCAAGGAAGCCGCGCCAGGAGACGCCCAGCGTCAGCGGCATGTGGGCCTGATACTCGTAATGGACCTGGGTGCCCAGCGAGGGGTCCCCGAACAGGAAGCCCGGCGTCACGGTGGCGATCACGCGCTGGACGCCCCCCCAGCGCATGATGCGGTCGATCTGGGGCAGCTTCTCCTCGTTGAAGAATTGCACGAGGTCGCCGACCTTCACGTCCTCACCCTCAGCCAGGCGGGCCCTCGCGACCTGCTCCTCAACCTCGTACAGGGTGAGTACGGCCTGCAGCCGGGTGCGTGCAGAGACGCGATCCCGTCCCCGAAGCGGGTTGTACTCGCTGTGACGTCCCGCGGAGAGCACGCGAATCCTGTCTCCGGCCCGGAAGCCCTCGGCCTCCCCCAGGTTGATCGTCACGATTCCGTTGTGGATGCGGGTGATGCGACCGGTGGCCTTCTCGCGCTCACCTGCAGCCGTGGGGGGAGGCGGCGCCTTGAGGCTTCCCTCCCGCACCGGAACCACGCCGGCGGGATCGAGCAAGAACACCTGGCTGCGGCGCACGGGCCGGATCACGAACAGATACGGATCATCGTAGATCAGGCCCGACAGGGTCCCCTCGACGTCGAGATGTGACACTCGGTCGAGCTTGAACTTCCAGTCCACCCGAAACACATCCACACCGTGCCGGGCGGTCGCCACATAGACCCTCTCGCGCCCCAGGGCCACACCCACCACCTCGGACTTGAAGTACGCCTCATCAAGCGCGGAGCCGTGATCATCCATCAGGAAGAGCCGCGCCCCGGAAAAGCGCACCAGCAGGCGACGGCGGAACTGCTCCCATTCAAGCCGCGGCACGTCGGCTGACGTCGGCGGCTCATCGACGATCTTCACCTCCACCGGAGCCGGCTCCGCCGCGGCTGCGGGAAACGCGAACAGGCACAGGGCCGGTACGATCCATGGCAACAATCGGTTCCACATCGCGGCCTCCTGCTCAGAAACGGTATTCAAGCCCGGCGGAGAAGGTCGTCCCCTCCACCAGATACTGCTTGTCGTTGTTGACGCCGCCGCCCGTGGTCTCGGTGTAGTACGGGGCGATCCGTGTATAGCCCAGCGTCACGGGCACAAGGAAGCTCCCCGGACCGCCGTTGCCGCGCAGGTAGGTGCGCAGTCCCAGGCCGGCATGGATGATGGTGCGCCCGTCGCCGAAGAAACGCGTGAACAGGTTCACGCCGGCCATCAGCGGGACGTTGAGTTCGGTGTGGATCATGCCCACCATCGCACGGCGCTTGTTGTCCTTGTTGTCGCGTGAGTAGACGGCCTGGAACTGGAACTGGATGTTGAGACCGTCGAGGGATCCAAGCCGCATGCGTTGCAGGAAAACGCCGCCGTGGCGGTTGTGCGGGCTCTCACCGTCGAGCACCGGCAACTGGTAGCCGAAGCCCGCGCCGATCTCGAACGAGTTGGTCTCATAGGAGGCCAGCACGAAGAAATTACCTCCCGCGGCGTTGGCGGTTTCGAACTTCGAGGTGCCGAGGATCGGCAGCGGGTCCACGCCGGCCTGCACCTTGAACGGCCAGAACGAGTGGTAGTGGACCGAACCGCGCAGGATCATGGACATCACGCTGTTGTCACCGTCCTCGCCGGTGCCGATCAGGGGCAGGACCTCGATTTCGGCACGCCACTGGTCACGATATCGGGCCGGCATGAGAAGTGAACCGGTAATCGGCCGCTCGGTGAAATACACAAAGTCGCCGACCTTCGGATCGTCGCCGCGCCCGAGCCGGATCGCGACCTGATCGCCTTCGGCCTGGATGATCCTGGCCACGCACAGAAGTTCCATGGAGACCTGTGGCCGGGATTTGCCGAGCACCGGGTCGTACCGACGGTCCCGGCGTGCCGAGCGGATCTCCAGGAAGTCACCGATGCCGGCGGAGAAGCCCTTTTCAAGTCTGATGGTCGCAAAACCACGATCCACGTGCCGCACCGTGCCGATGCGTTCGCCGGTCTTGCGGGCGCCGTTGACGCGCTTCTCCAGTTCGGGGTCCTGCAGCACCTCGGACATGGCCAGCGGCCGGTCCTTGTCCAGGTCCACGCGGTACGCCCCGATGTCGTAGGAGGTCGTCACCAGCACCAGCAGGTTGCCGTCGACGCGGAAATCCACAATGTCTTTGCCTTTCTCCAGCACGGAGATGGTCTTCATCGCCAGCGGATTGTCCACGTCGATGACGATCAGTCCCGCCGTTCCGCAGGCGGCGATCATCCATCGACCGCGCACTTCCCAGCGCCGTGGCGCGGCCGGCAGCATCAGTGTCCCCACCATGTCTGGGCCCTTCCACGCCTGGATCTCCCGGCCCGAGACGGCAAACCTCGTGTCCGTGGCCGACGCCGGCGGAGGGACGGTCACCAACGGGGAACCATCATCGGTCGGCTGGTCAACTGGCAGGGGCACCGGTGCGGCCGTCGGAGGATCGGCAGGTAACTGCGGCTGCTTTCCAAGGGCCGGGGCCGCGCCCAGGACCAGGATCAACAACGCGAGAAAACAGACGGATCGCTTCATGATCAACCTCACAGTGTCCGGCCTCAGGACGCCGGATCCGATAAAAAGAACTCACCCAGACGGGACGGATCCACGTTGCCACCGGACAGGATGATCCCGACCCGCAGACCGCTGAGCCGGTCCAGGTTTGCGAGCACCGCGGCCAGCCCGACTGCGCCGGAGGGCTCCACGACCAGCTTGAGCCGCGTGTAGATCAGCGCCATGGCGGTGAGGATCTCCGCCTCCGTGGCGGTGAGGATATCCTCCAGGTGCGTGCGCAGGATCTCAAACGGCTGCTCGCCCACGGAGGTGCGCAATCCGTCGGCCACCGTGTCAGGATAGGTCGACGGGATGATCACGCCCGCTGCCAGTGAGCGTCGTGCGTCGTCGGCGAGCAGCGGCTCGGCCCCGAACAGGCGGATCCTCGGCGACAGGTGCCGGGCCGCGACGCACACCCCTGCGCACAGCCCGCCGCCGCCCACGGGGATGACCAGCGCATCCAGGTCAGGCGTGTCCTCGAGCATCTCCAGCCCGATGGTGCCCTGGCCCGCCATGATGTCCGGATGATCGTAAGGGGGCACCAGCACCGCGCCGGTCTGATCCATCACGGCCGCACAAGTGGTCTCGCGCGCGGCCAGCGTGGGTTCACAAAGGACCAGGCGCGCACCGTAGCCCTCGATGGCGTCCTGCTTCACACGGGGCGCCGTGGACGGCACCACCACATGACACTCCAGACCGTGGGCCCGGGCCGCGAAGGCCAACGCCGCTCCGTGGTTGCCCGCGCTGTGGGTGGCCACGGACCGCACCCCTGCGGCGGCCAGAACGGCGACGGCCGACGTCGCGCCACGGCACTTGAAGGAGCCGGTCCTCTGCAGGTTCTCGGGCTTGAACACCAGCCGCAGTCCCGCGATTTGGTCGAGCATGTGCGAGGTCACCGGCTGGGTGCGGTGGCAGAACGGCGTGATGCGCGCGGCGGCGGCCACGACGTCTTGAAAATGGATGGCTGCGGGCATGCCCACTCCTTTGGGTCACGCTAGAGTGGCGCAAATCGCGGATCGGGTCAAGGGAGGACTTGTTGATGCCAGGGCAAGAGCATTATGAGCGGGGAGTGATGATAGTGTGACGATGCCGGTGACGGTAGCCGGTGACGGTGGTTTCATCGCATGCGCGACGAAACGCGGTGGCCCTTG
>Ga0180007_10003998_pt1 | contig 15922 bp, 14 predicted proteins | sample MM_PC_MetaG_FD_121122 | JGI IMG/M metagenome (GOLD analysis project Ga0180007, IMG submission 121122) | Groundwater microbial communities from the Aspo Hard Rock Laboratory (HRL) deep subsurface site, Sweden - MM_PC_MetaG | ecosystem: Environmental > Aquatic > Deep subsurface > Groundwater... | reverse complement strand
TTTTGATATGATCCCCTTAAAGTAGACACTACAAATAATTAAAGTTTGTAGTTGTTTATAGAAAGGGGATTTTTCTTTTATGGGAAGAAAACAAAAGTATAGTAAAGAGATCAAGCTATTAGCAATTAAACAGTATCAGGCTGGAACGAAATCGATAAGCGATATAGCAAATGAGTTAGGGATATGGGGAGTGCCCATTCGTCAATGGATTAGAAACTATGAATCAATGGGTGATCAAGCATTTGATGATAGAGTAAGAAATCAAGCCTACACAAAAGAATTGAAAACAGAAATCATTAGCGCTTATCTTGAGGGAAAGGGTTCTTATACTGAACTGGCAAAAAGATATAGAATACCATCAGAATCTGTCATCATAGGTTGGGTTTCAAAGTATAATAGACATAACGAGATCAAAGCATATGATCCAAAGGGGTATGTCTATATGGCGAAAACAAGAAAAGTAAATTTTGAAGAGAAATTAGAGATTATCAAATGGACGATAGAACATGAGCATCAATATAAGCTAGCTGCTGAAAAATTTAAGACATCTTACTCACAAGTTTATAGTTGGGTGAAGAGATATGAAACTGAAGGAGAGGAAAGGTTAAGAGATAATCGTGGCAAGAGAAAACCGATTGAGCATTTAACAGAGCTAGAGAAATTAAAACGTGAAGTCGAACTTCTAAGACGAAACAACGAGCGTCTGGAGATGGAGGCTGAGGTCATAAAAAAATTCCAGGAGATCGAAAGGAGGGATATTTTAGCAAGGTTCGGCAAGAAGCCAAATACAAAACGATAAAAGAGCTTCACGAGGCTAAAAAGTATCCTATCATGGTACTGTGTGAAATCCTTTTGATAGAGCGCAGCAGCTATTATAAGTGGGTGAATAGAATTGAGACCGATGAAGAGAAACTCAATCATGAGCTATCGCAACTCATCTTAGAGTATCACGATGAGTTTAAAGGCATCTTAGGCTATCGTAGAATGACATTATGGATTAATAAGCGCAATCAAACAAACTATAACAAGAAGCGTATCAGAAGACTGATGAAGATGATGAACATTTCCTCAGTCATCAGAAGAAAGCGTAAGGGATATGTCAAAGTGAGACCTGAAATGACTGCAGAAAACGTCTTGAACCGTGAATTTAAAGCTGTTAATCCAAATGATAAATGGTTAACAGACGTGACTGAATTCAAGGTGATTGGATCTCGCATTAAACTTTATTTAAGTGCAATTTTTGATCTCTATGACACAAGCATAATCAGTCACAAAATGAGTACATTTAATAACAATCAACTCGCAAATGAAACATTTGAAGCAGCTGTTAAAAAGAATCCAAATGCTAAACCTATGTTTCATAGTGATCGAGGATTCCAGTACACGAATAAGGTTTTTCAAAAGAAACTCACTTCAAGAAGTATGACAGTAAGCATGTCTAGAGTAGGTAGATGTATCGATAATGGACCCATGGAAAGTTTTTGGGGAACACTCAAGTCAGAGATGTATTACTTGAATCAATTTCATGATATCAATCAACTTAAAGAAGCTATTAATCAATACATCAATTTCTACAATGAGCAAAGATATCAAGAGAAATTAAAAGGCTTAACTCCGATGGCATATCGAAATCAAGCCTTAAATCAACTTAATATTTAATTATTTCCACTGTCTACTTGACAGGGGGCAGTTCATTTCGGAAGAACTCTTTTTATATACCGGTGTGATTTACATTTTTTTATTGATAAGCGGATTAGATTGATGTAGATTTCTTTGATGAAGGTATAATCATACAACTATCATTAATCTTCATAGGGCTGCATTGACTTCTCAAATAATTCAATTAATATATCATTTAACAAGGGCTTATCATAATAGATCTGCAAGGTTTCTTTAGCTGTTACCTTATAAATCTCTAATTTTGATTTATACTGCTTGATTGCATGTGCAAAAACGTTTACGTGGTCCTTATAAAAGACAAGCATTACAGAGGGTCTATAGTGGGGTTTAATTTCTTCATATTGTTTGAAATAGTAATACGGGTTAGACACAAAAAGTGTTTCACAAACATCTTGATTAGCTTGATGTATCAAAGATCTTATTTGATTATATGCAACTCGACCTAATTCGTTGAGATTGTTATAAAATTCATTCAAATTTGTAGGTTTATTCATAAGACCCCTCAATTTCTCACTTTTATCCAAATTAATCATCTTGATTGATACAAAATTTAATTCGTCTCCACAGGATAACCAGCATCAACCCACGCTGAGTAATTGCCTTCCAATCGGTACACGGTTTCAAATCCAGCATCAATCAGCTTGATTGCTCCAGCAATTGACACACTATCGACATGGCAATAAACCAAATAGATCTTGCTTTTATCAAGTGTTGGTATGGCATCATCAAGCGAGCCATCACCTAAATAATAATTGATTGCTCCTGGAATATGTCCCTGAGCATAGAATGGAGATACATCGATGATGATGATCTCTGGTGTATTGTCTATGAGTTCTTTTGCTTCCATCGGTGATAAGTCAACGTAGGCACTTTTGGTTTCTGAAGTACAACCAAATAGGATAAGTGAAATACCAATGATATAAATTAAAATGTTAATAGATCGTTTCATAACATGAGTCTCCTATACTTGATTTAAATTTATCAGCAAATCTATCTAAAGTTGGATACAATTTGTGAGGGCACTCCACTATGATGTTGCTTCTACTAATGTTCCAACAATCGGAATTCTACTTAACGTGCTTAATCCGTGAGGAGAACTCATAATAAACGTTGTTAAGTCTTGCCCTGCTTGATATCCGTTATGACTACCATTTGGCCATAAAGATGAATCAGTAACATCATAAATGACACCATTGACTGCAATATAAGCTTTATTACCATTTTGTCCATCAAATTGTGCGAGTTGCTCTAATGTTAACTCAAGTAACCCATTACCAGGATCTTCTGTTTCTGCCAATACAGTAACAATGAATGTTAATTCTTCTTCAAGTACTGTAGCTGTTAAGGTAACAGTTGAATTGGTTTGACCATAAGCAGGTCTGACGACCATACCTGTTGTCGAAAGTGACTCAGCGTTTGTTGTCGACCATGCTACAGCAAATCCTAATACTGAAGTAGGTAGTACTATGTTTGAAGTTGTTGAATAACTTTGAACGCCACTAACTAATCCTGTATCTTCTAAAGTTGTACCTTCGATAGTAATCATATCAAGTGCATCTAGTGCTGTGTAAAGGAATGCTTTAACGGTTAATGTAAATGTTTTTGTCTCTGTTAAATCATTTAGTATCAATGTTGCAGTTAATAAAACAGTTACATCTGCAGTTCCTTTAGCTGGGCGTGTAACCACACCTGCATTAGAGATAACCTCTGGATTATTTGATGACCAAGTAATTGTAATATCCCCATCTAATGTTGGTAATACTAAATTTTGGGTCACCGAAGTCGCTGTATCACCTGATGCAAATGGTACTACAACTGTATCAAGTGCTGCATTGACAAGCTCTTGATCGTCATCTCCACTACAGGCTACTAGTACAAGTGTCATCAGTAAGATAACCATTAGCGAAAATATGTTTTTTAAAGTAAATATTTTAATCATTTGACTTTCCTCCATTGAAATACAAATATAATATTTTCATATATCTCCCCTTATAAATAAATTATCATAATCAGTTCACATGTATCATGAATATGCTTTCTAATTTTTATAGTATGCAGTTTTAACCGAATATATAGATTGATGAAGTCCCTTTCGTTGACATACTAAAATATTCAATATAGAATAACAACAACACAACATATATTAAAAGGAGATGACATCATTAACAAGCAAATAAATACACACGCTGACTTAACCGTTGGATCGATTAATAGCCATCTTAAGCATATCGCAATTCCAGCATCAATTGGCTTCTTATTTAACACACTTTTTAATGTGGTTGATACCATCTATGCGGGACGTTTAAGTACTGAAGCGTTAGCTGGATTAACCATTTCATTTCCAATATTTTTCATCATCATTGCATTAAGTGCTGGTTTTGGTAGTGCAGTTACAGCATTAAATTCAATTGCTTTAGGTAGAAAAGATGTCAAGTTATATCATCAAATCAGTTCAAATGCGATTCTTTTTGGTATAACAATCGGTATTATTACTTCGATTGCTGCTACTTTTTTTTCTGAACCATTATTTATCATGCTTGGTGCAGAAGGTGAAGCACTCACACTTGGTGTTAGTTATACGAATGTCATCTTTTATGGTGCAACATTCTTTATTTTGAATGCAATTTTAAATGGTTTATTAAGTTCTCAAGGGGATACGAAAACATATCGAAATTTCTTGATTATCGGATTTTTCTTAAATTTACTGTTCGATCCACTTTTCATTTTTGGCTGGTTTGGACTTCCAAAATTAGGTGTTGTCGGTATTGCTTTTGCAACTATTTTTGTACAAATGATTGGTACTGTATACCTTTTGACTCGTTTGTCAAAGTCAACTCATTTTGAATGGAAACTTCTAAAAGCAGCTAAAAAATCTTTACAAACCATTAAAGACCTACTCAAACAAGCGATTCCTGCTTCACTAAATATGGTAACGATTGCTATTGGTATATTCATTATCAATTATTTCGTTATTAAATATGGTGGAACAGCTGGAATTGCTGGTTATGGTGCAGCTGTAAGAATAGAACAAATAGCTTTATTACCAGCTCTTGGATTAAATGTTGCTGTTTTAACAATTACAGGTCAGAATTTTGGTGCAGTTCAATATGACCGTATTCAAGAAGCGATGAAAAAAGCCAATCTTGTTGGCTTAATCATGATGGTTTCAGGTGGGATTGTCTTATTCTTCTTAGCTCCTTACATCATTATGATTTTTAATACAGATGAGAATGTTATTGGAATTGGTGCTAGATATTTAAGAATTGAAGCACTAGCTTTATTTACATACATCTTTTTAAATGTTTCAACGTCCATTTTACAAGGCATCAAAAAACCAAACTATGCTGTTTGGATTGGTATTTATCGACAAGTTTTACCATTTGGTGTATTTTTATTGTTAGGAACCACGTTAAAAATGGGTTTAGATGGTGTATGGTGGGGGATTGTCTTGATCAACTGGAGTGCAGTCATCATTACATTCTTTTATACGAGAAAGCAATTAAGAGATCTTAAACAAAAAGCCTTTCTATAAGATTTTTACTTTATAATAGAGACAATAGGGAGTTGGTGAAGAAATAGAAATATATTATTTTACTGATGAACAAGTTGAATGTGAAATGTTAAAACAATTAATCTATTTTTTCGACATGGTATACTATAATTAATAAAAAAGGATGTGAATATATGAAAATCGGAATTATTGGTTCTGGTGATGTCGGAAAGACATTAGCAATTGCACTAAGTAATCATAATCAAGAAGTAATGCTATCTAGTAGAACTCCTGAAAAATTAGCTTCATTCATCGTTCAAAACAAAAATATTTTAGTAGGTAATCCTTTTGAGACTGCAAGCTTTGGTGAGATCGTGATTAATGCAACACCAGGTTTAAAGTCACTAGACGCACTACGTCCTTTAAAACACGCACTTTATGATAAAATATTAATTGATTTATCGAATCCTTTAGAATTTCCTGATCTAACATTATCTATAGTAAATACCGACTCATTAGGAGAACAAATTCAAAGACTTCTGCCTGAAACTAAGGTCATTAAAACATTAAATACTGTGAATTCTAAAATTATGGTTGATCCTTCATTGTTAGGTACCCTAGATCATGTTATGTTCATATCAGGAAATAACTCTTTAGCCAAACAGGTAGTTACTGACATCTTAAAAAACCTATTTAAGTGGAAATATGTTATTGATCTAGGAGATATAACTGCTGCTAGATCACAAGAAATGCTTCTTCCTTTATGGTTGAAACTATATGAAAAAATGGGTAGTGGCGCTTTTAATTTTAATATCGTAAAAAAATAATAGTTCAAAACAAAAAATGAGTTCTCCGGTATTTGGAAAACTCATTTTTTTCTTATCTTGAAAGTAGCAATCCATTATTTTTAGCGATATACTCATTGTAGCATCTAATCTATATTAACAGCAGTTGCGCAGTTTAGATAATTATCTTGGTTAATATCTTTATACTTGTTTGCAATTGTTTTTGTAATGTTTGATCTTTAGTAAAAGAAAAGTGAATAGCACTATTCAAATAGATATAATTCCCCTAAATTAAAATTATCCACTTCACATGCATGAATTATTTATCATAAGCTTCAAGTCTATTGAAACTATGTATGAATATCAAGAATAAAAAGCTCTTTTCATGGATGAGAAGAACGCTTAATATTATTATTGTAACCTGCTACGGTTTCAAGCATATAAACGGCATCAAAATTTAGAGTAAAAAATTCATTCAATATACTAATCGTGTATAATTTGTAGATATAATTTTAACAACCAATATTCCAAACTTTATTCTACTGTTGTTAAATAGTCTTTCATCACATTCTCGATGATAAATTTTTTTTCAGGACCTTTATATGGGTTTTTAACAAGTGATTTTTTACTACTATGTAGCGCATTTACTGGACAGTGATTGATACATCTATAACATGCTATACATGAATTATTTGTCACCAGTTTTCCATCTATAATCTGAAAATTATCAGTAGGACAAATATCGATGCATTTTCCACATAAAATACAGTTTCCTTCAATTTTAATTGAATTTGAAACCCATTTCATTTCCATCTTTTGATATGGAATTCGTTGCAGAAGACCAAGACATAAAGATATTGGATTCGATCCTTTTCTACATCTTTTATCCTGAATAATCTTTTGAACAAATTTGTTTACTTGTTTCGTTTTTTTCTGTTCAAGTTTTATTAGATCATGCTTGTTAAATGGTCTAAATATTTTATAATCGGTGATATTATTAGGCATATTAAAATGTGCTTGTTGTCTTATGACAAAACCTTTCTTTTCAAGGAGTCTTCCTCCATAGGCAGCTCCATCACCTGAATACATCATTTGAGTGCAGAAGACAAAAGCTTTCTTTTGACTATGTGTTTTTAAACCATTAATCCAGTTATTAATTGGTATGGGCACATCAGATCCGTAGATAGGATAGCCCAATCCAATGACATCATAGTCATTGATTATTTGATCATCATTATGTTTTTTTTCAACAGTAAAAAGATCGCAGAAAATATGATTTACTCTAAATTCATCTTGTAGCTTTCTTCCAATAAAGTGTGTATTCCCTGTACCACTGAATATAAAGATCGCAACTTTCATGTTTTTAATTCCTTTCACTTACCTCTAGCCTGATTTTATCATGTTTATAATAAAAAATGATTATCCTATCAGTAATTATTGATTGATCACTCTAGCAAAGGCAAAAAGCCCATCACAATTTGTGATGGGCTTACTCGGTCAAATATGATGACCCATAGGGTTCACATTTTTTTCAGTGTATTTTAGAATAGACTGGTGTAAAAATCCATATATCACTGGTAATTTAGGTTTCACATATATATATTTGAGAATTATTTCTAGTGTGAATTTTAATTGCTTTTTTTCTACTTTATGGTAGTGTAACCACTTATCAAATGCATTTTTATTCTTTGTGAATAATAACTTTTTTCGTTATTATTCAGAAATTTCCAAATCTTTTTTCTCATCAGGTAGCAATGCCTGCATAAGAACGCCTATGATTAAAGGTAACATTAAGCCACTCATTTGGAACGATATATCTCCGTTTTTAAACACATCAATGCCAATGAATATTCCTGAATAAGAAGGAATCAACGTTACTGCTGTTCCTATTAATATCATAGAAGAAACAATCAGTAAGTTTTTTTGATTACTAAAATCAATCTTTGCATTAAGTAGCACATTGAGTCCATTTAGAAAAATGAAACAGTATAACAATAAACTTAGTCCACCAAACACTGCCGTTGGAATATATGCGAGCAATGTGAGTAATGGTGTAAATGAAATGATAATTGCCAAAACCGCAGCTCCACCTATGACATATTTACTTGACACTTTTGAAATTGCAACAGATGCAGTACTCTCTCCATAAGTTGTTACTGACGTAGAACCGAATAATCCAGCTGCTAATGTTGCAAACCCTTGTGCTTGTAGCGTTCTATTTAATCCGGGATCTTGTAAAAGGTCTCTTTTAACTGTTGCACTTAACACCGTATGGTCACCAATATGCTCTGCCATAGATACAAATGCTATAATTATGAATGGTACCAATTGAATGAATGAAACATTACTGAAACTAAATCCCTTCCAAGTATTTATAGCAGATTTTATAGGATTTTCAACAACGAAATTCGCCATATCACTAAGTGTTGCTAATCCACCACCAATGATTAAGTTAATGATGATTGCGATGACACTTGATATTGCTAAACCAATAATGATGCTATATGTCTTAGTAACTTTATTTCCTTTTAATACAAATAATGTTGTAATAATAAATGTAACAATTGCGATTCCTAATGTCATCCATTGTTCTAGTGACAATGAACTTCCTCCAGTAATCCTTGCGTCTAATCCAAACCATGTAATGGAATATGCAACCAATGAGATTCCTAAAATCATTATAATTGGACCTACAATTACTGGTGTTAAAATGCTTTTTAGCCACAAAGTCCCTGTGAATCTCACGATTGTCCCTATCACAATATATACTAATCCAATCGTAATAACACCTAAAATCAGTAATGTAGGATTCCCGATAGATAATCCGAACAGTAATGGTATGAATGTTCCAGAACTACCTAAAAACACTGCAGACTTTTTTGTCCATAGAATGTAGAGAAGCGTTCCTATCCCAGCTGTCATTAATCCTAATGCTGGGTTTATTCCTATGATAATTGGAATGAGTATAGTAGCTCCAAATACTGCCACTAATTGTTGCAGTGACAAGAACAACCATTCTATATACGACTTCGGTTTATCATAAATATCATATTTCATATTATTCATTCTTTTTCTCCCCTAAATAATGTTGTTATGCCTATTATACCAAATGAACCCAGTAACTATCTGAACATTCCGAAATAAACTCTTTTATTTTAATAAACAAATACTAGTAGTTAAAAAAACAGTACATATTGAATGTGTACTGTTTTATGTTCTATTCACTCATTAAATTGGTATACACGAACATAATCAACAATCATGTAAACCGGGTCGTCAAAAATGGAATCATCTGGTAGTATATGATTATCAAAATGTCCTCCAACTGCAAGATTAAGTATCATGAAAAATGATTCATCAAATGGTGCCGGAAAAGCATGTCCTTCTGTAGACCACTCTGTTGCTTCCCAAACCAATATATCATCAAAATACCATTTAATTGATGTTTCAGTCCATTCCACAGCGTAAACGTGAAATGTATCAATACCCGCTCCATAAGGGAATGTTTGTTTTCCACTCTGATATAAATTATTAGGCCAACTTCCACCATAATGAATGGCCCCTGAGGCTTCATTTGCTAACCGTCCTCTTGCTTCCATAATATCAATTTCACCACTTGCAGCCCATCCACCATATACATTATCTTGTGGCATCATCCAGAATGCAGGCCATAGCCCATCTCCAAGCGGAAGTTTAATTCTTGCTTCAAAGCGACCAAATGTTTGAGAAAACTTATCTTTAGTAACAAGTTTGGAAGACGTATATTCACTACCACCAAAATTTTCTAATTTTGCTTCTATATGTAAAAACCCATTTTCAACATAACTGTTTTCTTCTCTGTAATACTGCTTTTCACTATTTCCCCAACCAGGAATACCATATTCAGTACCATCGCCGTTTTGATATCCCCATTTATCCATATCTATACCTTGGCTATTTGGATTAACAGCGTCATTAAACTCATCACAAAATGTAATTGTAAAACCTTCTTTTTGAACGTCACATGCAGTGATTGATTGATTAATAATCAGTTCACGGTAATAAATACTAACATTCGAGTCACTATCTACAACTTGATATTCAATCGTATACGTACCAGATGCCATAAGTATATTATTTAAAATGGGTAATTCTTGAAGATTAACGATACTTACTTGATTTGTAATATCTCCATCTTCGATATCTGTAACACTAATCCCCTGAAACAAATTAATTGCTTCATCAACATTCCCTTCTAAATCATCCACATCATTAAAAACTGGTACATTTCCGACTTGTTCATTTGGTGTATCTATCTTTTCGCATGAAGCGAGTATACTTGTCATAAGAATGAGTAATATAACAACCAATCTTTTCATATGCTCTCCTAATTTACTTTTAATCAATTCATCATGTAAAATCGATTTCTTTTTTTCGTATAACTCATTATATTGTAGATTGAGTTCAAAGTCAAAGGTGTGTTGTACTTTATACCATTGGTTTATTATTTTTCTAGAATAGAAGAGATGATATCCAAGTGATCATCAGAAAACAAATCAATAAAAAGACCCCATCTCAACTAAGAAATGGGGTTTCATTATAATTTTTTTGACCTGTAGTAGCTCGCGAAATTACTCAAGGAAACTAAATGGATCCCTAATCTTTTATTTTATATGCTTAATCGTCATTATATGATATTTGCTGATTCATTATTCACTGACTCTGGTTTAATTTGTGAACGATAAATATTTGCATATACACCATTTTTTGAAAGTAAATCTTTGTGTTTACCCTCTTCTACCTTTAGTCCCTGTTGAAAAACAACAATCTTATCTGCGTTTTTTATTGTGGATAAACGGTGTGCAATAATAATCATTGTTCTTCCTTGTTTAACTTTCTCAAGTGCTACTTGAAGCATAGTTTCTGTTTCTGTATCGATGTTTGCTGTGGCTTCATCCATTACTAGGATTGCTGGATTATGAATGACTGCGCGTGCAAACGAAAGAATTTGTTTTTCACCAACAGATAAATTGCCTCCACCTCTAGTGATGACAGTATGAATTCCCTTTTCTTGCTTATCAATTAACTTTGACCCACCAATATCTCTTATGACACGTTCAACTTCTTCATCACTAACTTGTTTTCCAAAACGAACATTGTCTGCGATTGTAGCTTTAAATATTGCTGGATCTTGCAAGACAATCCCTACATGGGTTCTATAGGTGCGCTTTGAGTAACTCTTAATATCAATGCCATCTACTGTGATTTTTCCCATATCATAGCTTTTCATGTCATAGAATCGCATCAATAGGCTCATCATCGTGCTTTTTCCTGATCCCGTATGTCCAACAAGTCCAATCATTTGTCCAGCTTTGATATCTAAATCAATACCCTTGATGACAGGATTGCCCTCATTATATGAAAACCAAATATTTTCAAACTTAACTTCTCCCTTAAATCTTGGTATTTCAACAAATGACCCATCTTCTTGTTCGCCATCAATAATTTTAAAGATGCGTTCAGTACGTACAATCGCATGTTGAAGATTTCCTATTTCTCTAAATAAGGTTCCTACTGGCTCAATAAGTCTTGTCAAATAGTCATTATATGCATAAATAAGACCAGCAGTTACAACAAAACCAGCGACTGTCAAATATCCATTACCAAAATAAAGAATAATGACTGCCGTCACGAGTGCACCAATCAAGCGGATCATATTCCACCCTATAGAAAGATGTAAAATGTTTTCTTTTAGTTTTTCCTGCATATATTCATTAGACAACTGATTGAATTTGTCTTCGGTCTTTTTTCTAAAGTTAAAGATTTGCAAAATATGAATACCATTAATGATTTCGTTAAGCTGAGCTGTAAGCATCGAATTTTGTTCATTAACCTTAACTGCAATCTTTGTTAATTTCTTAGTAAAGAATCTTAACCAAACATAAACTATGGGGAAAATAATAAAAGTCAATAATGCGAGTTTCGTATCTAAATAAAACATCCCAATATATGCGAATACAACAGCTAAACTCGCATTTATCAAAAGATTCATGATTGTTGAAAAGAGATTCATCATGCCACCAACATCACTAATAATACGATTTGCAATCTTGCCTGCAGGTTCTGTTTCATAGTAAGTCATTGACATTTTCTGTAGTGACTTAACAGCATCTTTTCTGGCATCACGAACAATGTTGACGTTAATCATTGAAGTAGTGATTCTTTGTATGTAGGTAAATATGGTTTGAAGAAAGAAACGAATGGTTAATAATACGACTAAGAATATAAGAGGTTGTATAAAAGGTTGATAAAATTGAAGAACCTCATTTTTATTCAAGGGGTCAGCGTCATAAACATAAACAGATCCATCTTGTTTAATAATTGTTAACTCATTTCCGTCAATAGATTTATTTCCATCAACAACTAAATCATCAACAAAATAATATTTCCCTTGATAAATGACAATAGATACAACATGACTTGATTCTACATCTTGACTGAAATAACGATTTTGGAATGTAACTTCTTGATCCTCTTCACTCACTTCATACCATGGTCGTTCTATTCCAACCAAATAGTCGTCTAAAATTGATTTAACAATCAATGGAGCAGCAAGCCCTAAAGCTTGAACGATGATCATTGCTGTTAAGCTGATGAAGAGTAACTTTTTATATTTGGCAATATATCGCCATACTTTTTTCATAGTTTTCATCATCTCACCTACTTCATCGTCATCTGTTGGATGTACTGATTTTTATACCAGCCATCCTGTCTTAAAAGTTCTTCATGTGTGCCACGTTGTGTAATTCTACCATTTTCAAGAACTAGTATAAATTGTGCATCACGAACAGCAGAAAAGCGATGTGCAACAATAATGTTTGTTTTTCCTTTTCTAAAATCCTTCAAGTGATTAATGATTGTATCTTCAGTTTTAGCATCAACTGCTGAAAGCGAATCATCTAAAATAAGGATTTCTGGATCCTTGATTAATGCTCTTGCAATTGATAAACGTTGCTTTTGACCTCCAGATAAAGTAACACCAGATTCACCAACCATCGTGCTCATATCTTTTTGAAGCGCACTAAAATCTTTTTCAAAATCAGCAATCATAACGGCTCTATCAAGGGCTTTTAAGGATGCTTTAGGATCTCCAATCATGATATTATCTTCAATTGAACGTTTGAACAGCATATGAGATTGAGGGACATATCCCACAAGATTTCTAATCGCTTCAATCTGATATGATTCAATGGATGATCCATCAATATTTATCTGGCCTTCTGTCACATTAAACTCTCTAAGAAGTTGTCTGATCAACGTTGATTTACCAGCACCTGTGGGTCCAACAATCCCTAATGTTTCACCCTTAATGATTGTAAATGATATGTTATTAATTACTGGCTGTTTATCAAATGGATACTTAAATGTAACATTCTTAAATTCAATTTCATTAAATTCAAGAATAGGTTTTGAGTCCACTCCATCATGAACAATAGGTGTTTGTGTCATAATCTCATCGACACGATCAACTGATACAATCGCATTATTTATTTGACTAAAGATATTGGCAATTGAGTTAATCGGTCCAAAGAGCATACCAACATAAGATACAAAGGTGATTAACCCGCCTAATGTCATCTCCTGTTGAATGATAAAGTAGATGCCAAATGAAAAAGCAAGGATATATGTAATCCCATAAATGACTTCAAATAATGGATTAAACCAGTTCTCGAAACGAACGATATATCTCCATGATTCAATATCTTTATCTATTGCATCATTGAGTTTGTTTAAATCATTATCTTCTTGAACATAAGCTCTGATAGCACGTTGGCCTTCTACTGATTCTAAAACTTTCTCTGTCATATCTGCATAAATCTCACGATGTCTTTTAATATATTTGCGTTTTTTGTTACGAATGATATTGAGAACAGTCAACCCTATTGGCATAATGATTACTGAAATTAACGTCAATTTAACGCTAATTGTAATTGACATGATCGTAATAGCAAAAAGAATAACACCCACATTAAATATAATCCCTTCAAGCATTGATGATGCTGCTTGGGTGATTGCATCTAAATCAGCTGTAACACGTGATATGAGATCGCCTTTCTCATATTTTTCATAAAATTGAGAATCCATATCAAATAGATGCTCAAGATATTTTTTCCGCATTTTATATGTTAATAATTGTGCAGTCTTTTGTGATAAATGGTTATAGATAAAACTTAAGCCATATCTAGTTACTGGGAGTAAAGCTAAAAAGAAAACAAGCCATAGAAGGGTTGTTCTTGTAAGTTCTCCTGAAACGATTGTATCAATTGCTCTACCTAATACGTATGCTGGAGATAAAGAGATTAATGCTATTGAAATAAGTAAAAAAAACATTAAGACATACGTCTTCCATTGTTCTTTTACAAACCATCCAATTTTAGAAAAAATATTCTTCACAATATCCCTCAAAACTTAAAAACACTATATAGTAAAATGATATTTACTTTTGATGTTTTTTTTGATCTAAATGATCATATTTTGGGTTAAATAATAACCCCATACAATTATATCACTCCTTCAATAAAAGATGATGTTTTCATCTTCACAATTCACAAAAAGAAAAATCGTTTGTTCATAATGCAAACAAAAACACTTTTTACCATTGAAATCTTATTGACTTAACAAAATAAGAAAGAAAAAAAGCCCATCACTTTATGTGATAGACTGACTCGACTAAGTATGGTGACCCTAGGGGCTCACAATTTTTCCCGAGAAATAAAAAAGCATTTCAGTTAGTTAACTTACTTACGATTAATCATTTGAACTTTTTAAGTCAATTAATTGTTTCAATAGAATAGGCAAATCTTCTTTAACAGTGTCATAAACAACACTCATATTGATTTGATCATAATCATGGATTATACGATTTCTAAAACCATACATTTCATGCCACGGAATATGTTTGCTCATTTCTTTAATGCTTGGTGATACTCTAAACTTTGATATTTCTCCTATTTGAGATAGGTTGAATACGACTGCATCGACTATAAGCTGATTTTGATTAAAATCGTCTAGTGAGATAATTGGTTTCATGTATTCTAGTATATTTTCGATATGCACAATAATTCTTGATATACCTTAATGTCTCTATCGTTCATATAGCACGATACCCTCCATGATACTATCATAGATTTCAGAATTTGTGTTAATCTGTGAAAGATGAATCAAATCAACAGGTTTAACAAAGGTATTGTTTATATCTTCAAGCAAACCAAAAAACTTGATACCTTTAATATTTCCATCAACCACTAGATCGATGTCACTTTGTGGTTCTTGTTTCCCCTTAGCGTATGATCCATATAATATAAATCGTTTGATGTCATACTTAAAGGTCAGCGGCAATAAGGCTTCTCTAATTTGATCAACTTCGTAGATACCTTTTGTTTCAGTAATGATTCCAAACTGATTTTTGGGATACTGTTTTAGATAGTTATATACCATTTTTTCTACCCAAGGACTCGGAGTTCGTTTTCCACTTTCCCAATTTTCAATGGTTCTTAGTGGTATATCTGTAATTTCACTTAACTCCTTTTGGGTTAATCCGTATTCTGCTCTAGCCTCTTTTATGATCATATACACACTAAATCACCTCAACAATATTATACCACTCATTGGGTGGTTTATCAAGTGTATTATTACATGAACTCGGTTGAGATTAGCCTTGTATTTTTTCCATCAGATGCAGTTCAAAATCGACTCGTTTTTAATCGACTTGGCGTCTCAACAAAGACAAAAAAAGCCCATCTCTTATATGAGATGAGCTTACTCTGATAGTGTTGGTGACCCGTATGGGATTCGAACCCATGAGTGCATGCGTGAAAGGCATGTGAGTTAACCGTTTCTCCAACGGGCCAATTGATGGCGGAGTAATAGGGATTTGAACCCTAGCACCGGTTTCCCAGCCTACACCCTTAGCAGGGGCGCCTCTTAA
>Ga0180007_10003997_pt1 | contig 15922 bp, 16 predicted proteins | sample MM_PC_MetaG_FD_121122 | JGI IMG/M metagenome (GOLD analysis project Ga0180007, IMG submission 121122) | Groundwater microbial communities from the Aspo Hard Rock Laboratory (HRL) deep subsurface site, Sweden - MM_PC_MetaG | ecosystem: Environmental > Aquatic > Deep subsurface > Groundwater... | reverse complement strand
TCGCAAACATGGCTCACCATCTGGTACCTGGTGGCGTTCTCATCGTCGAACCCTGGTTGACTCCCGATGTGTGGAAAGCGGGAAGCGTGCACGGCATGTTCATCGACGATCCTGATTTGAAGATCGCCAGAATCAATACGAGTCTGACACGCGGCCGACTGTCAATCTTTGATCTCCATCATCTCATCGGAACGCCCGAAGAGACCTTCCATTTCGTTGAGCATCATGAGATGGGCCTGTACACGATGGAGGAGATGACATCAGCCTTCACGAAGGTTGGCTTAGTGACGACAGTGGATGCAGAAGGGCTGATGGGGCGAGGGATGATCATCGGGGTCCGCGCCCATGTCTGATCTTTTGGCCAACGATCCGACCAACATTCGCCTCGCCACAATGGACGAGATTGACGTTCTTGTCGAGCTTCGTGTCGCCATGTTCGAAGCGATGGGACACTCGAAGGAATCTCTGATTCCAGCCATAGAGCCAATGCGCGAGTACTTCCAGCAACACTTGCCCACCGGAGCGTTTCGAGTGTGGATCGCCGAGTACCAAGGAGCGCCCGTCGCCAGCATCGGCTTGGTCATCCACAGCATTCCCCCATCACCGCGCAATACACGCGGCGAAGTAGCCTACATCATGAATCTGATAACCCTCCCCGAATACAGGCGCCGTGGAATTGCCAGACGGCTCTTGCTTCATGTGATGGATGTTGCACGCTCCGAAGGCATCCCCAAGGCCTGCCTCCATGCGTCTTCAGAGGGGCGCCCCCTGTATGAGCAATTGGGCTTTTCCATCTCAGAAGACGTTCCTGAAATGTGGCGAACACTATCGCCATGACCACACGCAACGCCAAGATCCTGAACGGTATCGAACCAGAGCGTCACGAGGCATTGATCGAGTTGTTTGCGGCACATGCCCCGAGGTCATCGTGCCTGTGTTCGGATCCGCCGACTCCTGCGCACGGTTGCTAGCGATCTCAATTCAAGCAGATCGAATTCTCGCAGCGGTTTCAGACGATAAGCTGGTTGGATTCGCTTGCCTGAACTAGTCAGGAAGGGAATGGTTCGCTCCGCGCTTTCACCCATTGCTTCGAATCACGCGCCGGGATGTATTTCGCGCGCTGTCGATGGGCATCATCCTATTCGAGCGGCCCAAGTTAGATGTTCTCCTCTTGGATACGCTCGTGATGCACCCAGATGCCCAGAGCCAGGGAATCGGAACCCTGCTCATCGGAGCCGTGGAGGCCTCGCGCGATCCGAAGGTAGGAGAGCAGTCCATCTGGAGGTAGAGGACACCAACCCTCGAGCAAGGCAGCTCTACAAGCGGTTGGGATTCAAAGAAGCCCAATTCAAACGACTCCCCTAGCCATGGAGGCGAGCCTTCGCGTTCACGGGTTCGTATCGGATGAGCAAGGAAGTTGCCAGAGCGAGGTGCTTCATCTGATCGAAAGCAACTGAGGAATACCAGACGTCTGCTAGTCCCCGATTTCAAACCCATCGTCGAAGTAGTCAGCACGATAGACAAACAAAGATTCTTCGTCGTCGCCCGCGAACAGCCCAAGCATTTCGATTCCTCGCGCATAGAGCGTCATCGTGCCCATGGATCCTGAAATCTCATACTGGGCCACGATCATTTCGCGGCCATCAAATCGAATCGCTACGTCCTCGATTCGTGCGATACTGGTCTCGGGGAGACCGTCTGTGCCAGCCTCATCGCTGCTATTGGGGGGACCGCCGAACACCAACGTTTCCAGGCCCACTTCGCCGTCAAATTCGCGAAGCTCATACAGCAAAGGGATAACAGCATAGGTGCTGAATGTTCCTAGCACGAAAGCACGCTCTAGATCCACCGGATACTCGGTGACGGCATCGCCTGATCGGACAATGGCACGTCCGTCAACGAATTTGGCTTGCGTCTCACGTCCGAAACCCAACGGCGCGTCGAATGTTGACGACAACATGACCGGACGTAGAGAGGAATCCATCTGGAGCACCTGATTGTACTTCAGCGTGATCGTGGCGATCAGTGCCTTGAACCAGAATCTTCCGCTGGAGCGAAGCATGACGTTGTCTCCGTCCAGAACAAGCTCGAAAGACTCTTCACCAAATGGCTTCCCCTTGTTGACCATCACGAGGGTTCCGACGATGGGAAGCTCAAACGTATCAATTGTCGGAGGCTCGACGGCGGCTTCTTCAGGCACATCCATGTTCGGGGCCACTGTGACCCCGGGCGCAGCCACGCTGTTGCCCTCAATCGAATGATCAGCGACTTCGGCGGAGGGAGGCTCTTGTTCCCACGCGCTAGGCAACTCCTTAACTTCGATGGAGGACAAATCTAACTGGGGACTTGACGACATCAAACGAAGAACGACCAGCACGGCCAGTACAAGCAGGATCGGAATGCCGATGCCAAGTCCGACAATCCACCTCATTCTCACTTTCATCAATGGGCCCTCCACGACTCAACTCCATTGTGCCCTGAAACCATGGGGGCAAAGTAGACTTGCTGTGTGGTCGCAGTGAAGTCGGATCTTCGATTGGTCACAAGCCACTCCGCGAGCTAGGATAACCACATGACCGGCGAAGGCATCTACAGGATCATCGATCAGACGAACTGGCCACGACGCGAACAGTTTGATTTGTTCAAGAAGTTCGGATCTCCCTACTTCAGCATCACTGCTGATGTCGATATCACGAACTACAGAGCCGCTCTTCCCAAAGGAGGACGTTTCACGATCGGTCTTGTTCACGCGCTGGCAAGTGCCGCCAATGCCATCCCTGAATTTCGACAACGCATCCGAGGAGACGCAGTCATTGAGTTTGACACGGTTCATCCCTCGATCATCATCCTCAATGACGATGAGGCGTTTCGATTCTGCGCCTTCCCTTTCGTCAAGTGCTATGCAGAATTTGCGGACACGGCCCCCACACGGATGGAGGCCGCCAAATCAGCTGCCTCAATGTTCGACTATCAAGACCAGGATGATTTTCTCTTCCTCACGGCCCTGCCGTGGATTTCGTTCACAGGTGTCATGCATGCAGCGCCCACACACGCGCCGGACTCCGTACCGAGAATTGCCTGGGGGAAGTATCGAGACATCGGCGGCCGCATCATGATGCCGCTCAACGTGCAGGTTCATCACGGCCTCGTGGATGGCATCCATGTCGGCCGCTTCTACGCCAAGGTTGAGGACATCCTGGCTCGAGCCGCAGAATGGCTCCCGTCCACTGCCTAGAAAGCAGAGGCTTCGTTTCTAGGCCTTGGCAAGAAGATCGTAGTCTTCAGTCTGGATCACGTCAGCGTGAACGAATTGACCCGCTTCGAGGGTCTCTCCAATGACGTAGGTCACACTATCCACGTCAGGCGCCTGGGATTGCGTCCTGCCGATCCATATGCCGTCTTCTTCAGTCGGCTCGTCGATCAAGACCTCCACGGTCTTTCCGATCATGGCGTCGTTCTTCTCAAACACGATCGCTTGCTGCGCCAGCATCAGCGCTTGAAGCCTGTCCTCAATCACATCCGTCGGAACTTGGTTAGGAAGCGTGGCTGCTGGCGTATCGGGTTCGGGGGAATAGGCAAACGCGCCCATATGATCGAATCGGATATCGCGAACAAGGTTGAGCAGCTCGTTGAAGCGCGAATCCGTCTCGCCTGGGAATCCGACAATAAAAGTCGTTCGAATGGCAATGTCAGGCACCTGTGCTCGAAGTCTGTTGATGAGATCCAGACAATCTGCCTGGCTCACGCGGCGCTTCATTCGTCTCAGGATGTTGTCGTTGAGGTGCTGAAGAGGAATATCGACGTACGCACACAATTTTGGATTCTCCGCATACTCGGCAACAAGCTCATGGGTAAAATGCGCGGGGTGGGTGTACAGCAGCCGAATCCACCGGACATCCTCAATCTTGGACAGTTCTCTCAGCAAGCGGTGAATGGGGTAGGGTTGCTGGAATTCCTTGCCATACGATGTCGTGTCTTGACCAATGGCCACCAATTCCCGAACCCCAGAGCGGACAAGATCATTCGCCTCAGCCAAAATGGCTTCAGGCGAGCGGCTTTTAAATGGACCGCGAATCAAGGGAATCGTGCAGTAGCTGCATCGATTGTCGCATCCATCTGAAATCCGAAGGTAGGCCATGTGGGGGGGCGTCAACAACAACCGGGCGTCATCGGATTCCGCATTGGGGAGCAACCCGCAAGCCTCGAGAATATCACGATGGGCATGAAGTCCAAAGAACACGTCAACATCGGGCAAATCGGACTTCAAGGCGTCCGCATATCGCTCTGCCATGCAGCCCATCACGATCAGCTTCTTGATACTCCCCGACGTGCGTAAATCGCTGTAGTCGAGAATCGTGCGAATGGACTCCTCTCTTGCGGGGCCAATGAAGCCACACGTATTCACGATCACGATGTCTGCCTCTTCTGCGGGCGCACCGACGATGGCCCCCGCTGTGGCCAATCGGCCAAGCAGTTTCTCGGAGTCCACCAAATTCTTGGCGCACCCCAAACTAGCTAGATGGATTCTCGGACCCAACTCGGATTCATTTCCCATGATCACACTTCCTCGCGTTGCTTCGTGAAGGAATCATACTACGCTTGCCTGTCACCGGCATCCGAGACACGAAATAGAGACGCAGACATGGGAGGATGCCCACATTCTTGGATCTGGAGGATTCCATGTCTCTTATCGACAGACTGTTCTCAACATTGCGGCGTGAAGACGACTTTCTTCTTGCTCTGGCCACTGTAGACTCAGACGGATGCCCTCATGTGAGATACATGAAGGGAGTCATCGATGACCAGCTGATCATCCGATGTCCCACGTTTGTAGGCACTGAGAAGATGAACCACATCAGACAATGCGCCTATGTCTCGCTAACGTGCGGAGACACAGACTCCCGCCAACCCGGCTCGTACTTCCAAATCACGGCAAAGGCCACCATCAGTCAAGCGCTGGAAGACCGAGAGACTGCGTGGACCTCACGCATGGAAAAATGGTTCAGCGGACCCGATGACGCCAACTACGCAGTCGTTCGAATCGTGCCCGTCACCATCCGAGCGTTCCCCATTGGTGGAGGGCCAGCGAGCGAGGTGTGGCCCGCCTAGGGGTTCGCCTCAAGCGGCTTGATCATATGAATGTCGTCAGGTTCCAGCTCATAGAGTTCAGGATGGGGATTACGCGTCCAGACGAAGCCACGACTCGTATAGAAGCCCACGGCCGACTCAGAGGGAGTTGCAGACACGTAGAGGTGCGTGGCCCCTGATTGATGGGCCAAAGCCACCACCTCGTCGAAGAGACAGCTCGCTATCCCCAGCCTGCGATAACCATTGCTGATGTGCAAAAGTGCCAGCTGAGCCATGGTGTCTGTGAGATGTGGCCGGAATGCAGCCAGTCCCACAAGCCGATCCCCATCAAACGCCCCATGAACGATGCCATTCTTCGCGAGAATGTCTTCAAGCGCATGAGTCATGTATGGAATGGAGTGCTCGTCCCCTTCGGTTTTCCAAGGAGAGCTATCCCAGACGACGTCCATGCGAATAAGCTGATCTGCTTCAACCCGATACCCAATCCGAACGCGTTCTGTGCGATCGATCTCGCGAATCCTAGACACTTCGCTCTCTAGCAATCGCCGATACAGGATGGAGTGCATGGGGTATTCTCTCGTGCTGAGGACCCCCTCGCAACTACAGGGCCGTGCCCTGGCAGAGGGAGATATTTGTTCGTAGACTATTCCATTATGGAATACTCAGAGCCTCGCCACGGCATGCGTGGATTTCCGGTGGAGTACGCGGCCCTGGGGTTCTTGATTGAAGAACCTCTTCATGGCTACGCCTTGAGATCGCGTATTCGTGAAGGCCTGGGTCCCCTGTGGCAAGTCGCTTCGAGTCAGTTGTATCAAGTTCTGCACCGACTGGAAGAACGAGGCTACGTGCTTCGATCTTCTGAACAGGACGCTGCTGGCCCCTCCAAGACCGTCTACCATCTGACCGCTGAGGGATCAGCAGCTTTCTGGAACTGGGCGCAGGAGCCCGTTCATACCATGCGCACGGTGAGGGTTGAGTTCGCAGCCAAAATCTACTTCCTGCGGAGACTTCGCATCGACGCCGTCCAGCTGCTCATCGACAGGCAACTGGGCGCTCTGGAGAAAATGGAGGACCGCGCAGCATCCGAGCGAAGGAAGGGCAGCGACGATTCTGCGCTCAACGCCATGTGGCTCACACTTCAAATTGCGACGATCAACAACTTCTATCGATGGCTTACATCTCAGCGTACCCAGCTGTGCAAACCCAAGGAGAATAACGAATGACCAAGCTCTGGATTGCCGTATCCCTCGTGTTTTTGTGCGCACTTACTGGACTAGCTCAGTCCGAAACAACAGTCATTGACCAGTCAGGGAGATCGGTGACCATTCCTCTGCCCGTCGAAATCCTTGTCAGCGTGCATGGCATCGGCACCTATTATGTGTACGCACTGGGAGCAGGAGATCGACTGGCGATCGCCTACTACATCGGAGTGAAGACACTGTCCAGCGCGTCTGAGTCGATGCTTCGATGGGAACCGCGGCTTGCGGAGATCCTGTCCTACGGCGATCCCAACATTGAGGAAATGGTCGCATCGGGTGCGCAATTGGTCATCGCCGATGGATCACAACATGAAGCAGTCGCTGAGCAGCTGCGTGATCTGGGAATTCCCGTCATCCTGTATCGAGCCGAAACGCCTGAGGAGTTGAAGGAAGCTGTTGTGCTAACTGCTGCATTCTTAGGCTCCGGGGCTCAGGCTCAGGCTGATGCATTCATTGCAGACTATGACCGCATGGTCAACGCCATCGCGACGGATCTCGAATCGCTCGCCGAGAACGAACGCGCTCGCGTGTTGTTTGTCGGAACGAGCCTCACGAAAGTCATCAGCGGAGAGATGTATCAAACCCACCTGATCGAAGGAGCGGGCGGAATCTCGGTCACTCGCGAACTGTTCGGATCATGGAACGAAGTCAATCTGGAACAGATTCTCCTCTGGGACCCAGAGATCATTATCATCCCTCCCTACGGCCTCATTCAGCCTGCTGACATCCTCGATAACCCTGATTGGCAGTCCCTTAACGCTGTTCAGAACCATCGTGTCTACAGAATGCCGCGAATCATTGCGCCAATGGATACGCCCGTTCCTGAGTCACTCCTGGGTATAGCCTGGTTGGCCAGGACCTTCTACCCAGACTATGTGAGCTTTGATCTGGCTGAGGAGATCGTAGGCTTCTATGCCAACTACTATCAATTCACGCTCACCGACGAAGAACTTGCCCGAATGACAGGCCAATGATCAGAAAGGACCGCTCTGTCCCATGGATTCTTGTGCTTCTTCCAGTGAGTGCGTTCATTCTTGCCTTATTCCTTGGGCGATACGGCATTCACATCCTGGATACAGTGCGCGTTTTGTTGGGGCTTGATGGCCCCTCTGATGTCTTCCGAGCCCTCATCCTTCGCGTTCGTTTGCCACGGGTTCTGGCCGCTGCCTGTGTAGGGGCCAACCTGGCCGTTGTGGGCGCTGCATTTCAGGGACTCTTTAGAAATCCGTTGGTCGATTCTCGGATTTTGGGTGTGAGTTCAGGCGCGGCGTTTGGGGCAGCACTAGCGCTGCTATTCACAAGCCAAGGCATGATTGTACAGACCAGTGCGTTCATCTTTGCCCTGGTGGCCATTGCCTTGGTGATGCTGGTCGGCGTTCGATTCGGATCCTCGACGCTTGTCCTCGTCATCGGTGGAATTCTCGTGGGCGCGTTGTTCAATTCGTTGCTTGGATTGATCAAGTATGTTGCCGATCCGTTGAGTACGCTTCCGGCCATCACCTACTGGCTGCTCGGCAGTCTGAATGCCACTCAATGGTCCGATCTTCCGCCTCTCCTCACGATCACAGGAGTGGGATTGCCCTTCTTTGCCCTGCTTCGCTGGAGGCTGAATTTACTGACCGTGTCTGACACTGAGGCCATGGCCATGGGAATCCGCGTGCGGCTGATACGCACGGTCATTGTTGCCGTAGGAACCCTGCTGGTCGCCGCATCTGTGGCCCTAGCGGGCACCATTGGATGGATTGGTCTGGTGATTCCTCACGTTGCACGTGTCTGGGTAGGCCCTGATTACGGACGACTCATTCCGGCATCCGCTGCGTTGGGCGCCGCTACGTTGATCCTCCTCGATACGCTCGCACGAACAGCCATGCCCAGCGAGATCCCTTTGGGCGTTCTCACGGGGCTCATCGGCGTTCCCGCTTTCTTCATCTTGTTTCTTCGCTTCCTGCGGACAAGGGGGGAGGCCCAGTGAATCTGATCACATCGCAACTCGCTTTTGCCTATTCACCCGAACGAGAAATTTTGTCATCTGTCACCCTCTCGTTGGGACCAGGTGACGTCATGTTCATTCTGGGTGCCAATGGAACTGGGAAAACGACGCTTGTGGAATGCATGTCAGGATTACGCCTGCCCCTACGCGGAAGCGTGACCATTGATGGGCAGAACCTCTATCAGCTTTCCGTTCGCACGCGAGCTCAGAACATCGGACTGGTGCCCCAAATGCACGAGCCCGTCTTTGCATTCACTGTCGAACAAACCGTTCTGATGGGGCGAGCCCCGCACTTGGGGCTATTCGGTCGTCCCAGCAGACAAGATCATCACGTCGTCGGAGAGGTCATTGAGGCCGTTGGCATTCAGCATTTGCGCCATCGTGCCTATACGAAGATCAGTGGAGGCGAGCGCCAATTGGCGCTCATTGCCCGCGGCCTGGCTCAAGGGGCTCAATGCCTGTTCATGGACGAGCCCGTAGCGCACCTTGATCCCCACCACCAGCACGACGTGATGAGCGTCGTTCGCCAGCTTGCGGATGAAGGATTTTCGTTTGTGGTGACTTCCCACCTCCCCAATCACGCCCTTCTTTATGGGGATTGGGTCGCCTTCCTCACAGACGGGCGCGCAGATGTACAGGGGACGCCAGGGACAACCATTACCGAGCAGACCCTGAAGGTCGCCTATGACATGGATTTTGAAATCGTCGAGGGCTCCACTGGCTCACGAGCGGTGCTTCCCAGGCTCTACCGAAATCCCAATCCAATGACCTGGTAGCGGTTGCCTTCACCAAAAGACGCTCGCGAGACGCGACGGCAACAGGAACTCCCTAGGCTGTATCGGTCAAGGAGGTCTGTATGAATGGTGCGGGGTATCGAGATTTCTTGCAGCATCGCAATATCAGTTCGGCGACAATTGACACGGCCATCGCCGTCGTCGAGAGCTTTGAGACATTTCTTCGAAGTAGAGATCAAAATCAAACCGCGGATGCGGCCACTGCCGATGCCGCGAAGTCGTTCTCTGAGCAACTCATCTGTGAAGGGGGTAACAGTTTTGACAGCTACCTCGCGTTGCTGCGATATGGCGTGTTTTCCCAAAATCGAGCGTTGTATGTCGCCATGCTTGAGTTGCTCGACGGAGCAGAAGCTTTCGGCAATCTTCACGCCAAGATCGGCAATGAGCTAGGTGAAGCCAAGCGAGACGAGTACTTTCAGAACGTCCAAGTGCCTCCGCTAGGAACCCCGAATGAGAAGAAGCCCGTTCTCGTTCAGCAAGTGATCGATCGTCTGGAGAAGGACGATCCCGGCGCATGCAGGCAAATTCTCGGCAGCGGGCTCCGCGATCTGAAAGATGAGTGGTACCAGGACGCGGTCACCGAGTTTGCGGCATGTAGCGGGATCGATGCCTATCTGGCCAAAAGGTCGGAGAGCTTCATTGCCGAACTGGAGGAACACAAACGAAAAGGAAGTTGGTGGTTTGTGCAGGAGATCACCGAGGAGGTCATCGCCTTCGTTCGACAGCATCCGCTGATGTCAGGCGGAGTCAGAGAAGGACGCATCGTCTACGAAGTCAAGATCCCCTACATGGCCAAGGAATGGCTTCAGGAATCGGATCCCAAGATGAAACGCTACTATGCATGCCACTGCCCGTGGGTACGCGAATCATTGCGCACAGGCGATGTCCACGTATCTCCCACGTTCTGCCATTGCAGCGCAGCGTTCCACAAGAAGCCTTGGGAAATCATTTTTGGGCAACCCCTTCAGGCAGACGTTGTGGAATCGATTCTCAAGGGAGACAGCCAATGCAAGTTCGCCATTCATCTACCTGAGAGCGCCCTGTGATCGTTTGCACAGGTAGAGAATGGGTCTGCCGAACGGGTTGGCGAACCGAAGGAGTTGAGCAGCAAGAAGGGTTGGACAACCCTGCGGGGTTCGCGGACCCCTCGGGGTTCGCAGCTAGCACGAATTCGCATCTGTCTTGGGCTCCAAAACAGATCGCAGCCATTTGTGACTGCCCAACAGCCCAAAAGAAGCCATCCCCGCGACTACATTGCTGATCGACATCCCAATCCAGATGCCATCTGATCCCAGCCTGAGAGTGAATGCCAAAACATAGGCAAGCGGAATCCGGAGAATCCACAAGCGAATGATCCCTAGGACCATCGGCGGGACATTGTGACCGGATCCTCGATAGACGGACTCAGCCACAAAGAAAGCCCCCAAGAAGGGCATCCCCAGGGCGAACACCTCCAGAAACCGGGCTCCTTCGGCGATCACCCCGATATTCCCCGGCATGAATACGGAGATCAGTGGGAAGCGAATGAGCCAGATCACCGCCGCTTCGGCCGCGAGAATACTGAACATGGCCGCCAACGCCTTGCGCATAAGCTCTCGTGCGCGGTTCTTCAGATTCGCACCCAAAGCTTGACCCATCATCGTCGTGAGGCCAATTCCCATGCTGTCCGTCACAATGAAGATCATTCCAAAAACACGATCTGCGATCCCGTATCCGGCCAAGGTTGTCTCCGCATTGGGCAATCTGGCAATGACCGACATCATCACGACATAGCCAAAGGCGACGGTCGATTGCCCAATCCCAGCTGGCAACCCGATCCTCATCGCCTTGGCCATCCATCCCCAATGCGGGCGAAGAGCAGAGCGATCCAAACGAAGCACGCCCGTTCCTCGAACAAACAGCAGAATGAAGATGCTCATAGCCACGGCCTGTGAACACACGGTAGCATACGCAGCACCCAGAATCCCCATCTGCTGAAACGGTCCCCATCCCAACACAAGCAATGGATCGAGAATCAGATTGATCAGGATGCCAACACCATTCACGAGCAGCGGCGTCACGGTATCGCCTGTAGCAGAATAGGCGTGGTAGAACAATCCGGGCATCACCATGGTTGGGAGGCCAAGGAAGATGACGCCAAGATACAACCCCGCTTCATGCGAAACCTGGGGTTCCTGAATGAGCAAGGTCAAGATCCGCGGGGCCAGAAGAAAGCCGATGACTCCGAGTAGGATCCCGGCGAACACAGCGAAAATCACCAATTGATTCAGCGCGAACCGCGCCTCATCTTGCCGATTCGCTCCAATATTCTGCGCCACCAGCGCACTAATCGCAGCTCCGCCAAATCCGGAAACGAAGGAAATAATGAACCATACAAAGGGCCAGGAGATCTGTATACCTGCCATCACCGCCCCCGCATGATCTGTTGGCAGGCGACCAATCCAAAAGGCGTCGGCCATGTTGTACAACGTAAACATCAAAGAGGAAATGATCGCTGGGCCGCCGATCTTCGCCATCGTGCGAAGCGCAGGGCCCTGGAGGATTTCTGAGCGACTTGGGATCGGGAAGATGCGTTTTCTCATGGGGTCCGTTTTGAAGAAGAGTGAATTGGCCAATCCAAATTGCTTGCCGACAATCCTCGTTGAGAGGAAAACTATACTTCACAAGCAGAGACAAAGCAGCCCAATGAACCTGAAGAGTCAGCGATCCTTCGCGGGTACGCCTGCAACAAGGCATTCGCAGGCCTAGAGCAGGGTGACTGAAATCTGCGTACGAGACATGGCTCCATCAGGGTCGATGACATAGAGATTCGTGATGTAGGTCCCTGGCACGAGATGTTTTGCAGTGAACAAGGGCCCGTCTGGCCAAGATGCTCGCACCGTCAATCGGGAACCGCTTCTAGACGCAGGTCGCGTCTGCCCTAGATATCTTCAGCACGGACTGTCTTGTATCGAAAGTAGAGGTAGAGATCAATGGAAACCAAAATTATATTGAGGGCGTAGAGAACGATCACCCAATCACGAGCATAGAGCATTTTGTGAGTAATGCCGCTTAGGTAGCCAATGCAGATGATGATCATGAATCCCGGGCTCTTGCCCGATACCCGTTTCGTGCGGAGTGCTTTGGCAATCGAGAACGGCCAAGCCGATCCAAAACAAACCAACATCACAATCTCAAAGAAGCTCATGATTTGTTCTCCACTCATCCACCATGGTTGTGTCCATGTGCAGGTAGCTCCTCATCGTCTGAGGCGAGCTGCTGCCTGCGTCGCCATCTTGAATGCCCCAAGTTTCACCCCTACTTCGCCATGAGCGCAACGGCATCTTGGGTTCGCTAGGGTCGAGCCCGTCGTTTTGTGCGATGGCAGCAGACTGGATGTTAGCATCAAATCGGGCATTTGTGGAGCCCATATGACTTGATCTGTCGAAGCGATCGAAGCCGACCTTCCTTTTGTCAATCGGGCAGTTTCCCGCAAACCGGAAGATCGACATGGAAACAAGTGGACTCACCCTCCCGGCTTTCAAGACTCATTCTGCCGCCCTGATCCTTCACAATCCCGTGCCTTGATCTCGCCACTTGCTCGTGAAGAATGGGTCGTAGATTCGCTCCTGGATCTTCGCAGGGATTTCTTGTCCATGGACCGCCCCTATCTTGAATCGCATCAAGCATGTCAGTCTGAAATAGATCATCTCGCCAATGCCGATATGTGAGTCACGGAATGAGAGGCAAAATCGCAGTGCCGTGATGTTTCCAGGCATTCAGCCCGCCTCGGAGCAGCTTGATACCTGACTGCACACTGACACGTCCCGCACTGCCCTGGTTGTAGATGGATACCAAGGAGAGGGCAACGACTTTTCCAGTTGCCATGACGACATCGACGGCGGCAAGCGTTTGTGCGATATCAGGGCCATCCGGCTCCTTGGTCCCGTGACTGGGCACGAAAACTGCGTCAAGGATGTCTGCATCCATGTGCAGGTAGATGGCTTCGCACTGCTCTGACAGCCGCTCGATGGCTGACTCAAGCTTCTCTCCCGGGAAACCAGGACCGATCGCAGCATGGGTGATGTCCGTCGCACGCACAAGTTCCCCCTCTGCCTCATCCAAATTGCGAGCATCCACAAGCACAATGCGATTCGTCGGGAGAGGGGCGGAGATGTGCGCACCCTCCCGCCATTCTGGATGGGCCAATCCGGCACAGACGGCCAAGGGCATTCCTCCCAGAGAGCCGGATTGCGAGGTAGAGGGTGTGTTGAAGTCGCCGTGGGCATCGAACCACACCAATCCCAACCGAAGGCCGGGACCGTGTGCCTCTTGAAGCCCGCCCACAATCCCCGTGGCATGGCTGCAATCCCCTCCTGTCATCAAGATGACATTACCCAATCGTCTTGCCACTGCCACGGTGTCAGCGATTCGTCCATTGAAGGATCCAAGGGCGGAAACCGCATCGCCTAAACACTCACGCGCCGCGATGTCCGGCTCTTCGACGGTGAATGGCACGCCAGCAGACGCATAGACATTCGAGGCAGCGTAGGCATCCAGCCCACGCTCGTCTGCCGCAGCAGGCGTTGTTCGTCGATATCGAATACCGATCACGTGGAGTTTCTCAAGAGAACGGTGGTTCATCTTTCACCAGCCTGAGGCTTCGATTGCCATACTCTACTCATGTTACCAGTTCCTTCCCACGCTCTGTCATCCGATCTAGCCCTTCTAGCGCTCCTCGGCCTTGAGTTGCGCAGAAAGTGAAGAAGCGCTCCTGCCAGGAGTTGTTGACAACTCCAAGCAACGTGCCGCCAGACCAATCCTTACCAAGAGTTGCGTAGCACCTCTCAAGAAACCCGCCAGAAGGCGGGCTTCCCAACACTTCTCCTTTCCCAAGCGTCATAACAAAGAAGCGTCCCAACCCACGGGATCTTGAAAGGAGGAAGTATGAACACGGCGTCGCTCTATACCCACCTGATCCTGCATCGCCGCTCCATCACCGAGGCGGAGGCTCGAATTAGAAGGGAGGTCAGCGCGCCCCGGCAGCCGCAGATGTGCAACGGCCGGGCAGAAGCCTCAACAAGCCGAAGAGGAAGTCACCATCGACGATTCAACTCGGCAGCAGGACTCCGTCTGCCCTCCCTGCTGCACCGCGCGGACATCATGACGTCTGATTGAAGAACGGGCTAGAATCCATCCAAAGATGATGCGGAGACCCCTGTGAACATTGCCAATCTATACGAGGAGTACAGCGATCGACTCACGCGCTACGCGATCAGCCTTTCTCGGAGTCTCGACCGTGCAGACGACCTTGTTCAGGAGACGTTCGTTCGCGCGCTCGAACACTCGGGGGATCTGTTGAGAATGAATCGATATCAGCAAGAAGCTTGGCTGAAACGGGTGCTTCGCAACCGATTCTTTGACGAGGAGCGCGCGAATCGCCGTAAGCAGCAGCTTGCTCAGCGACTTGCGTCCCACATGCTGCGCCAAGATAGTGCGGGCACTCTCCCGGACTTCGACGCGGTGTTGGATCTCATCCCTCTCGAACATCAGCAGGTTTTCGAGAAGCGATTTCGTCTCGGCATGAATAGCACGGAAATTTCGCAGGATCTAGGCATCTCTGCAGGAACAGTTCGCTATTGGCTGCATCAAAGCATTCAGTGCTTGAGAGTGGCAATCTCCCAAGCACCGCAAAAGGAGTCTTCATGGATCATAAAATCGTCATCAAAAACGTAAACATCCTCGATTTGAGAAAGACAACCAAGGAAACCTTCGACACCATCGGCTTCATTAAGAATGCCAACCTCATCCTGGTATCGCCAGAAACTGCGGACTATATGCCGGGCATCCATGCCAAGAACATCAATACAGTTGCTGAGATTCCGCCGAACGTCGAGATCCAAACATGCATGAGTCATGTCACGATCGATGCCAACTATCTATCCGGTTTCCCCTCCCCAAGGTTCTTGCTGGTGATGGGCAAAGTCATCGTCGAACCCGACGTTACCCAGGAACTGCTTAACACCAAGCTGGCCGGGCTCGTGGCCATGGGACGGGTGATTTGCCCGGAAGCACTGGCAGGAACGATTCAATCCAAGGCCAAGCTGATGATGGGAGGAACGATAACCTATCCGTCAGGCTCCGTGCTCGTCGCGAATTCGCTGACCTTGGATGACGATTATCTCAATACCCTGGACGATGGAACACACCTGGTCGCCACCGGCTCGTTGCGAATCATCGATCATGTCTCGACTGAGCTGATTGAGAAGAAGATACATGTGCTCCATGCCTATGGCAACATCCTCTGCAGACAAGAACATGCGCTGGCGATCAAGGCAAAACTGGCCAAGACAAAGGGTATGACCGTGATCCCGGCAGGACATCGCCTCATCGAGGGATCCCTCCCATTGGATACGCTGACCCTGCAAACCCTAGAGAACGAAAAGATGTTCTGCATGGGAGACGTCATCATTGACGCCAATGTCGATTCGCAAGCGTTGGATGCAGCCATCTCCAAATTGGGAACGCTCGGCGCCATTCTGTGTCCAGTCGCTCTCAAAGACGTCCTCAAAGCCAAGTGTGACATGCTGGACAACCGCGTCGTTCTCTATGAGGGGACGCTTTGGTATGTGGATGACGCCCGGCAGCTTCTTGCTGATCAATTCGACTACATCGACGGCCTCATGACCCTTGTCATTCGTGACGAATTGACCATCGGTCCAGATGTGTCCCCAGAGACGATCCTGAAGAGGATTCACAAGATCCATAATCTGGGAGACATCGTATGCCAGCCGGAACAGCAAGCGGCCATT
>Ga0180007_10003996_pt1 | contig 15926 bp, 14 predicted proteins | sample MM_PC_MetaG_FD_121122 | JGI IMG/M metagenome (GOLD analysis project Ga0180007, IMG submission 121122) | Groundwater microbial communities from the Aspo Hard Rock Laboratory (HRL) deep subsurface site, Sweden - MM_PC_MetaG | ecosystem: Environmental > Aquatic > Deep subsurface > Groundwater... | reverse complement strand
TGGAGAATTACGATGAAAGAATTAATAAAGACATTAGATGATTTACCATGGATTATTAAGATGATATTGGCTCTTCCAGTTTTAGATGGATTCGTATGGGGAGTATACAGAATGCTCAAAGGTATCGATAAGAATGATGGTATACTCATTCTTTCAGGCATCATCTGGATTTTTGCTGGTTTGGCAATACTCTGGATCATTGATTTAGTCACAATATTCATGTATAACAAAGTGACCGTTCTTGCTTAACTAAAAAGAAAATAAAATGACTTCAAATCGATCTTATTTGATAGTCATTTTTATATCTTCAACGAAAGTTTGGATATTTCATCAAAAACGTATATAATTTAATCAAAGTTACGTTTACAAATTCTAGATCATAGAGAGGATTATGCATGAATAATGACAATCGAATCAAGGAAGTAATGGAAAAGGCTATTGCTCAAGCCAAAAAAACGATGAATGAAAATATTGGAGGACCTTTTGGAGCAGCGGTCATAGATAAAGATGGAAATCTTATTGCAGTTACATCTAATTCAGTCTTAGGGGATCATGATCCCACAGCTCATGCTGAAATGAATGCCATAAGGGCAGCTGGAGTTAAATTGGGTACCCATGATTTATCTGGTTGTACACTTGTAACAACGGCTTATCCTTGTCCTATGTGCCTTGGAGCCATCATTTGGGCAAATATAGGACGTGTCATCTATGGATGTCGCCCAAAGGATGCTGAAGCTATCGGGTTTAGAGATGATTTCATATACCGTTTTATGAGAGAGGATCAACCAGATAAAAAGATTTTAGTTATCGATGAGGGATTTAGAAAAAAATGTTTGGTATTGTTTAAAGAATACCAGGACAAAGAAAAAACACTTTATTAAAGATTAAAGCCATTTCCGCGGAAATGGCTTTTTATTTTTAGTTATTTATTACCCATCGTCATCGCCATGACTGCTTTGGCAGTATGTAGACGATTTTCAGCTTCTTGATAAACGATTGAGTGTTTGCCATCGATCACGGAGTCTTCGACTTCATTACCACGATCTGCGGGTAGCGCATGCATGTAATACACATTGGGACTAGCTAGCGCAATCATATCTTCAGTACATTTCCAACCCTTATAGGATTCTAATAGATCGTCAATGACTTCGGTTGATTGGTTTTTGACCCAGCTTCCCCAATTTTTTGGAATCACAACATCAGCATTGGTAAATGCTTCTTTCATGTTATGTGTGATTCTAAAGCTTCCGCCATTTTCCTTGGCATTTTGTCTTGCTTTCTCAATAGCCCAATCAGGTAGATCATACCCTTCGGGATATGCCAAGGTAACATCCATGCCATATCTTGGGAATAACAAAATCTGGGTTAAAGGAACGCTGATTGGTTTCTTATGGCTTTTCGCATAAGCCCAAATGATTGAAATCTTGAGATTTTTTGTAGTTTTAGTGACTTCTTGAATCGTCATGAGATCTGCCAAACCTTGCATAGGGTGGTAGAGATCACATTGAAGACTCATAATGGGCACTGTGGAGTTTGCTGCCAACTCGCGGATATATTTATTGCCTACACCCCAAAAACAGTTTCTGCACGCGATACCATGTCCATATGACGAAAGAATGGTTGCTGTATCCTTTGCACTTTCGCCATGAGAAATTTGCATCATGGAAGTATCTAGAAAAGTAGCATGTCCTCCAAGATGAGCCAATCCAGCTTCCATTGAATTTCTCGTTCTTGTCGATTGTTCAAAGAACATTAAGAATGCTGTTTTGTTTGTTAAGTATGGAGTAGGTTCATTATTTAGGAATTTTCTCTTGAGTTCCTTGGAAACTTCTAGTAGCTTATCAATTTCTTCCTTTTTCCATTCTTCCAATGTAATAAAATGCTTGCCTTTAAATAGTGGTTCCATTTTTATTTCTCCTTTTTAATATGCTGCATGTACATCAACGGTATAGCTGCATACATTGCACATGCTTCAATTAAATCTTTCTTATACGTTTTTTCATTTGGTGCATGGGCTTCTTCTTCACGTCCGGGACCAAATCCAATACATGGGATATTGAATCTTCCCATGATCGAAACACCATTGGTTGAAAATGTCCATTTATCAACAATGGGATTCTTAGCAAATAGATTTTGATATGCATCAACTGCTGTTTGACAAACAACATGATCAGCATCTAATACCCAAGTTGGAAAATAAGATTGTGTAGGGTAGACAAGTCCAGTATATGCAGGTCTTTCATAAGTATACATCTCTACGATGGCTCCTGCTTCTTTGACTGAGGGCAATGCTCTGATTTCTTCAAGAGCTGAAAGATAGGTTTCTCCATGAGTGAGTCTTCTATCAATTGAAATGGAACATCCATCGGCAACTGCACATCTTGAGGGTGAGCTAAAGAAAACTTCACTAACCGTCATTGTCCCTTTTCCTAAGAAAGGATCATCTTTCAATCTGTTATTTAACTCTTTGATTTCTAAAAGAATGGGTGCCATCTTAAAGATGGCATTATCTCCACGTTCAGGTGCACTGCCATGGCAGCTGATGCCATGTGTGCTTACCTTGATTTCCATACGCCCACGATGCCCACGATAAATTCGGCATGCCGTGGGTTCAGTAATGACAACAAATTCAGGTCTAATCTTATCTTCTTCAATAATATACTGCCAGCATAAGCCATCACAATCTTCTTCTTGAACAGTGGCACTAATCAATAACGTATAATCATCTTCAAGCTTTAAGTCTTTAATGATTTTGCCAGCATAAACCATGGATGCCATGCCGCCTTCTTGATCGCTTGATCCGCGTCCACCAATGAGTTCATCATCTTCGTAACCTTCATAAGGATCAAATGTCCAATTCTTAATTTCACCGATACCTACGGTATCAATGTGTCCGTCCATCGCAATCAAATGCTTGCCAGAACCAATTTTACCAAACAAATTCCCCATAGGGTCGATGGAAACAGAATCAAATCCGACTTTTTCCATTTCTTCCTTTATTCTTTGAATCACTTTCTTTTCATCTGAGGATTCACTTGGAATCTTGATCATATCTCTTAAAAAGCGCGTCATATCCTTTTCATAGGCTTGTGCCTTTTTTAATATTTGTTCAAATGGAATATGCATCATAGTTCTTTGCCTCTTTTTTCAATAATCTTTTTATCATACTCAAAAATCTTTTCATACTCATGATCCCAAAAATCCATATGTCTCATTTGGTTGAGATAGTCTATTGAGTAATTAAACTTCAGCCAATCTTTTTCCTTTTGCTTAAATAATCTTTCTTTCTTTTCCATGCTTCTCATATCATCAATGTCTTCGATATTGGTCTTGTGAAAAATATCCTTAAACCATCTTCTTAAAACAAAATTTTCTGTTTCAAGAACGCGACGATTCAAGTCTGCAATGACACTATCATAACGATCAAAACCATCGGTTGCAATCGTCACTACATTATCATTTTCACCTAAACGCAAGTATTTAGCCATCTTGATTGCACCAATGATATTGCATATCGTCGATACCCCAAAGAGATCCCTCATACTTTCTGCAATTTCAGGATCAACACCGTTTTCAACTAGAATATGTGGTGCATCATGAATAATTTTTAAACCTCTGACTGATTCTTCGTCTTTAACCAAAGCAATAAAATCAGTCGTGAGCACATTATGAATCAATGTACACATCTTATCCCCAATACCTTCAATACGATGCTGTCCGCGTCCACCATTCATGAGTGTAGAGCATTCATAAGGCTCAAGTGCTACTACTTTAGCTTCAGGGTAAACCGTTTTGATTTGGTCGCCTGCAGCAAGTGTACCTGCACTACCAGGTGCTGAGACAAAGCATGCAATTCTGCCATTGCCAATACCTTGAACCGCTTCAATCGCACTATGTCCGGTGACATGGCGATGAAAACGATAGTTAGGCAGTAATTCGAACTGTGCTAGTGCTCGGTAATTAAGATTTTTCTTAAGCTCATAAGTACGTTCCAGTGTTAAGATAACATCGGATTCTGTACCTGGGGTTAAATCAAGCTTTGCACCATATCTTTCGATTCTATCATAACGTTCTTTACTCATGTTATCTGGCATGATGACGATAGAATCGTATTTCATCAGATTACATATATAAGAAACCCCAATACCAAAGTTACCCGTAGAGGGTCCTAAGATGGTATGTGTTTCAGGAATAATCTCTTTATCGATGCAACCTTCAATTAAAGTAGAATACGCCGGTCCAACCTTATGTGAGCCTGACGGAAAATATTTTCCAAGTAAAACGATGATGTTGGCATCAACACCCGTTAAGGCTTTGGGTAAAACAATTTTATTAACTTCGTTCTTTTCATTCTTCCATGTGATATTAAATAAATTGATGGGATTCAATTCATCTGTTGTTGCATGAAGTGCTTCTTTTCTAATCTTAGGATCTATGCTATTGGGATACAACATTTCATTATAGGTAGGTCCAAATGGTACTTTAGGCATGTCTTATTTCTCCTTTTTCTTTCAAATATTGCTGTAAATCTTCCAGTTTAGGTTTGAGAAGGATGGGAGGCTTAACTGCCTTTTGAGCATTATGAGGATCCTTAAGACCATTGCCGGTCATGATGACGGTTACTGTCTCATCTGATTTGATGATGCCTTCTTTAATCGCTTTTTCAACGCCAGCTAGAGCTGTTACTCCTGCTGGTTCTCCAAAAATACCTTCTTTACTTCCAAGTTTCTTCATGCTCTTTAATATATGCTCATCAGTCACTGCAATCCATGCACCGTGTGATCTTTCAACTGCGCGGAGTGCTTTGACGGGATTCCTAGGAATACCTACTGATATGCTGTCAGCTATGGTGTTTTCTTCAGTTTCTTTTAATGGCTTGTGGTTTTGAACGGCATCGACAAAAGGAGAGCATCCGGTGCTTTGAACACCTAATAGTTTGGGTATTTTAGTGATTAATCCAAGTTGAAGCAAATCATAAAATCCCTTATAAACACCTGCAATGGTGCACCCATCACCAACTGATACGCAAACCCAATCGGTGGGTTTAAAATCTAACTGTTCAGCAATCTCAAGAGCTACTGTCTTTTTACCCTCAACCAAATGAGGGTTTATTGCTGCGTTTCTATTATACCAGTCATAATGCTCAATGGCTACCTTGGATAATTGAAAAGCATCTTTATAATCTCCGTCGACGCTGATCACCTTAGATCCATAGATCAAAAGTTGATTCAATTTGCCAATTGGCGCTCTTTTAGGAACAAAAATAACGGTCTTAAGTCCCGTTCTTGCTGCATGGCAGGCAAGACTGGATGCGGCATTTCCTGTAGAACTGCAGGAAATTGTATCGTATCCTGCTTCAATTGCCTTTAAAACGGCAACGCCACTTGCTCGGTCTTTAAGTGATCCACTTGGATTGATGCCTTCATCCTTGATATATAGTGTTTTTATACCTAGTTGATGATGTAATCTAGTAGCTCGGTATAGGGGTGTCCACCCAATCTTAAGCATTTGATCGATATGTTTTCGTTCAATAGATAGCATCGGATAGTACCGCCACATCGAAAAATCCTGTTGATTTTTAAAATAGTCGAAATCAACAAATTTTTTCATCGACTCATAATCATATTCAATGTCGAGAATTCCTTTTTCTCCACATGATGGGCAAGTCATGATTTGCTCATGATATGCATATGTTTTGTCACATACTGTGCATCTGTATTGCTTCACAAAACTCAATTCTTCACCTTCTCATCTGCTTCAATGGGTACAATTTTGAATAGGTTGACATCGAACAATCCTCGATCTGTAAGCTTCAAATCAGGAATGACAGGTAATGCAAGAAATGCAAGTGATATGAAAGGATCGCCAACATCTTGATTCAATCCCATTTTTTGAATTTGTCGTTTCATGGATAACAACGTTTCTTGAACGATGACTTCTGAATGTGCGGTCATGATTCCACCGACTTCTAGTTCAAGAAATTCAATAACTTTACCTTGCTTGACAAGGACAATACCACCTTGAATTTCCTGAATCTTTTTGGCTGCAATACGCATATCCTCATCTGATGAGCCTACGATAATCAAATTATGAGAATCATGAGCGATGGTCATTGCCAAAGCTCCATCCTTAATTCCAAATCCTTCAACAAGCCCTACGGCAACATTGCCTGTATGGTGATGTCTTTCAACGACTGCTAACTTCAAAATATCGACAGTTGGATCATAAACAAATCGATTATTTGTTACTTTGACATCCCTAATCAATTCTTTGGTTGTGATATTGTTGTGAATGAGTCCAATGACCTTTACTTTGGAGCTTTTCAATTCTAAGTCAAAAGATAGATGTTTTTCATCCAAATGAACAGTATGGGTAACAGCTGATGGTATTTCAGCGTGCAAATCAAATAATGCTTCACCATTCTTTGCTACAATATTACCTTTGAAATAAACAATTTCAGGTTCAATTTTATACAGATCTGAAAAAACAAATAGATCTGCATCCTTGCCTGGAGCAATACCTCCAAGATGGGATAAACCATAACAGTTTGCTGCATTCACGGTTGCTATTCTAATCGCATCAATCGGATGAATACCTGATTGAATTGCGAGATTCACATTAAAGTTGATATGTCCTTCTTCTTTAATATCAAATGGATGCTTATCATCTGTACAAAAGAGCACACGGTTCAAGTTATCTTTGTTTAAACCCTTTAGAAGTGCGTTTGTATTTCTTGTTTGAGAGCCTTCACGCAGGTGAACATACATACCCTTTCTAATGCGTGCCATCATCGACTCAACCTTTGTGCATTCGTGATCTGTCATCACACCAGCTGAAATATAGGCATCTAAATCCTTACCAAGAATATCTGGAGCATGACCATCGATGACGTGGCCTTTCATCAATTCAATTTTCTCGTGAATGATATTTCCACCATAAATAACTGATGGATAATCCATAACTTCTCCTAATCCAAGTACTCTCGGATGACTCATAAAGGATTCTATATCCTGAGCGGTGATGATTGCTCCATTGTTTTCATCTTGAGTTGCAGGAACACAAGATGGAATCATCATATAGACATTCAGTGGAATATTTTCACTGCTATCCAGCATAAACTGAATGCCTTTGACACCGCAGACATTCGCAATCTCATGTGGGTCTGCGATGATTGTTGTCGTTCCTTTTGGGACAACGATCTTGGCAAATCCAGGAGGAGTGAGCATTGAAGATTCGATATGAACGTGTCCGTCAATCAATCCAGGAGCAACATATTTATTGTTCATATCATGTTCAATTTCTCCTTGATATGAACCAACGCCTACGATTTTGCCGTTTTCAATTGCTATATCTCCTAATTCAATCTCTCCACTATAAACATTGATAATCTTGGCATTCTTCAAAACGAGCTGTGCTTTGAGTTCGCCTCTAGCAACTCTCATGACTCTCTTGTAATCCATACAACACCACCTCAATTAAATATTCTTAATAAAATCCTCAATTAAATTCAAGGCAACCTTTTGACGATATATCTTATTTGATCTTTGATCGTCAATAGGTTTAATAAGGTCTTTGTAATGCGATAAAATGCTATTTATGTCACCTTTAAATTGTTCTACACTCATTGTTTTATAAAGCTTTTCAATATTTCTGTTACGAATAACCGTCATATAGACCGCACCTAATGCAATTCTAAAATCGGTGATGATATCATCATCGATCGTAACAGCTCCTGCAAACGATACTTTAGATATTGCATCTGCTTGTCTTCCACCAACCTTTACCCAAGAAACTTTTGAAAAATCATGATTTGGAATGATGATTTCTTTGATTAATTCATTGGGTTGTATCACCGTTTTTCTAGGACCTATAATGACTTTTTCAATTGGTAGATACCTGTTTTGATAAATACTTGCAAGAACAATAATCGCATCCAGTAAATAGAGAGGAACAAGACTATCACCCGCTGGAGATGCATTACCGATATTTCCTGCGAGTGTCGCTACATTTCGAATACCCGGTGATGCCATCTCTTTGATGACATCCTTGAGAAGCTGTGGAATATCCGGATGATGTAATAGGGTTTCAAGTGACGTCATCGCTCCAATGCGTATTTGGTTCTCTTCTTTAATTACATATTTGAGTTCTTCGAGATTGAAGACATAAAGCATATTTGAATTAAATAGTGGTGGTAATTCTGCAGTATTCCGTTTTTGTATCATGAGATCGGTACCACCAGCGATAACATGATAACTACTTTCATAGAGATAGTTCAGTGCTTCTTGCAGATTTTTTGGAATCGTGTGTTTCACCATAAGCCATCACCTTTTTTTGATGCCGTTTGAATCGCCTTGACAATCATGTTGTATCCAGTGCAACGACAAAGGTTGCCTGAAATACCGATTCTAATTTCGTCTTCGGTAGGTTTGGGATTTTGATTGAGCAAGCTTTCTGCAGCAATCATCATGCCAGGTGTACAAATACCACATTGTGATCCGCCTTCTTCTAGCATGGCATCTGCTAATGTCTGATATCTTTTTGTCTCAGAAAATCCTTCTATTGTCATAATTTCTTTACCTTGGACGTTTGCTAACGGCAGGCAACAACTATGAACAATATGTCCATCTAAAAGAACAGCACATGCACCACATTCGCCTTCACCACATCCCTCTTTGGGACCTGTCAAATTCAAATGATTGCGCAAAACATCTAATAGCCGCGTGCTGGGATCAAGATTAAGTTCTATTTCTTTTTCATTTAACGTAAATTTAATCATACTCATGATTGATCAACTCCATTAAATATTCTGGTGTTGCTGGTATTTCATGAATCTTTTTCCCGATAGCTTGTTCAATAGCAAGTGCAACTGCTGGGGCACCGCCAACTAACGTCAGTTCACCGACACCTTTGGCACCATAGGGTCCAAAGACATATGGGTTTTCAAAGATGACTGTTTCCGTTTTAGGCATATCAACTGATGTTGGGATGATATAATCGGTCATCGTCTTTTGTTTTATTTTTCCTTGTTCATGCTTCATAACTTCCAAATATCCGTATGCTACACCTTGAGCAATACCACCATCTGCTTGTCCTAAGACCATCCGTTCGTCAATTGCCTTACCGACATCATAAACACTCCAAATACCCTTGACTTTAGTTTGATAGGTAACAGGAGACACTTCAACTTCAACAACATTAACACCCCATGAATACGCAGGGTATGCATCACCAATCATCAAATCCTCATCCCATTTGATGTACTCTGGTTGTTGATACTGCTCTAAAACTTCCATCTCTTGATCTGGTTTCCATGTATTTTTGAGTTTAAGTGCTGCTCTAGCGAGCAATCCTCCAACAATCATGATGGTTCTAGATGCTACCGTAGGTCCTGAATCAGGAACGAAATCCGTATCGGGGTTATCAAATGTAACTTGATGTGGTGGACATTTTAGTGTTTCAACCACTATTTTCTTTAATGCGGTTTTAGCGCCTTGTCCCATATCAACTGCAGCAACAAGCACGTATACTTGATTATTTTTATCTTTTTTTAATTTAACCTTCGCATTGATGTGTGTGCTTTCACCACTTCCGGTAAATCCACACCCATGCAAAAACCAACTCATTCCGATGCCTTTATAAATATTTGGATCTTGATACTCTTTAACTTTTTCATGATAATGTGATATTTCAGTTGCTTTTTGAATCATCTTTTCCATGATAATCGGATCTCTAAAGAGTCCGTTTGTCGATGTCAAATCACCTTGTTTCGCAAGGTGTGCCATTCTAAACTGAAATGGATCGATGTTTAATTTTTTTGCAATGTGATGCACCATCATCTCGATTGCAAAGATCATTTGTGGCGCACCAAATCCTCTAAATGCGCCATTAGGTACGGTGTTCGTACTGTAGACATCTCCTGAAATATCCAAATTCTCAATCGTATATGCGGAAGTTGATGCGATCATTGCTCTTGCCAAGACGACTCCGCTTAATCCGATATATGCTCCGCTATCCAAGGAAACATGTGCTTTAACGCCTTGAATTCGATGATTGGCATCAATTGCAGCAGTTAATCGAATTTTTGACGGATGTCTTTTGGTTGTAACAGTCATATCTTCTTCCCGTTCAAAAATCATTTTGATTGGCTTTCCAATCTTCTTAACTGCGACGGCTAACTGACAAGCCATGATCGAAGGATATTCTTCTTTTCCTCCAAATGCCCCTCCAACCGAAGGTTGAATGACGCGCACCTTGTCTTCGGCACATCCCATCGTGTTGAGTACAGCATTTTTGACATAATATGGACATTGAATAGAGCCAATCAGTGTAATTTTCTCATCTTCTTCAGGATATGCAATGAACCCTTGAGGTTCGATGTATGCCTGTTCTTGATATCCTGTTTCATAGATAAAAGATATTTTTTTAAATGGCTTTAATAAAGCTTGTTTTGGATTGCCTTTTTTGAATTCTTTATGAACGACACTTGTTTTATATTCAAAAATTGGTTTTAAGACTTTATATTCAATTCTAATTTGATCGATGATTTCATTGATCGTTTGCTTGTTCTTACCAATTACGAGCATGATAGGCTCGCCAATATAGTTTACTGTCTTTTCAGCGAAAACGGGCCAGTCGTCAAATATCATTTTGACATAATTATTGGCGGGTATGTCTTTATAGTCAATAATAAAATAATCCTTTGGTAATTCGGGGATTTCAATGTTGATTATTTTAGCTTTTGGATGGATGGATCTGACCGTTTTTGCATAAAGTAGATGATCCATCTTAATGTCACTGACATAAAGTGATTTTCCAGAAACTTTTTCTACGTGATCTTCATTGGGTATCGATTGACTGATATCCCTCATACCATCACACTCCTTTACTCCATCACGATAGCGTCCGCAGGACACTTGACAACGCATAAACCACATTCAAAGCACTTGTTGGAATCAAAGGTAATCTTATCTTCCATCGTAATGGCAAAATAAGGACACACCTTGATACATAGATTGCACTTAATACATTTTTCTTCGATTAAGGTAGGCACGCTTGCCTTATATTTCACATGATTTGCGAGTGAGGTCTCTATAACTTCTTGGATACTCTTAAATCCATATTTTTCCAATCGACTTGGCAAATCTGCAATAATTTTTGCATAGAGCTGCTTGCCTTTAAGTAGGGCAGCTGAAAGCATTTGAACACCGCTTGCGCCTGCAAGCAAGAACTCAATGACATCATCGGCTGATTGGATTCCACCAACACCAATGACAGTTAAAGATGGTTCCGCTTTTTTAATCGAATAAACGGTTGCTAAGGCGAGATTTTTAATCACAGGTCCGCTTGTCCAAACAAATCCTGATTCATTTCCATAAAGAATCGATCTTGATTCTATATCGATTTTCATGGTGGGACCAAGAGAATTGATAGCAACAATCCCATTCGCTCCGTTCTCCTTGATGATTCTTGCAAATTCAGCAGGGTTTGGTATATGAGGACTAATCTTCATATAAATGGGTTTTTTTGTATGGCCTCTTATCGTCTTAACTGTATTGGCGATAACGGATAAGTCGGTTCCCACATAATGTGTGGAAACCTCAAAAGCATCTGCAAACGGATCCAAAAGAGGTATCAGCACTTCCATATCTTCTTTTGTGTATCCAACACTGATGATGAGCGGTCTATCCTTATGTATTAGATATTCGGGTAAAAACTCTTCAATCCATTTTTCCTTGGGAAATTCACTCCAAAGTTCACTATTCATGACATAGTCTCTATCTCCATAAATACATGGCTTTGGTATATGTGGTTTTTTGGTTGATATGGTTTTAGTGACCACCGCTCCGCATCCTGCATCTCTCATGAACAGTAACTTTTCAGTATCGCCTACGAGGGGTCCAGAAGCAGGCATCAATGGGTTTTCTAATGTTAATCCATCAAACGTTGTTTTTAAATTCACTTATTTCACCTCTTGATTGATTCTTTCCCATAATTTTTTTGCATAGCTGTTCGCTTGTCTATATTTGTCTAAGAGAGTTTGGCTGACCTCATAATCTTTAACCACTTGCTTACCTGCAACAAAAACATGTTTTGGCTTGAAGCTGTGGAATAACCCGAAAAATAGATGACCTAATGCATTATCTTGATTCATAGGTGTAGGTGGAATATAGGGAATCATTAATAAATCTGCCTCAAATCCCTTATCTATTTTCCCTAGCTTAACCTCAAGTACTCTACTTGCATAAAGATATGTATCTCGAATCAGTTGCTGAAGCTCATTTAATCCAAATAGATTAGGTGTCTGATCCAATAAATGGGTTCCATAATATAAACTTAGGTATTCGGTTGTCATGGCCGATGAGATACCATCGTTACCGATAATGACTGGAATTTGATGATTTCTAAATGATTTAAGGGGTGGTACACCAACACTATTATTCATGTTCGAAGTGAAATTGACGGCAATCACGCAATCATGCTTTTTGATGATGTCAAGCTCTTCTTCATCCACATAGATTGCATGTGCGATAATACTGTCTTTGGATAGCAATCCATGTCGTTCCAGTCTATTCATGATCTTTTCCTGATATTGATCCTGACAATCCATTTCGTCTAAAACACTTTCGGCAACGTGAATATGGATAGGCATATTTCCTAACGAGTTTTTTACGTCTGATAGAGTTTTTTCTGAAAGACTCATTGAGGCATGTAACCCAAATAGTCCTCTAACAAATCTAGAACGATGGTTTCTATTGAACTTAATGTTTTCTTCAATCGCTTTTTCAATTGAAAATCGATCACTTGTTTCAAATGCGAATATGCCTCTTAACTGACCATCGTCACATATTGCTTTTTTTAAGGAATCAAGGGAACCTGAAATATCAATACCGCTTGCATGATGATCAATCAAGGTTGTTACGCCATTTTTCATGTGATCAACCGCACTGACGATACCGCTAAAGTATGTCATCTCATTATCAAGATTTCTATCTAATTTCCACCATAACTGATCTAATATTTCTTGGAAGTTTTTGGGTTGATAAGGAACTGACATGCCTCTTGCAAAAGTTGAATAGATATGGGTGTGACCAGTCACCAAACTAGGCATAACAAGATGATCTTTTCCATCAATAAGATGATAGTCATAATCTACAAAGTCGCTCATTGGGCCGAAACTGAGAATTTTTTCATCAAAAACAACATAGCCATTTTCGATGTATTGGTTAAAATCATAGACGCGCGTGTTTATAATTGCTTTAATCATTGAAAATCACATCCTTTAATCCATTTTCCCTGTCCACCAATAAACTGACCATCCCTAAGGACAAAATGACCTCTGACCAATGTTGAGATCACCCGACCTGCGGATGGAAGATTTTCATAAACAGAATAATCGCATGTCCCATGATTGCCATGGATACGGTAGCTAGAGTCGGGTTGGAAAATGACAATATCGGCATCATAATCTTCTTTAAGTTCACCCTTCATGCTTAAACTTTGTGTATAGGCAACTCTTTTTGTCATTTTTTCAATTGCTTGATCACCTATGTGATGACGCATGACACCAAGTGCATGCTCAATGCCTCCGATACCAAGAGGGGTTTCATGCAAAGTATGCTTATCCTTGTCTTTACTCATAAAAGCACAATGATCCGTACCTATGGTATAAACTGCATGCTGATATTGAAATAACAAATTTTTTTCACGAAGACTTCTAAGAGGGGGAGCAAACGTATAAAGATATCCATCCTTACGCTCCAACACTTCTTTAGTAAACGTAAAGTATTGGGGACAGCTTTCAACAAAGAAATGCTGATTCAAAATATCAGGATAATTTTGAATCAATTTTTCCAATGTTTCACCACTACTCAAGTGGACCATATACATCCAACCACCTGTTTTTTTTGTATATTCTGCAAGTTTGAGTGCTTCTGTTGTCTCACTGATTGCCGGTCTGCTAACCGTAAGATCTCGATACGTAAACTTAGAATCCAACTGAATTAAGTCATCATTTTCAATGTGTGCCATGATTAAAAAGTGATATTTCTTAGAAAGCTCCAATAATTTGATGATCTCAGTATCATATGTTCGGCGATTTGAATCTGAATATGTTGTAAAAAGCTTTAAGGTATTCATACCTAGAGCCTTCATTTTGATCACAAATGCTTCCAAATCACCCTTTGGATTTTTAATGCATGCGTGAAAATGGTAATCAACTACACTCTTTTTCGCCAATTCCAATCTTTTATTGAAAGCAGATTCTAAATCCCGAACGCAGTCAACGGGATCTAAAAAGTCCACATAGGACGTGATTCCTCCATAGAGTGCTGCTATACTTCCGGAATAAAAATCATCAATAGATTTAATAAAACCCAAATCAAGTTCAAAATGTACATGTGGATCAATGATGCCAGGCAATACTTCATAACCTTCAAGATCGATCACTTCGTTTGCAGGAAAAAACTCACCGCTAATTAAAGCAATTTTTTCTCCTTTGATATATAGGTTCTTATTTTCCCATTTTTGATTTCTATACAGTTTTCCATTGATTAATGCTTTATCGTACATATGAACCTCCTATCGATTAACTTTCACGATATGTACATCCTTAAGTCTAAAGGTACGAATAATACGCTCTACCAAATCTTCTCTTGCTGAAATAATTAAATCTAGATTCGATTCAACCATTTTTCGTAAGATGTGATAATATCCATGACCTTTCAATTCAAGTAGCCCAATCTCATCAAGATAGATAGGTTCAATTTTTTCTTGAATCATTTTCTCGATTGATTTGCAAATCCAATCCAAAGTGAGCAAGTTAATATAATAGGGGCCAATTTTTCCTTTACTAGCAAAGCTATTAGCATAATAGAGTTCATGCACTAAAAGTGTTTTTTGCTCTCTCGTAGTTAATCTCGTAGAAATAAAACTGTGGACTTTGGTCCCAATCATCTTCTTGATTGAGATGAATCCATCCCCAGCATGGTGCTCTATGAAATACTCTGTCAATGTCGTTGTTTTACCTTCATTTATTTTCCCAGTAACGATAGTGATCATCAATAGTCTCCCTCATATGTTTTTGACCTTTTTTGTCAAAATGAATTGTGAGAATTTCTGATGCAATCGATATTGCTATATCTTCAGGTGCTCCACCACCAAGATCCAACCCAATCGGTGAGTAAAAATGACTTAAATCAACATCTTTTCCGAATCTCTGATATGTTGCTTTTAAATAATCTTTGAGTTTTTCAATAGAGCATAGCATGCCTATGTATTTAGGCTTAAGCCCCAACTCAATGATTTTGTTAATCACATGATAATCATAAGCATGCGAAGGCGTGCACACAACAACAAAACCGTCATCCTTAATTCTATTTTCTTCAATATAAGGAGCAAAATGCTGATGCACTAAAACATCTCCGCCTTCAAAGGCATCGATGATGTCTTTTCTTTCGTCAATAACAGTTAAGTGGAAATTTAATGGTTTTAATACTTTAACAAGCGCTTGTCCAACGTGACCGCCACCAAAAATATAGACATAGTTTTTGACACCTAAAAATTCATAGAACAAGGTTACGGTTCCACCACATACCATAGGTAGTGTTTTAGCTTCTGGGATGACTTTTCCTTTGTCTAGCAAATACTTTTCTGTCAAATGCGTTCTGCTTTTTAGAAGATCTTTGGATTTTTCAATCGCATAGTGTTCCAAAGCACCTCCTCCAACTGTACCAAAAAACTCGCCAGATTCAACAACCAGCATTTTTTTTCCTATTTCCACAGGACCTTCTCCGTCTTTTCCGATAGCAGTTACTAAAACCATATCAATGCCCTTAGTTTGATAGGATACTATTTTTTGATATAAATCATTCATCTCATCAACTCTTTTCTCTCACAGATGCACATCATCATTTTATAAGAAGAATGTG
>Ga0180007_10003995_pt1 | contig 15929 bp, 15 predicted proteins | sample MM_PC_MetaG_FD_121122 | JGI IMG/M metagenome (GOLD analysis project Ga0180007, IMG submission 121122) | Groundwater microbial communities from the Aspo Hard Rock Laboratory (HRL) deep subsurface site, Sweden - MM_PC_MetaG | ecosystem: Environmental > Aquatic > Deep subsurface > Groundwater... | reverse complement strand
TACCACGTTTATCCAAATTGCCCACAGTTTGATGATGCAAATGATGTTCGTGATGCCATTTATGATGAGGGGTGAAAACCAGCATTCCGGAAATAATACTCATGACCCTACTTAAAAGAGGTGATTTAAAAAATGACCCATGCCCGCAATCGTGGAAAATGATAAAAATCCGCACCAAAAACCCAGCTGCAAGAATTGATAATGCTAAAGTAAGCCAATATGAAATCTTGATGCTGTAAATCATGGCAATCCATAATCCAATGTATGGAATATATGAATTGGCTATTTGAAACCAGCTTTTTGCATTGCTGGGTTTATTATATCTGCTAATTATCTTAGTCCAATTGGACCAGTCGTTTTTATGGGAATCCTCTTTCATTTAATAGTCAGCAACAAAATGATATTACTAAGTTTATGTTATAAATTCAAATGTAAAATTACAACAATCACTACTATACAACAAGTAAAGAGCAATTAATTCAAAATTGTTCACTTACTAAAATTGATGATTTGATGAGGATATGAATGCTGAAATTTATTCAGATCATTAAAAAAATTGGCTATTCTGGTTCTGTTTTGCCTTTGGGTATTGTGCTAAACCATAGGATTAAAGCTACTTTATTAAAATATTATGCGGTAACGCTTGTTAAGTAGCCAAATAAAAAAGATGCAAATGACATTATCTGCACCTTTTAATTATATGTTTTTAATGATGTGTTTAATCTAATTTACCCAACAATTATTTTATTGCAAGGTCATTTTATCTCCAATTAACCATCCTCTATCAACCTTCATGCAATTTGTAATTTCAATGATATATTCTGCACCCAGATAATTGAAAAAGATGTAGACGTCACCTTGTTCTAATTCCTTTTTTTTATCTTGTTTAAAAGCCGATTTTTGAAATGTTATGTCTTTCCATATAATGCCCTTTTCTTCTACTTTGGCATATATTTTATCAAAACTTTCTTTCGAGTTTTCGATTCTGGATTTTTGAAACTTTTTAAGGCTGGCCAATAAACTTGCCTGTTTACTATCTTTCATTGCCGGATCATTTCGAATTTCGAAATCTCTCATGTATTCAATATCTTTTGTGGTTGGCAAGTAAGGCTTCATTTTATCATAATTATTAGCTTTTAATGCATTAAAAACCGCTTCTCCAAAAGCTTCAGGAGATGATTTTACCGATTTTGATTGCCCGATTCTGGCTTCATTAAGAACGGCCTTCTCTTTAGGGGTTAAACATATAGCTGAGTTAAGTGTAGTAAAAGCAAAAATGAAGAGGAGTAATTTTTTCATAGGTAAATAGGTTTATAAAGATGGCTACAATTAATTATATCTAAAAATATCCAACCCAAACATCGGAAGAATTTTCATTAAAAACAAAATTATGATCAATTTTTATTTTAAGACTTGACTTTTTGTCCAGTTGATTAATGGATTATCTTAAGACATAAATTGGCATACTGCGTCATAAGATAAAATATGAATTTGCTATATTGGGGAGAGATTACTTTTCCTTATTTCAATCTTTTCACTTGTAAGGCGTTGAAGTCATATTTTCCCACAGATTGTTTTGTTATTTGGTATTTACTTACATCTAAATATTGTTCAATAAAATCAAGTTCAGGAGCATAAAAAAAGCATCCTCCTACTTTTAATGAATTCAATATATCCATATATTTTTTAGCATAAATGACAAAGTCACCATCTTTGCGATAATGATGATGTTTAAAATGGTTAGAAAATCCGAGGTTAGAAATAATTGTCCCCCATTTATCCTTTTCGAATTCATATTCAAACCAATCAGATTTACTTAAAAAAGGATCGTTTCTGGCAAACCTATCAAAGCCGTAAGCTTCGATTCCAATGTTTCGTAAATATGCCACCAAATTACCCTGCATACCGCATCCAATATCTAAAACTGGAGCGATTAGATTATAAACATCAATATGAAGTATTTCAATTTGTATAGTATGGCTATATTCTGAACAGGCTACTGTTTCTATTATTTCATCTTTTGATAAATAAATCTTTTCTGCAAAGGGGTTTGTTTCTCGAAGCCAGTTTACTAAATTCTCATAGTGCGCTTTAGCAATCACATCTATGGGGAGTTTTCTTTTTCTGAAACTCAAAAACAGATTAGCATATATTTTTCTTAAATCTCTTTTTGCTTTTTCGTTAAAACTGTAATATTGATTAACCCTGCAAAACTCCTCCAAAGCTTTGTTTGTTACATAATCTAAAAGCAGATTTTTAGAAGTAGTATCTATTTCTTTAATTTTCTCAATAGCAAGGATGGTTTCCGGGATGAATCGTAAGGAGCTATTAATCTCATTGCAAAAGAGATTTCTGGCTTTGTTAAATTCAATCTGCTTATCAATATTTTCTTGAAAATCATTCATTTATCGATACCCTTTTCTCCCAAACTGCATTAATTTAAATACTTTCCTTATTTTTTTATAGAGATTACCGATTCAGATATGCATTTCTAATTTCATTCACAAATGGCTGGATATGGTTGAAAAATATTTTATATCCTTTACAAAGATAGTTCAATCCATTCTCGCCATCAGGAGTTTCAGTGAATCGATTTTTAGGACACTCTCCATTACACATTTCTAATACCTCACAATTTAAACAATATCTCGGAAGACTATCCCATTTATCTTTTCCAAATGCAACCTGTCGCGAGCTATTTAGCATGGTGCTTAAAGAAGTGTATTTAATATTCCCAATCAAATGTGCCGGATTAACAAAATGATCGCAAGTATAAAAATCACCATTCTGTTCTATCACGGGGACTCCTCCGCATGTTTTTCTGAATATGCACAGGCTATGCTCTTGTTCAAAAGCTGTGCGTGCTGCTTCTTCGATAATTTGAATTTTTATTTCTCCAATATCTTTGGCTTTCCATTCATCAAAAATAGCACATAAAAACTGACCATATTTTTCGGCCGAAACGCTTTCAGGGATTATGAAGCCATTCCTGCGGTCAACAAGTGGTAGAAAACTGATATATTTGGTGCCAAGAGTTTTAAAAAAATCATATAAATATAGGGGTACACCAACATTTTTAGAATGGACAACACATAGAATCTCAAAAAAAATCTTATGCTTTTTTAAAAGTTCAATACCTCGAATGGTTTTGCTGAATGAAGATTGATTATCCGGGGTTCGCCTGAACAAATCATGTATTTCTCCCGGCCCATCAATACTTACCCCGACTGTAAAATTCTCTTTGGCTAAAAATTGGCACCATTCAACATTGAGTAAGGTCCCATTTGTTTGAATACCATTGATTATGTGGCTATTTGCTGGTTGATGTTTTTTTTGTAGTTGAATAATTTTCTTAAAATAATCAATGCCTAAAAGTGTGGGTTCACCGCCATGCCACGAAAATACGATCGTAGAAGAGGATGCTGCTTCTATGTGCTGAATGATATATTGTTCAAGCGTATCATCATTCATTATTCTTTTACCGGATTCAGGATAAAGATTGATTTTGTTCAAGTAGTAACAATAACTGCAACTCAAATTGCAACTTGCCCCTATCGGTTTTGCAAACACCTGAAATTCCTGTAAGTCATTCGCCATTATTATAAAATCGACATGAATTTAATATTACTAATAAAATTACAACAACCAATGTTATTAGGATTTAATTTGTAAATTTGATACTTATTTAAAATGATTATAAATTATGAAAACACCACATAGAGTAAATTATTATTACGCCATTTTTTTATTATTAATAGGCCTTTTTGGCTTGATTGCTCGCTATATGAGCGATGGGGATATTCAAGTAACTTCATTGATTCCGGCATTTTTTGGGTTTATCCTTCTGTTTTTTACCAAAGGGATTAAAAACGATAATGCGCTAATCGCTCATTTAGCTGTTGTTCTAACATTCGTTCTTGCAGCTGTAGTGACTTATATGTTCGTTAAAAACCTATCAGCTGATTATATCGGTACTCGAAAGTTTTTCATCTTCTTGGTTACCGGGTTGGTATCTTACATTGTTCTGGGAATTTATTTGGCTGGTTTTATCGATAAAAAACGTAAAGTTTAATGAAAACAGCTTATTAAGTTTATCTCTACCACTAGTATTGGTTAAGTTGAATCCTTTTTATTATTGAAGATACCAAGCAGAATCAGATTTATATGATTTGAGCCAAAGCAGAATGAACAATTGATGTATTTTTGTAAAAAATTAGAATTCTATGAGCCCATTACCAGCTAATTTAAATGCCAGAAAGTTTTATTTCAATGATACTTCTTTTAATGTATTGATGAAAAAGCGCATTTATCATGTGCTATTGATCGCAAGTGCGTATGATACTTTTATTTTGGAAGATGATGGCAGGATTGATGAGCAAATTTTTAATGAATATGTTTCTTTAAACTTACGATATCCTCCTCAGTTTATACAAGCTGCATCGCAGGAAGAGGCATTTGCATTGCTTAAAACTGAAAAAATCGACCTTATCATCACAATGCTAAGTGCCGAAAAGCGGGATACTTTTGATCTGGCTTCAAATATCAAAGTCAAATATCCTGATATCCCAATTGTAGTGTTAACCCCTTTTTCCAGAGAAGTTTCTTTAAAAATTGATCAATCGGATCTAAGTGCGATCGATTACATTTTTAGCTGGCTTGGGAATGCAGATATTTTATTGGCGATTATTAAGCTTATCGAGGATAAAATGAATGTTGAATCTGATATTGAAAATGTGGGGGTACAAACGATACTCCTCGTAGAAGATTCTATTCGGTTTTATTCGTCCTATCTGCCAAATATTTACAAAATAATATTTAAGCAGTCTAAAATGTTTATGACAGAAGGCTTAAATGAGCATCAACAGATGCTACGTATGAGAGGAAGACCGAAAATATTGCTCGCAACTAACTATGAAGAGGCAGTAGCCTTTTATGATAAGTACAAAAGAAATATGCTTGGGATCATTTCTGACATGGCTTATAAGCGTGAGGGTATCCTGGATAAACAGGCAGGCATTAAATTGTACGAAAAGGTTAAAAAGGACGACATCTACATGCCTCTGCTCTTGCAATCATCGGATGTTGGAAATGCAAAACTGGCTAAAAAACTTAAAGTAGGGTTCATCAATAAAAACTCTAAAACCCTTTCTATTGAACTAAGAAATTTTATACGCGAATACTTTGCTTTTGGAGACTTTATCTTTATTGATCCTGATACCGGCAAGGAAATTGCCCGTGCAACTGATTTAAAAGCATTACAAGAGATCATCTTTCCAATACCGGATCGTTCGCTTGAATATCACGTAAGTAGGAATCACTTGTCAAAATGGATGCGTGCACGGGCATTATTTCCCTTGGCAGAATTACTAGTCGATATCAGATTAGAGGATTTTAATGATATGGATGAAATCAAACGATTTATTTTTGATGCAATTGGGAGCTTCAGGTTAAATAAAGCACGAGGAGTTATTGCCGAGTTTTATAGGGATCGTTTTGATGAATATTTAACTTTTACCCGAATTGGTGAAGGTTCCATTGGTGGTAAAGCACGAGGGTTGGCATTTTTGGATGCACTCATCAAAAGAAAACATTTGTATGATAAATATGAAGGTTTGATTATTACAATTCCTAGAACAGTAGTTCTAGGCACAGATGTCTTTGATGAGTTCATGGAGGAAAATGATTTGCATAAAATTGCTTTATCCGATTTAAAGGATGAAGAAATCTTAAAGCATTTTATTGAAGCAAGACTTCCCTTCAGGATTCATGAGGATCTTTATACCTTCATATCATTTATAAAAAACCCCATTGCGGTCAGATCCTCCAGCTTATTGGAAGATAGCCATTATCAGCCATTCGCAGGAATTTATTCTACTTACATGCTCCCGAATATAATGGATGATGATCGATTAATGATTAACATGCTGGGAGATGCTATTAAAAGTGTTTATGCTTCCGCTTTTTATAAAGATAGTAAAGCATATATGACAGCAACTTCCAATGTTATTGATGAAGAAAAAATGGGAATAGTACTTCAGGAGATCTGCGGAAAGAAATATGGAGATCGATTTTATCCGGTTATTTCCGGGGTAGCACGTTCAATAAACTTTTACCCAATCGAACCCGAAAAACCAGAAGACGGAATTGCAAATATTGCTTTAGGATTGGGAAAATATGTGGTTGACGGCGGCCAAACATTAAGGTTTTCACCTCGATTTCCCAAGAAAGTATTGCAAAATAGCAGTCCGGAAATGGCCTTACAGCAGTCGCAAAAAACATTTTATGCATTGGATTTAAATCCAAATACCTTTAAACCCTCTGTTGATGATAGTCATAATCTAATAAAGCTAAGAATCACTGATGCAGAAAAAGACGGATCAATCAGACATATAGCCTCCACCTACGATTTCCAAAATAATATAGTACGAGACGGGATAAATTATGAAGGCAAAAAGATTATCACTTTTTCAAGTATTCTGAAACATGAAACTTTCCCTTTAGCTGAAATCCTGGACGACATTTTGAAAATTGGTCAGAGCGAGATGGGAAAACCAATTGAAATTGAATTTGCCGTAGAGCTGAACCACACTAATAACAGACCTAAGGTTTTTAATCTTTTACAAATTCGTCCGATCGTTGATAACAATCAGAGTATTCAGGATGATTTAAAGAATGTGTCGAAGGAAGAAACTGTCATTATTTCAAATTCAGCTTTAGGTAATGGTATTCATAGCAATATTTTTGACTTTATTTATGTGAAGCCTGCTTCATTTGATGCCAAAAATAACAATGAAATTGCCTTGGCAGTCGAAAAACTTAATGTTGAATTTTTGAAGGATAAAAAGCATTATATATTAGTTGGTCCCGGAAGGTGGGGTTCAAGTGATCCCTGGCTTGGGATACCCGTTAAGTGGTCTCAAATTTCGGCAGCCCGGGTTATTGTCGAATCTGGTTTAAAGGATTATCGCATTGACCCCAGTCAGGGAACACACTTTTTTCAAAATCTTACTTCTTTTAGGGTAGGTTATTTTACGATCAACCCATTTAAAAATGATGGTTTTTACGATTTGGATTATCTTGAAAAACAAGAAGCAGTTTATGAAGATGAATACTTAAGGCATCTGAGATTTGAAAAACCCTTGATTGTAAAAATTGATGGCAAAAAAAACAAAGGAGTTATCTTTAAGGCTTGATGGTAAAGATTCGATATTTCTTGTAGACATTAAATAAAAAACCCGGCATTTAACCGGGTTTTTTTAATTAGTATATAGCACTTGCGTTTCTGTATCCTGGTAAGTTCTTGTACCAATCCGGGAAAAGAACCCCATCGCTTTGAGCCCAGGTTGCAAAATGATTATATGCACCTAAAATTACTTGTTTCTCATTTGGATAATCAAATGTATCAGGAATATTAATTGCCCAGAACAAATTATCTTCAGTTTTATAATACCTTCCTGTACCTGAATTTGAATCATCTTCCCAAGTTCCAAAATAAGCTGGATCATGCAAATCGGTCGGAGCATAATCCGGGAGATGCACTTCCATGCCTCTGATTTGATTCACAACTAGGAATGGATTAAATTGTCCGATATTTAGCTGGCTGTAGCTAACTGTATTGTCAACAAAGTCGATAAAGAGCGTGATTGTAACAGGCGTAACATAAGGTGCCGGATGATGAGTATTCACCCCAATTCCGGAACCAGGATGAGGCATAATATTGAATGGGTCATCTAAAACAATGAATGTTGCTTTTGATTGACCGTTTTCAACACCATTACTTGCCAAACTATATATGCTGCCAGACTGAATTTGATATCCAGAAACACTGAGGATGCTGCTAGGGTTAACATTTGGAAAAGAGAATCCAAAACCATTATGTAATGCTGCTCCAAAAGCCCTGACCTTGAAAGTAGCTGTGATATCCTTTATTTTCTCGTTGTTATCTTTATTAATGTTGAAGTTATACTCCACTACCAAATCGTTGATATCGTAATCTCCTTTTCCTGGCCACAAGTCCTCAAAAGCGAGGGTGCCTTCAAATTCCGGATCTGGATCTGGATCACCTTCTTCACATAAAGGACCATTTATTGAACAGTAAAGCAGATTCTGTCCGGCTTTAAATGCCAAATCTACTATACCTATATCATATTGTTTATTTAATGTAAAACTAAATGTTTTTGTCCCACCTTCTTTGTTTATTTCGTAGTCCCACTTAATTCCATAAACATTTAAAGTAGGGTCAGTATTAACTTCCCATACGCCATTGGGTGTTGCAGAAGTAACAGTGTGATTTTGGCATAAAGCTAATACCCAATGTGAAAGATCTTTATAGGTTGGCCCACCCGGAGCTACACCTGTAACAGTATAAGTCCATGTTGAGGTTCCATTAATATTCTCAACCATTCCATCAAACTTAAATTGAAATCCACCAAAAGTTGAAATATTGTTATTGCCATCATCATCGCAATCTGCAGCTGTTGTGGCTTTTAGGTTGTTGGAGATTGCATAATTTAACGTTCCCCCATTTAAGAGCGAACTAACTTTTGGATAATCATTACCTACTCCATACTTAATTAAGACGGAAGTTTCATAGGTCGGAATTGTAACTTTGGTTTTAAGTACTCTTGACCCATCGTCAGTATGACCTTTAAAATACAATCTTTCTTCATCACTTGAGTAAATGTAAAGAATTCGAGAAGCATCGTGCTCTGGCAATGTGATATTCAGGTCTATTGTTTTGAGCAGACTCCAGTCAAAATTATCACTGATATTCAAGGCTGACATATTCATGACTGTTTCTGAAATCTCCTCATCTACCGCATTGTCGAATTTTTGACAGGATACTAATACCGTAGTCAAAATTGCTAGTAGTAAAAATGTTTTTTTCATGGCTTTATATTTTGTTTTATAATGCATTCATTTTTTTGTACATTATAAATGTCAAACCATGTTCCATTTTAAGAAAGACTATCTAAAATTCAGAATATCAGATAAATATAATTTTAATCGAAATCAGCAGATTTCCATTTTTGGGAAAAATATTCTAAAATTGGCCAACAGGCTAACTTTTACTCTTCGAGTATTTTAGGTAAGAAGTATTTATTAACAGAATAAAACAAATTATATTAACCTCAGTTCGATCTAAGCATTTCTCACGAAATGGGTTCAGTATGTCTGAAATTTAGCCTTTTGAGCTAATAAGACGTTAGATATTAGAAGTTAGACCATGGATAAAACTGCTTTTGTCTAATATCTAAAGTCTAACGTCTTATATCTTAATTTATTAAAACGCTTAAGGCACAGGAAGTCTGTATTATACTGTTTTCTTATATCGAACTCACGTTATTATGTTAGCTTCTGTGATTGGGGATTAAGGTTCCTTCAAAATTGAAGTAAGTATTTTGCAAATCAGCAGTCATACATGAATGTACGGGTAAGATACCAATCAATTCACCAATATTTATTGAGTCAAAAAATGAATCAGAAGCAGTAATTACTCCATGCTCCTGCGAGATGGAGGACAGGTGACAATCCGGAATGGGATCGGTCCAACCATTTTCTTTTAAGTGAACAATCTTTCCAAATATTTGTTCACCATTGGGCATTTTGAGTGATTCCTTTGAAAGATGAACTCCTCCGCCATAAATAATAATTGTATTTCTGTCGGGATGCTTAGCAACTACAGGACAGGCCATCGCCACAGAAATATCCTTAAAACTGCACGATCCTATTTGCTCCTGAACCAGATCATAAAACACAAAATTACCGGTCCTTAATTCATCAGCACCAACAAAATCATTCATGGTGCTTGCCCCCGGTGTATCCCCAAATGAAACAATCAAGGGTGTTTCCTGATCCTGGAACTGAGCTTTCAATTTGGATAATTCCCTTAAGGAGCCTGAATGAATCTCTTCGATTTCTTTGATCGAATTGGTTTTATAAGTATGCCCATTATGTGCTAAAAACCCTTTCAATTTCAAACATGAAGTATTTTTAATTTCATTAATAAGCGCTGAGATTAAGTTAGTATTGTTTACAGAAATACCTGTTCGATGATAGCCGGTATCAATTTTAATAAAAACACCAACACTATTTTTAAGATTCTGTTTTAAAAAGTTTACAGTCTCGACAGATTCCACAATAAGGTTCAAATTAATTTGAGCACTTAACTCGTTGATCTTGTCAATCTCAAGCCAGTTAACAGGAAAGGCAACCGTAATGTCCTTCCATCCATCCGAAGCAAAATATCGGGCCATGTCTAGAGACGAAACCGTAATTTTATCAGTTCCCATTTCCCGAAACCAACGACCTATTTCAATGGAATGATGGGTCTTAAAATGGGGTCTGAAAATCAAGTGATGTTTATTTGCTTTTGCAATCATGGTTGCAATATTCCGACGGCATTTGTTTTCGTCAACAATAAAACTGGGCTTTGAAAAAAGTTGTTGCATCGCTTAATTTTTCTTTGTTAGAGGTTCATTTTCATCCAAAGGTAGGATAAAAAAAACCAGAATCGGATGATGAAATTCAGTATTTTTAAGCAAACAAATCAACTCCGATGAAAAAGAACAGGTTTTTAATTATTGTCTTTTTTGCGTTATTTTCATGTACGCAAAAACAGAAAATGGAAACAATCACCCAAAAAATTCAATACGATGTTTCGATTAAAAGTCCTGATGCATCTTATGATCCATGGATTCAAAACATCGATGAAACCCAACGGTTAAAATTGGTTTCAAACTTATTGGATGCTGCCTATGAAGGGCGCATTCCTGCTTATGATTATTTTAATCATCCATTGAGCATCGAACAATTAAAAAGCATAGGTGTCGATAGTGCCTATCGTACCCTCACCAGAACCACCCCTCCTTATGCGGAATACGACACTTTAATCGTTTCAAAAATTGAAATTAAAGACATTGTAAAAATCAGGTTTCTGGAAGAATGGTACATGGATGAACAAAACCTGGCCTTCAAAAAAGTGATTATTGGGATTGCGCCCGTAGTTGATAAATTCGATAAAGAAGGCAATTTTGTAGGGTTATTTCCTATGTTTTGGATTTATCCTCAAGGATTGGAAGCGCTCAAAAAATAATCCTCAAGGTTTGTTGTTCCGAAAGTGTTAATTTTGCATTCTTTTTAAGAAATTATGGAAGTTCAATACTTTACACTTCAGAACGGAATAAGGATCATTCACCGTTATAATACCAGGGAGATTGCCCATTGTGGCTTGATCATCAATGCAGGTTCAAGAGATGAATCCGAAACCCAAAACGGGATCGCTCATTTTATTGAACATGTCATCTTCAAAGGAACAACAAAGCGCAAGGCCTATCATGTACTTAGCCGACTTGAAAATGTGGGGGGCGATTTAAATGCTTTTACCACTAAAGAGGAAACCTGTATTTATGCCTCTTTTCTTCACGAACATTACGAGCGGTCGCTCGAGTTATTTGCCGATATTCTTTTCAATTCGGTATTTCCTGAAAAAGAAATTAATAAAGAAAAAGATGTTGTGCTGGATGAAATCAATTCTTATAAGGACAGTCCTGCCGAACAAATATTTGACGATTTTGAAGAGTTGTTGTATGATGGCCATCCCATTGCCCATAATATACTTGGAATTCAGGAAACCGTTAAAAGCTTCAATAAATCGGATATTCTTGAATTTATGATGCAAAATTACCATACCGATCAAATGGTGATCAGTTCGGTTGGGAACATCACTTTTGAGGAGTTGATTAGAATTGCGACTAAGCATTTTGGGAATATCAAGCCTAACCTGAGAGTAAAAGCCAGAGAAAAAGTAATTCATTATATCCCGACTAAAAAGGTAATTATCAGGCAAAATCATTTGGCTCATAGTGTTGTCGGGAATATCGCCTATGCCGTGGATGATGATAAACGCCTCGGGCTCGTTTTATTGAATAATTTACTTGGTGGACCCGGTTTAAATTCACGTTTAAATCTGGCCCTGCGCGAACGTCATGGGTATGCTTACGACATTGAATCAAGTTATCAGGCCTATTCTGATACCGGTATTTTTTGTATTTATTTTGGAACCGATCCGGAAAATTTAAACAAGGCAACAGCTATTGTTCAGAAAGAATTGAAAGATCTGAGGGATAAAAAATTGGGAATACTGCAATTAAGTCGCGCCAAAACCCAAATCATAGGTCAATTGGCCATTTCGTTGGAATCAAATGTGAGTGAAATGTTGTCGAATGGCCGACGATTTTTGCAGGTCAGCGAAATAGAATCGGTCAAAGAAATTATTCGTTCAATCAATGATTTGACGGCCGAACAATTGCTTGAAATTTCAAATGAAATTTTTGATCCAAAATCTCAAAGTGCCTTAATTTATAACTCCAAATAGCATGATCAAAGAGGAGCTTCAAAAATATGCGGAGGAGCATAGCAGCCCCGAAAGTGAGGTTTTGTTCCGGCTAAATCGCGAAACTCATTTAAAAACGGTTCATCCGCGAATGTTATCGGGTCACTTACAGGGTAAGTTTTTGGAGATGATCAGTTGTATGATCAAACCAAAACAGATTCTTGAAATTGGAACTTTTACGGGCTATTCAGCTATTTGTCTTTCAAAAGGGTTAAGCCTGGACGGGTGCATTCATACCATTGAAAAAAATCCTGAATTACAACACATCGCCATGAATGCTTTTCAAAAGGCGGGCATCGAAAATCAAATCATTTATTATTCGGGAGATGCCATGTATCTGATCCCTGAAATAAACGAAAAATTTGATCTGGTTTTTATCGATGCGGATAAAGAAAATTACCTCAATTATTATCATCTGGTGTTTGACAAATTAAACCCCGGAGCTTTTATTCTGGCAGATAATACGCTTTGGTCGGGAAAGGTAATTGAAGAAGCATCGCCTGCCGATAAAGATACGGTGGGATTATTGGCCTTCAATGATTTTGTACAGCAAGATGCCCGTGTTGAAAATTTATTGCTTCCTTTCAGGGATGGGATTATGATGGTGAGGAAATTATAGTCCTTGCACCCTTCGATAAGCTTCGCACTCAGGGTGCTGTTTTAATTAAGAGATGTTACATGTTCTTTTATGGTCCCGCCCATCGGACGGCTAACGTGTACCCACAATTTTTGAGTTGTACATTAAATAAGATTATGGAGCGTAGGCCTGAAAAAACGGCGGGCGTGGGGTGGCATCGTGGGGAGATAGCATCGTTTTTTCTGTCCTTTTCTTTGGTTCGTTTCTTTTGGACAAGCAAAAGAAATGAACAAAATGAAATTTTAACCGCTTTGTGGCAAGACAAAAGAACAAGAAAAGAATGTTTAAATGTTCTTTTTTTGAAAAAAGAACCAAAAAACATGAAAAAACGATGCTCCCTGCGCACAGACCCACGCTTGCCCGCCGTTTTTTCTGGCCTGCCCAATTTCAAAAATGACAAATACAAGCTGTCATTTCGATCCCGCTACAAGCGGGAGAGAAATCTCTTTTTAGGATTGAGATTCCTCCTCATTTCATTCGTCGGAATGACAAACAAATGCTTTGGTATGCTTCGCAATATGAGGGACAACGTCCCCATCCGGGGACGTCGTCCCTGAAGCTCTACAGACCAGCCCTTGCCCGCCGTTTTTTCAGGCCTACCCAATTACAAAAATGACAAATACAAGCTGTCATTTCGATCCCGCTGCAAGCGGGAGAGAAATCCCCTTTATGGATTGAGATTCCTCTCTTCGTTCGGAATGTCAAACGAATGCTTCGATTTGCTTCGCACTCAGGGTTGTCTGAGGGACAACGTCCCCATCCGGGGACGTCGTCCCTGAAGCTCTATAGTTTTGAGAAGTCCCGTTTGTACTTTTGAGAAGTCTTATTTTTTTTTTGACTTCTCTCATTTATAGTTTTGAGAAGTCTCATTTTCTCTTTACACAAGTTGTTTTGATTTAATCCACTTTTTGTAAAAATTTTTTAAAAAATTTTACATTGAATTTAAAGGGGAGTTTAGCTGCTCAACTCCCCCTTTTTTGCTTCAATTTAAAGTCTCTGTTTTTATTGCAAAGGCTATTGAGGGGGTGACATTTCGCCTTACTTGGTATCAATGGATATTAATTAACCTTAAAAAAACAAATATTATGACCATTAAAATCAAATCTCTGGCCCGGACCAATCCACGTGATCTTGCGGCCCCCAAAAAGTATTATGCCACGGTTGTAAACCAGGGCGATGCAACGCTGAATAGTTTATCGCAACAAATTGCGATGATGTCGACGGTAAGTAAAACAGATGTGTATGCCGTATTGATGGCGCTCACCGAAGTGGTTCCACTGGCTTTGGCCGAAGGCAAAATAGTGCGGATGGGTAACTTAGGAAGCTTTCGGGTGATGGTAAACAGCGATGCGGTTGCCACCGAACAGGAAGTAACTTCTAATTTGGTAAAACAACTCCGGCTCGCTTACCGACCCAGCCAGGAACTCAAAACCCAGGTCGAAACTTTCCAGGTTGAGAAAGCCTAAACCGACAAAACCCAAGCGAAAGCTTGGGTTTTTCTTTTTTAAGCGTATGCCTTCTACTTCATTTCACAATATATCTTATAACTAATAACCCATAATTCATAACTCATCACTTATAATTTCTATCATCTAACGTCTAACATCTAGTTTTTTTATATATATTTAATCCTTGAAATTCTTTCCTGCCCTTGGATCATATTTGTTGACAAAGAATTTCGAGCTCCCCAAACAGTGAAAAATGAACTCGGTTTTTTATTAATCGAGGAAATATAAAATATAAGGAACCCTGTACAAATGCATCAATATTTGGATGTTATTGTGCAAGAAACATACACATATATACAATTTGTGCGTAATGTAAAAACTCAAGAAAAACTTTTTAAAAAAACAGACATATGAAAATTTCCAAAAAAAGAATTAGAAATGTTGAGAATTATCTTTATGAAATTAAAAAAAATGAAATTTTCTCAATTGGACTTATCGGTTTAGACGAATTCCAAAACAGACTAGTAGAAATTGGATTTACTGAAGACTTGAATGTTGGAGAAATGGTTTTACCAAAAATTTGCGGCTCGACTTCAAGATTCAATGCTGACGGAGGCCATAAATTACGTCGTGACCTACCAAAAGAAATCTACTTCATTTCTAGGGATTGGCACTGGAAAGATTATCAAGGTAATGAGTATTCGAAAATTGTAACGTATTCAAGAGAAAGAATACACAGAGAACCAATTTCAGCACCAAATATTGAATTACAAATTATAGAAATTGACGGAAACAAAGTTTTATTAGCCTCAAGATTAAAAAAAGAAGAAGCAAATTTTAATTTAACGAAACATTCTATAAATCTACTTTTAGAACTGTTTGGAGAATGTGATGTACTAGACAGTGAGAATAAAACCATAATCCCACCAGAAATCATACGATTAAATTGGAAAATATTTCCTAAAGGCGACTACCCTTGGGAAAAAATTGAGCCAATTATCAGAGAACGAATAAATACACAGCCAAAAGGAAATAGACCCGTAATTGCGCATAGGATTGAGAAAATTTCTAAGAAAGGGCCAACATTTTTTGCTTATGGTTTGGGCGGGTTTTCTGATTATACTGTCTACGGTTTCCCTAAACTAAATATTTTCATTCTAGAAAGTATGAATATTGGAAATGCAACATATGTTTTTGACAAAGATTGGGAAGAAATGACAAAGCTAACTAAGAAAGAAATTATTGATGAAAATCTTTATAAAGAAAGAATTATTCATACTCAAGATTGGGAAAAGGAAATCGATAAATTATTTGCCTAAAAAACACTACGCACAATCGAGTAGGCTGCCCCACCAGCGTTAGCTGATGGGGAGAACCTCTCACACCACTGTACGTACGGGTCTCGTATACAGCGGTTCATTAAGATGTGGGGCAATCTTTACGTAGTAAG
>Ga0180007_10003994_pt1 | contig 15930 bp, 10 predicted proteins | sample MM_PC_MetaG_FD_121122 | JGI IMG/M metagenome (GOLD analysis project Ga0180007, IMG submission 121122) | Groundwater microbial communities from the Aspo Hard Rock Laboratory (HRL) deep subsurface site, Sweden - MM_PC_MetaG | ecosystem: Environmental > Aquatic > Deep subsurface > Groundwater... | reverse complement strand
TGGAAAGCGTTTCCGCCTGCCGGCTTAACTGCTCCGCCGTGGCCGCCACGGTTTCGGACTGGGCAGCAATCTGCTCGCTGGTAGAACTGAATTCTTCGGAAATAGCCGCATTGTGCTGTATCACCGAATCCAGCTGATTCATGGCCTGCGAAATCTGGTGAGCACCGGTATCCTGCTCGCGGCTGGCATGGGATATTTCCTGTACCAAGTCGGCGGTGCGCTGTATATCCGGCGCCATGCCGCTCAGAAGGGCTCCGGCATGTTCAGCTATAGCCACGCTACTGCCGGAAAGGGCGGAAATCTGGCCGGCGGCACTGCGGCTGCGTTCCGCCAGCTTGCCGACTTCGGCCGCTACCACCGCGAAGCCCTTGCCGTGCTCGCCGGCACGGGCGGCTTCGATACTGGCATTCAGACTGAGCATGTTGGTCTGCCTGGCAATCTCCTCGATAATGGCGATCTTTTCGGCTATCTGCTTCATGGCAGTCACCGTTTCGGTCATTGCCTGCAGTCCTTCGATGGCGTCTTTAGCCGCTTTTACGGCAATACCTTCGGTCTGACCGGCATTGTCGGCATTCTGGCGGATATTCGCGCTCATCTGCTCGACACTGGCCGACACTTCTTCGGCGCTGGCCGCCTGCTCGGTGGAGCCCTGCGACAACTGCTGGCTGGAGGCGGAGATTCCGGCTATACCCACACTCATCTGCTGGGCGGCACCAGATAAATTAAGAGAACTTTCGTTTACCGAGACAACCGCTTCCTGCACATCTTCGACTACTTCACGCAGTTTACCGATGGTTGCGCCCATGGCATGGGCCAGGGTACCCAGCTCGTCCTGACGCTTCTGCAGCCGTGGATCCACTGAAACCTGCAGATCACCGTCTTCCAGACTTCTGGCCAGCGCGGTAATCAGCTGTATCGGCTTGGTAACCATCAGCGACAGATAGATGGACAAGACCACCACGGCAGCCGTAGCCGCCAGCGCGATCAGCAATATTACCACTATCAGCATTCGCACCGGCTGCAGCACCACATTCAGCGGGATGGCATAACCCATCGACCAGAGTTCCGCCATTCCGCTGAAACGCACCGGCCGCTGCAGCACCAGGAAGTCATTGCTTCCCTCGCGCCACTCCATCTGCCAATTGTCACCTTTTTTTAGGCGCTGCACAAAGCTCGCTGCTTCCGGCCGGCCTTCCAGCACCGGCAATTCCTGGATAGTAGTACCCTGCAGGGCTTGGTCCGGATGCGCACTGATCGTGCCATCATCTGACAATAGATAGGCATAGCCGATTTCGTAGGGCCGGATGGAGCTGATAATATTGCGCACGGCCTCCATTGAAAAGTCTACTCCGGCAGTGCCGATAATACGGCCGCCGCGGCGTATTGGGACCGTAACCGAAACAACCGTAAGCAGCTGCCCGGCTATCTCGTATTCGGTCGGCTTGGTAATGTAATTTTTTCCGGTTTTATAGGCAACCTGATAGTACAGGCCATACTCTCCCGGGTCATCGTAGGAGACACAATATTCCAGGGCTTTTGACCCGCCGAAGGTGTTCCAGTACGGAGCGAAGCGGCCATCTTCGGCACTGCCGGGTTGTCCGGCAAACGGCGCGTCCGGACCGTTGAAAGAATCCGGCGCAAACACCGCCCACACCCCATCCAGCTGCGGATTGTCGTCCAGATATTGCTCGAGCATATTCAGGGCAACCGTGCGGGGACTGGTCAAGCCGCGTATGCTGCCAAGCGCAGAGGCAATGCCTGAAGTTTTGGCCAAAGCTTCCTCGAAGGGACCGGCCAGCCGGAACGCCGCCTCACCGGCCTGATAAGCCACAGATTCTTCCAGCAAGTTTCTGGTGGTGCGGTAGGTTTGCAGTGTTGTAATCAGGATTAAAATGCTAAAGCCGGCAACAGTAACCAACCCCAGCGACAAGGCAAGACGAGTACTTAATTTCATGGTGGGCCCCCATATCTATACCCTAATGTCATGGCTGGCTGATTTCAATAAAAGAGTAGATATTTTTGAGAAAAAAAGCAGGAGGGCAGACGATCAGAGGCCAGCGGCTAGCGCACGGCCGGCGACATAGCCGGTGGAGCAGGCAGCCTGGATATTAAAGCCGCCGGAATCACCATCCACATCCAGCACTTCGCCAGCGAAGAACAGGCCGGGAACGATGCGCGACTGCATGCTGCGCGGGTCCACCTCGTCCAGTGACACGCCGCCACGGCTGGCCATGGCTTCGTCCAGTCCGCCCAGGCGGCTGACTTTGAAGCTGGTGCCCGCCAGATAACGGCAGAGCAGCCGGCGGCGGTCGCGGTCCAGGCTGGAAGCCCGAAGTTCGGCATCAATATCCGCCAGCGCGCAAAGATGGTCAGCCAAACGCTCGGCCTGGCACAACTCCGCCACCAAAGTCCTAACCAGCCGTTTGGGCGACCGTGCCGCCAGCGCCATCACCGCCTGCTCGGCTTCCGGCTGCGAGCCAAACGGCCCCAGCGGAATGATGATGTCGTGGCCGGGCCGGATCCAGCGCGAGGCGTCGATAATGCCCGGGCCGGACAGGCCGGTATGGGTTATCAGCACATCTCCGCGGTTTCTGGCCACCAGCCGCTCGCCGTCGCGGATTTCCAGCGGCCAGTGCCGGAAGCTGATGCCGGCACAATCCACCCAGCTGAATTTTTCTACATGCACCGGCGCAAGCGCCGGACCGAAATCACTTACGTTGTGGCCAAGCGTGCGCGCGAAATTCCAGCCGTCGCCACTGGAGCCGGTAAGCTGGTAGGTGTGGCCGCCGGTAGCCAGCAGCAGATGGCGGCAGCGGAAGTCTTCATGTTCGCCGTGCAGCACAAACCAGTCGTCCTGCCGCGAAACCCGCGAGACGCCTGCGTTCAGTTCGATCGGTACCTGCAGGGCTTTAAGCTCGGTGGTAAAAGCGCTCAGCACATCCAGCGAGCGCCGGGAGGCCGGATACACTTTTCCGTTGTAGTCGTCCACCACCGAAGCCACCCCGCGGGCAGACAGCCAGGCGATAAAATCTTCGGGCGGGAAAGCATACAGGGCCGGCTTCAGGAAACGGCCGGCCGTACCGGGAGCGCGCTGGCCATCCTCGTCCGGGTCTCCCGGCGGCTTGCTGCCGCCGCCAAAGCGACCGAGAAAGGATTCAGTTTCGCCGATGTGGGTAAAATTGCACTGCCCGGAACCGGCTACAATCAGCTTGCGCCCGACCCGGGGACCTTTTTCCAGGATTGCCAGAGAAAGCTCCGGTTTTGTCAGTTTTGCCTGTATTGCGGCCATTAGTCCGGCCGGACCGCCGCCGACTACAATAGCTTCATATTCGATCATGGGGTGTTGTTCGGCTTGCCGGCAGCGGCAGCCCCGGACAGCGGACTGCCCACCAGTTTCTGGAAATCCGGCCCCAGGGCCTGTTCCAGCCAGGGCTGAACAGCCAAACTGTCGCGGAATGAACAATAGCGGTCAACTGCCGCCTGGCTGACGGCATCGGCCGTCGGATCAGCGGCCTGCCGCTGCTGCACTGCCCGTATGAGTATGTTTTTAGGGGTATGTTCCATCTCGATAAATTCAAGCAGCTGGCTGCGGTAGCCCAACACTTCCAGGGCCAGAGCACGCAGGGTATCGGTAGCCATGGAGCCGAAGCGTTCCCGCACCAAGCCGTAATCCAGCATGGGGGCGATGGCGGCACACTGCATCTTCTGGATCAGCTCTTTGTGGCAGCAGGGAACCGCCAGAATAACCCGGGCCTGCCAGGCCACCGCCTGGGCCAGGGCGGCATCGGTGGCAGTATTACAGGCATGCAGGCAGATTACCAGGTCTACCGGGCCGTCCGCCTGCCAGCCGGCTATGTCGCCCTGCTCGAAGCGTAGGCCGGCAAAACCGAAACGCAGGGCCAGCCGGTTGGAATTTTGTATCACGTCGGATTTTAGGTCCAGACCGACTATGCTTACCTGTCGCTTGAGGCGATTCGCCAGCCAGTCGTAAAGCGCGAAACTCAAGTAGGCCTTGCCGCAGCCGAAATCGACCACCCGTATAGGCCGGTCTTCCGGCAGCTGGGGCAGAACATCACGGATAAATTCGAGGTACCGGTTTACCTGGCGGAATTTGTGATAATATTGCTTAACCACCGAACCGTCGCGGTTCATGATGCCAAGCTCAACCATCCATGGTACAGGCTGTCCTTCCGGCAGCAGATACTGTTTGCTGCGGTTGTGCCCGGCCTGCGGGGCTGAAACAGCGTCGCCTTTTTTGCCCTTGCCGGCAGCTGGCGCAGCGCGGCTGGACGGCCGTTTAAGATACGTAACCTTGCCCTTGGCCGAAACCAGAAATTGATGATCGGTATCACCGCAGAAAAGCACTGCCTGCCTGAAGTCGCTTTCCAGCAAATCGGCAAGGCGGTCTGCGGCCTCCGGCAGATTGAGGTTTTCGTGAAAACTCTGATTGTTGCGGATAAGCTCCAGCTGAAAGTAACAGTTTCCCCGCTGGCAAATTTTACGCAGGCTGGCTTTCTGCAGCGGCAGTGCATCACCGTGCTCCGGACTATATGCCCCGCGGCTGCGCACCGAACTGAGCACGGCATACAAAAACGCATCATCAGAAACCAGCTGGTTTATCAGCTCTCTGGTTGAATCCACAGCTACCTCCGATAGTGCACTTTTAAACACGCAGATACTTCTGCTCACCCATGCCGTATAGCGTGCGCACCTGAATTTTCTCAGAACCGTCCGCCGATTTTATGGTGCCCTCAAAAGAACCAAACGGTCCGTAATAATTGCTGGCCGCGATCAGCATATTGAACTGTACCGGATTAAGAAAATCCGGCTTAAAGGAAAGATCCACCAGACCTTCGGTATCCTGGATATGCCACACACCGTCCGGCCCCTGCGGCCGGGTAAAGGTTACCGGCGGCAAAGGATATACTTTATTCTTAACCCAAAGCACATTCTCGTTGTATACCGCCTGGTCCTTCACCTGATTGCTGGTAAGATTAAAACCGATACGCCGGCCCTTTGCGTCAAGGCCAAAGCCGGTAACCCAGTCATAACGCAGCCGGTAGGGATAGTAACCCTTATGGTCGTCCATTACACCCATGGCATCGTGATTGTCGAACTCGAAACGCTCTTCACCCAGTTCCAGCCAGCCCTGCATCGGCATCAGCACCTTGGTTGAATACATGGCGCGGTTCAAGCCCAGCGGCAGACACACCGTACTGGGAGCCGCATGCTTGGGGCCATAACTGAAATTCAGGTTTACCCGGAACGGAGTCAGCCCGCGTCGGGCCCGGCGGCTGGCTTCTACCGTAACCAATCCACCGTTTAAGTCCGTCTTGTAGCTGATGGCCATGGCACGGTTCTGACAGCCGATACGTTCGCCGTCCAGTTGTTCACCCATGCCGAAGTCTATCGGGCGCATAACCCGTTTTATCTGATAAATCTGCCGATTCTGCTTGTCCCAGATGTAAAACAAGGCAAGACTGAACAGTTTGGCCTCATATAAGGCCGTAAAAAAGAAAAAACGCTCATTGCCGGCCTGAAAAGCCCGCCACTCCTTGCAGCGCAAGGCCTTTATCCAGCGCGGTATCGGATAGTGATAGGGCCGCTCGACATCCAGCATGTTGGCGACTTTTACCGGGCCGGTAAAACAACCAAGCTGAAATTGGCCGTTTTCTACCAGATGTTCGGGCGGATCACTGAAAAGTCGGGTATAGGGCGGGCGTTCCGGCTGTTGCGAACTGTCGGAAGCCATTAAAGAAGGCCATCCTTGTACATCAGGTACAGAGCATGGGTTCCCTTATCCTGATAGCCTTTTTCCGACATGCCGGTAAAAAAGCGCTCGGCCATTTCCAGCACCGGCAGCTTGATTTCCATATGACGCGAAGCGTCCAGGGCGATACGCAGATCCTTCAGAAAGTGCTTGGCATAGAAACCCGGTTCAAAATTGCCGTCCAGCATGCGCGGCACCATATTCTGCAGCTGCCAGCTCTGGGCCGAGCCGCCGCCGATGCTCTGCAGCACCCGCCGCGGATCCAGCCCGGCCTTTTCGGCATACACAATGGCCTCCACCGAGGCAGCCAGGGTGCCGGCTATGGCTATCTGGTTGGACATCTTGGTATGCTGGCCGGCACCGGGACCACCCTGCAGGATTACCGTCTTGCCCATGATATCAAAAAAAGGTTTTACGGCATCGAAGGCAGCCTGGTCACCACCAACCATGATGGTAAGCGTGGCATTGCGGGCGCCCAGATCGCCGCCGGAAACCGGCGCGTCCAGCGCTACCAGGCCGCGCGAGGCGGCTTCGGCGGCAATACGTACGGCCAAAGCCGGGTCGCTGGTGGTGTGGTCAACCAGAATAGTGCCTTTGGCAGCCGTTTCGAAAATACCGCCGGAGCCGAAATATACAGCCTCGACATCAGCCGGATAGCCGACCATGGTAAATACTATCGCAGCGCCTTGGGCCGCCTGCGCCGGTGTATCAGCCCAGCTAGCACCATCGGCCACCAGGGCTGCCGCCTTCTCTTTTGTTCTATTATATACACTAATGTGGGCACCGGCCTTTTGCAGATGGCCGGCCATACTCGCACCCATTACCCCAGTACCGATAAAAGCGATCTTGCTGCCGCTGACGTTCATTGTTAGTCCTTTCTTGATCAATACAATACAGATTCCGCTTCACTGCCGGACGTGCTTGGGCCACTACAGCAGGCGATGTTTCGGGAATCAGCCAAACTTGTACCCGATTTTGCGCAAAAAAGCCAGTCTTGCGCTTGTTTCTTCGGAGTTTTCGACCCCTTTGGGTGATTCACCGTCTATAACGCCGAGAATTCCGGCCCCCTGATCGCTGCGGGCAATAATCAACTGCAGCGGATTGGCAGTGGCACAAAAAATATGACAGACCTCGGGACAATTCTTAATGCGATCCAGCACATTAATCGGATATATGCCTTCGCCAAGCACCAGATAAAAGGTATGCCCGGCACCACTGGCCAGAGCGCAGTTCTTGGCATCCGCCACCAGCTGAGGATCCGTGCCGAAAATCCGCACCAGACAGGGCCCGGATGCCTCATTAAAAGCCAGACCGTATTTAGCGCCAGGTACCGTATTAGCAATTATTTCGGAGATATCTTCGACTGTTTTGATAAAATGGGACTGCCCTACAATAATATTGGCGTCCTCCGTCCATTGCAGCCGGACAAGATCAAGATTCATGACATGCCTCCATAACCGGGAATCCTGCCGCCGGTAAAGCAAGCGGCAGCAGCTGATCCAGTCTACTCCTGTCGCACCGCTCTGGCAAGCAAACAATTACCGCTTCTGTCGGCTATCTAATCACATTTTACACAAACGTAACACTATTTGTGTAAAATGACTTGAATTTTATATGCAAGTGACATATTTTACAGATTGAACCTATTTTGTGTAAACGGAGCACTCTATGCCAGATACTACCCGTGACCGAATCGTTGAAGCTGCCACCTACCTTGCCCAATCCAGCGGCATCGAAGCCCTGAGCATGGAGGCCGCTGCCGACGCGGCCGGCGTCAGCCGGAAAACGGTCTACAATTATTTTGACAACAAATTCAGCCTGGCCGATGAAGTAGCCGACCAATGGGTCTCCCAGTCGCTGGAAAACCTGGCCAGCATAACCCGGGACGACAACCTGGATTTCGTTAGCAAGCTGAACAAAATCCTGACCCTCAGTTTCGACCGCATGCATTTGGGCAGCAAGATGATGGCAAGCCGGGCCAAACCACAGCTGAACCAGCGGGTAAACGAAATGCGCCGGGAGTTGCGTCAACGGCTGCGCCAGTTCATTCAGGAAATAGTACAGGAAGCGCAGACCAGCGGCCTGATCCTGCCTAGCTTCGAAACCAAACGGCTGGCCTGGATCGTAATTAACATTGTCGAAGGTATCCTTATAATTGACGAGATTGAAGACATGCCCATCAGCAAAATAGATTTGCTGAAAGACTCGCTGCGGGCCGTTATCAGAGGCATCTTAAGCGAGCGCGGAACCGAGGCACTAAAAGCCTCCCCGATCTTCAGCATCGATTCTTTTGAGGCGTTCACTGGCGGTTCTCCGGCGGAGGTTACAGAATGACCAAGGCCAAAAAAGTGATCAGATTGATAATCTGGCTGATTCCTATCGGTATACTGGCCGGCAGCCTGCTGCTGAAGACCACGCTGGATCAGGCTACCGCAGAAGTCGCCACCGTACCGGCCATACCGGTGCGGGTACAGCAGGCGGTGCGCGGTGACCTGGCAAAAACCCTGAAACTGAACGGCTATGTAGAATCGGAAAGCATGGTAACCGTACTGCCACTGGTCTCCGGAGTCCTGCAGGAATTATTTGTCGACACCGGTGATGCCGTAAAAAAAGACCAGATTATCGGCCGCATTGATGCCGCCCGTTATGAGCTGCAGTTGCGCCAGGCCGAAGCTGCTTACTTTTCCGCCAAGTCCAGTTATGAACGGGTACTGCAGCTGTATCAGGGCGGCGTCGGCAGCCAGCAGAATCTGGACCAGGCCAAGGCCCAGTACGACGCCTACGCCACCCAATACGAACTGGCCCGCCTGCAGCTGGATTATGCCGCGGTAAAAAGCCCGGTCGACGGTGTGGTACTGGTACGCCATCTGAGCGTCGGAGCAATCGCCGCACCGGAACGCCCCCTGGTCACCATTGGCGACCTGGACGATCTGATAGTGCGGGCGCGGATACCGGAAAAATATTACCCGCTCTTTGTAGAACGTGAAGATAATTTACCTATTACTATTACCACCTCCAGCAGGCGGCAATATACAGGGAAAATTCGCAACATCAGCCCTTTCGTGTCGGCCGAAACCAAGAATTTCGAAACTATAATCGCCATCGACGACCGTGAAGGACTATTGCGGCCGGGCATGTTCGTGAATATGGAATTTCGCCTTGAAGAATGGGAAGACACACTCAGCCTGCCCTTCCAGGCGCTCTCCGGCGGTGATACTCTCTGGTATATAGAGGACGGCATGGCACGCAGTACGAAGTACATTCCCGAAGAACGTTCCGATTCCGCCTTTTTATTGCCGGAAGAATTTGCTAGTTATTTTTTCATAATAGAAGGACAATACTTCGTATATGAAGGTGCGCCGGTACGGGAAGTATCCGGGAGCAGCCAACCATGATTCTGTCTGACTTCAGCGTAAAGCACCCTGCCATCATCGGCATTATACTGATAATGCTGGCTGTATTCGGCGTCATTGCCGGAATGTCGATGAACTCGGAAATGATACCGCCGATCAGCATGCCCGGAGCGACCATTGTAACAATCTACCCGGGAGCCGGAGCGCGCGAGGTGGAGCGCGATATCTCGCGCATACTGGAAAACCAGCTAGCAACACTAGCAGGTGTATCCACCCTCAGTTCTTCCAGTGCCGATTCTTACTCTACCGTAAACCTCGAATTCAAGGACACTGTAAACGTCTATGAACTTCTGCCGCAAATCCGCGAACTAATCAACGGGGTGATGGATCAGTTGCCGGAGAATATTGACGGTGCTCCGGTAATCTACGTAATGGAAGCAAGCGCCTTCCTGCCAATCTTTTCGGTCCGGATCGACAGCGACATGGATACCGTCGCGCTTACCCGCTATCTGGAAGACAATGTAAGCCCGGCCATAGCGCGCGTGCCAGGTGTGGCAAAAATAAACCTAATGGGCGGCACCAGCGAAGAAGTACTAATCCGCCTGAAAACTGAAGAAATGGAAGCGCGTAAAATATCGGCCCTGGCGGTATTCGAAGCACTGCGCTACAACAATATCAATGTGCCATCAGGCAGCGCTTTGTACCGTACCCGCGAAATGTCGTTTACCACACAGGGATCCTTCTCCGACCTGCAGGAGCTGGAAAACATGACTATCGGCTTTTCAGACGGTTCCTATATTTTTCTGAAAGATGTAGCCGATATCAGCATACAGAAAGCCGCGCCGGAGGTACTGATCCGTTCAGGCGGCAAAAACTACATCATGATGGACGTGCTGAAGCGCGACGAAGGCGACACCATATCCATCGTAGACAACACCCTGGAAATTCTGGAAGAAATAAAAACCGACACCAGAGGACTAATTACCTATTCGGTGGTAACCGACCAGAGCGAGACGACCAAACAATCACTCAACACTGTATTTCAGGCCGGCCTTACCGGATTACTGCTGACAATCATAGTAATTCTTTTTTTCCTCCATGACCTGCGAGCAACACTTATCATTTCAATTTCCATACCGTTGTCGATTCTCTTTTCCATCATGGGGTTGTATTTGACCGGTCGTTCACTAAATCTGTTATCTCTATCCGGCATGGTTGTAGCTATAGGCATGATTGTAGACAACTCGATAGTAATACTGGAGAACACCTACAAACATTTTAAGGATACAGGCAACCGGTATACAGCTGCATTGAAGGGAGCTGGTGAAATGGGTGGTGCGATACTGGCATCCACTACTACCTCAATCTGCGTGTTTGCACCGTTGATGTTCCTGACCGGCATCATAGGTGTTATCATGAACGATCTTTCACTGGCCATTGTCTTTGCGTTGGCCGCCTCCGCGCTGGTGGCGGTGATTATCGTGCCGTGGCTGTCCTCGCTTATCCTGAAAAAGCATGACATGAGCCGGAAACCGGCTCTGCTGGTCAAACTGGAAAACCTGATAGACAAAAGCCTTGATATTGTAACAAAATCATACCAAAAAGTATTAGCCGCGGCTCTTAAAAACAAGCTGTTCACCGTAACGCTCAGCGTAACCCTGCTGCTGTCGAGCGTCCTGCTGCTTACCATACTGAAGGTGAGTTTCATACCGCCGACTGATACCGGAGAATTCGAGATTCACATCTCGACACCCGCCGGCTACACCCTGGAACATACCAAGGCCAAAGTAGATGAACTGGACAGACTGATTCGCGAGTTGGTACCAGAAATCGAAACGGCAGTATACTATGTGGGTTCGGGCAGCGCGCTGGCCATAACCGGATCGTCGAACCAGGCATTCGGCCGCATCAGGCTGCAGCCTTCGGCACAACGCGAGCGCCATATTCTGGATATTATTCCCCTGGTGCAGGACAGCGTTTCCAGAACCATACCGGACTGCGACATAACCGTTCTTAACGGCGGCTTCGATTCGCTGCTGGCCATGGGAACCGGCGGCCAGGGATACATGATGGAAATATTCGGAACCGACCTTGACGATGTTACCGAAACCGCCAAAGTGGTAAAAGAAATACTGGCAGCTGATCCAGACGTGTTTAAAACTGAAATTTCGGTGCGCACCGACCAAGAACAACTGTATGCCGACCTCAGCCAAGCCTACATGGGCACACTGGGAGTGACTCCGTATGAGGCCGGAATTACCAGTCGCATCCTGTTCGGCGGCATGTCGGCAGGGACCTTGCGCGAGGGTTCGGAAGATTATCCGATTACCATAAGCTCCGATGTGGCCGAGCAGACCATAGATGAAGATGTGCTCAACCGCATCTCACTGCGCACCCAGGACGGCCGTCTGGTCAATTTCTCTGCGTTTTCTACCATGGAAGCCAGACAGACCGTTTCCAGAATATCACGCAGAAACCGCAACTTTTCGGTTGAAGTACGCGGCTACCTGCGTACCGAGGACCAATCCGGCGTAAGCGGACGCATGGAAGCTGCTATGGCCAACCTGAACCTGCCCTTCGGCGTCAAATATTCCACCGGCGGCACCAGCGCTCTTATCGGCGACTCGTTAAGCAGTCTGGGCCTGATGCTGGCCATCAGCATCTTCCTGATCTACTCGGTGATGGTTATACAATTTGAACGCTACATCCAGCCGCTGATAATCATGGCCGCCATACCCTTCTGCCTGATCGGTGTGGTACTGGGACTATACCTGTTCAATTCGGCCATGTCGATCATAGCCATGCTTGCGTTGATTACCCTGGGCGGTACCGTAGTGAACAACGCCATCGTACTGGTAGACTACACCAACCAGCTGCGCCGCAACCTGGGCATGAGTCTGGATACCGCCATCATGGAAGCCGCCGCCAGCCGCTTCCGTCCCATACTCATGACCGCCCTGACCACCATCCTGGGCGTACTGCCAATGGCCCTGGCGGTTGGCAATGGTTCGGAAGTATACGCCCCGCTGGGACAGGCCATTTTCGGCGGCATGATAACCTCTACAATAATTACGCTAGTAATAATACCTTTACTTTACCACACAATCGAAAAACGCAAACCACTGCCGGCCCAGGCGGTAAACCGCGAACAACAGGAGGCAATCAATGTCGAATAGCAATATAACAAGAGTCTTAAAGGTGGCTGCAGCCGGAATGCTGGCCCTTTTACTGGGAGCCTGTTCGTCAGTGTTCACCTCATCAATTACCGGACAGATAATCGACAAGGAAGACGCTGCCGACAATGCCACCACCGGCATCGGCAATGCCAGCGTTTTTCTGTATACCGGTGAGAAGGAATGGGAAGCTGATTTTGCTGCCTGGATCGACGGCGACAGCAGTACCCTCCCAGATGCCGAAACAAAAGACGAATATACCTATTTTCAGAGTACAGTAACCAACGCCGACGGCAACTACCAGTTTAACGGTTTTGTCTGGCAGACCATCCTGCCAGCCTACGGCAAAACCGCCGACCGCCGGCAGATCTATTTACTTATCTACCATCCGGATTACGGCCTGCAGAAGAATCCGGTGCCGTTGTTCATCGTGTCGGACGTAACCACCCAGCTGGACATGATAGCCATCGAAGACCGTTGGCATGATGCCCGGGTGAGCGGCCGGGTGATAAATTGGAAGGAAGCGGAGAACACAAATGTAAACCAGCGCGGCCTCGGCAATGTAAATGTGCAGTTTTATGTGGCGGAGAGCTGGAGCTTTGATACGGTGGGGGAATTCACCGATGTGGTATATCCGCGTAATCCGACCCAGACACTGATCAGCGACGGGGAGGGGTATTACACTGGTACGATACGTTTTCCGATGGAGCCAAGCAGGGCAGCAGAACAGGGCAAAGCACCGGTGCGGGTTGCCTTTGAACGGGAGAATTGGCGGGCTAATGATCCGGTGGACGGCAGCGGGCTGAGCAATAGCGGAATGACTGTCGATGGCGACTTGGACCAGGATGGCCGTACCGCCGCCACCGGCGATTGGAGTGATGCATATATTACCGTTACACTAAACAAGGAAACCGACAGCGCGCCGCTGAACAGCCTGCCAGAAGTGACGCTGCAGCAGTGGCGCTTTACGACAACGGTGCGGGGTCGGGTTAAGGATTCAATACCAGAATATATAGATGGGGTAGAAGTAACACTTGCAGTTAACGAAGCAGAGGATCGGGTTGTGTATACAGAATCACAGACTACCGGTGATGTTAGCACCAGCGGGCACTTTAATTTTGGTACAGTTAGTTGGGACCTGGGGCAAATTGTGGCTGGAGACACAGACACCCCGCCGCGAAGCCTGCTGGATAACCAGAAAGACGGCTGGATGAAATTCACGATAACAACCGTCCCTGCAAGCTCCCCGGCTGAAACCATTGGTTACCTAAAACCTGGCGTAGCCATAAATCTGGAACTGACACTATGACATTAGTTCGATTTTTGTGCCGATCTGGGCGACCAATATCCCACCCGGTGGTTACCGTCACCCTGCTGCTGCTACTATCCACCGCTACCTTCGCGCAGCCCCTGCCGGAAAACTTCCTGCAGAGCTACCAGTCCGCAGTAGAAGCATTCGGCCAGCTGGTAGATTTTACCGAACCAATAACACTCACTCCACAGCCATCCCCAACCAGCGACGAGGAAAACTTGCCGGCCAGCCCGGCCAAGCAGCCGGACCCACCCTACACCCTGGAAGCTCTGCTCGTCATGGCCGAGCGGGAAAATCCCGATCTGGCAGCCGCCCGCGGAGCAATCGTCGCCGCCCGGGCCGATCTGTCCGGAGCAAAGGGGCAACGCTGGCCGACGGCCAAGCTGGAAAGCTCCGGCAGTTTTATCGGCAATCCGCTGGGACCGATCAGTATCACCGCCGGCGAATTCGGAGCCTACGGTGATACGGCCATTCCGCCGCGTGATATACTTATTTACAAAGGCATGGAGAGCACTCAGTACAAATTCGCTGTAAGCAGCTTTGTTCCGCTGTACACCTGGGGCAAGATCAGCCAGGGAATAGAACTGGCAAACCGGGGCGTGCACATTACCGAGCTGCAGTACCAGAAGAAGCTGCACGAAGTCCGAGTAGCAGTACGCGGCAACTGGGAAGCCCTAGCCTATATCCGGCAGGCCCTGGAACTTACCCGGCTAAACCAGCGAGTAGCCGGCCGGCTTAACCAAATTGCCGAACGCAGCGCCGATGCCGGATTCCTGACTGTCAGCGAAGTGTACAGCGCCAGAATAAAGCTAAAAGAAATCGACATAGCCCTGGCCAGACTGGAAGAGCAGCGTGACAAAATTGTCTCAGAACTTGCCATGGCCACCAAACTGCCCGCGCTGACCAACGCACAGATAGTTACCGAAATATCGCCGGCCCAGACAGCCAGGGAACCGGCAGCCGAAAGCACGGCGATGATACTGGCCGGCAACATGGATCTGGTCACCCTGCGCGCCTTAATCGAAGTAAAAAAAGGCCTGCACGAACTGGCCTTAAAAGTAGCCCGCGGCCTGCCCGACATCGGCTTGCAACTGGATCTGTCTTATTCCGGACCGCGCTTCCCGTTCCTGGAAGTGGACTGGTTCCGCCAGGATGATTACCAGTTTACCGTCAGCATCGGTACCTCCGGCAATATCTTCGGCAACCGGGTAAAAAGCGGCGAGGCAGCCAAAGCCCTGGCCGAGTACGAACAGACCGTTCAGCAGCTGGCCCTGGCGGAACAGGGCATCCGCGGCTTCGTGCGCGAAACCTTTCTGAGCCTGGAACTGAACCGCATCAAACTGGAATTTGCCGAACTGCAACAGGAAGCTTGGTTGAGCGAGCTGAAGCAAAAGGACTTTGCCCTAAGCGCCGGCGCCGGCGACGAAAGCGCTTTCTTAAGCCAGATCATGGAGGCGTTGGGCAAACTGGCCGAGAGTTACGGCTCCCTGGCTGAATACCGCGGCCTGCTGTTGGCACTGGAGGGGGCAGGCGGCAGATAGCCGAAGGGATAACGCCGACCACTGACAGTCGATGAATCAACAGTTCTGCAAACTTTTTTGTCAGCCTGGCATTTCCATGCTATCATGCTCCCGAAAATCCGAACTCCGGGAGCGCCTGCATGAACCTGTCCTTCGATCCGCATTACAATCCCTACCCTTCGCGCCGGAATGCAAGTTACGCCGCCCGCGGCATGGTCTGCTGCTCGCATCCGCTGGCCGCCCAGGCCGGCCTGGAAATACTGAAGCAGGGCGGCAATGCCGTTGACGCAGCAGTAGCCGCTGCTGCAGCACTTACCGTAGTGGAGCCCACCTCCAACGGCATCGGCAGCGACGCCTTCGCGCTGGTCTGGAAGGACGGGAAACTGCTGGGAATGAACGCATCAGGGCCCTGCCCGCAGGCGCTGGACATGGATACCGTGCGCCAGCGCAAGTGGGGAGCGGACGACGGCCACCTGCCGACTTTCGGCTGGGCCCCAGTAACCGTTCCCGGCGCGCCGGCGGCCTGGGCCGAGCTCAGCCGGAGCGGCGGCCGCCTCGGGCTGCGGGCAAACCTGGCACCGGCCATACTCCTGGCCGAAGAAGGCCACGCCGTCGCCCTGACTGCCGGCTGGTACTGGCAGCGTGCGTTTGCGCGTTACAGCGGCGGACTGCCGGGCCTGGAGGCGGCGCAGCTGGCCGAGTGGTTCCGGGTGTTCGCTCCCGGCGGACAGGCCCCGCGGCCCGGCACCTTCTGGCACTCGCCCGACCATGCCGCCACCCTGCGCGCCATAGCCGACAGCGA
>Ga0180007_10003993_pt1 | contig 15930 bp, 21 predicted proteins | sample MM_PC_MetaG_FD_121122 | JGI IMG/M metagenome (GOLD analysis project Ga0180007, IMG submission 121122) | Groundwater microbial communities from the Aspo Hard Rock Laboratory (HRL) deep subsurface site, Sweden - MM_PC_MetaG | ecosystem: Environmental > Aquatic > Deep subsurface > Groundwater... | reverse complement strand
CCTATAAGAAGAGCAAGCGGAGATTGTAACAAAAAAATTTATATACTACTGATACGATGATTAAGGCATGAACAAAAAAACCATCGCGACCATGATATTCTTGCTTATTTTCTTATCCGCCTGCATCATACGTCCGCCCCCTCGGCCGATACTTAAGGAGTGGGTCACGAAGCAATTGACCATTTGCAATGATGAGATCACCCCTGAAATGAGTGAGGGTGAGATATCCGAATACTATATGGAACGGGGGATAAGGATCTTTGAAGTCGTCAAGGAAACCAATATTTCTGAGGACTGCAATGAATGTGAATGCATGAGCAATGTCATTGTACGCCTATTGGTCAACGAGGATGATGTGATGTATTTCTTGGACCAGGGCTATGAGGTAGAAGGCATCATTGTCGAAAAACCTGAAATGCCAGTGGATTGATTCCGAAATCCAGGTGACTCACATCCTATCCGGGATCTAATTATCCCTTCAATCGGAAGTTATTTATATCCGTGTTCAGTAATGATTATCATGGTAAAAAAGGAGGACCTGCTCGGCAAGAGCTATAAGAAGATTATTCCTCGGGCCCTGATGTGGGCTGTACCAATCTCTGTCCTGTCTTTGTCTTCGTCTTATCTCTTGGCAGTTCTCAGGATAAGCTCTGTGCGGCAGATGGTCTTCGACAGCTCTTTCTTGCTTCGGGAGATGCTGCTCACGACGGGGCTGGTAGTGATGTTCCTTATCCTGTTCATGTATCTGGGCATCAAGAGCACTGCAAGGAAAGTACCCATGAAGGATTATGATACCAGGCTGACCTTCTCCATCTGGCTGCTGATATTCGTCTGGGCCTTGAACACCCTGGCAACATCACTCATTGTGAGGCAGTTCACGCTCTCCGGCGTGGGATTCATAACCCTGGTCGTAGGATTCGTCTTCCCGGCTGTGTATAAGCCGAAGTAAATTTTTTAATTGACTCATCCCAAAAATATATAAAGAGAATCAGATTGTTTTCTGCCATGCAAGAACTCTTTTGGGCTGAGAAGCTGGCGAAAACGATAATTACAAGGGAAAGGTTCAAGTATTCTGACAGGCCGATGCCCAAATTCTCTAAATATATCGTCAAGACATCAGCCTCGCTCTCCGGTGTGCTGCACATCGGCCGCCTTTCGGATACGATACGCGGCTCGACCGTCCACCAGGCGCTTGAGCAGGCAGGCAAGAAAGCCGAGCTGATATGGGTGGCGGAAGACATGGACCCCCTGCGCAAGGTGCCTAAAGGAATGCCGAAGGAGTATGAGAAATACCTGGGCATGCCTGTAACATCTGTGCCTGACCCTGAAGGCAAATACAAGAGCTATGCTGACAGGCACAGGGACGAATACCTCAAGGTAATAGACCAGTTCATATTCTCGAAGATGAAGAAGTATTCCATGATGCAGGAATACGACAAGGGCTCTTTCAGGCCATACATCAAGGCCATAATGGAGAAGGTAAGAGAAGTAAGGGAGATACAGGACAAGTACAGGAAGGACCCGCTTCCAGAGGACTATTCGCCGTGGAAGCCCATATGCCGGGGCTGCGGCAAGATAGCCACGCCCAGGATAAAACACTTTGATGGCAAGAAGGTAACCTATGTCTGCGAGGACTACAGTTTCGAGAAGACCACTGCCAAAGGATGCGGCCATGAGGCAGAGGCTGACCCGTTGAAGGACAAGGGAAAGCTGATGTGGAAAAGCGAATGGGCAGCCCAGTGGGCACACTGGAAGGTGGTCTCAGAGGGTGCAGGAAAGGAATATCAGGTGCCCAATAGCGCGTGGTGGGTCAATGCAGAGATATGCGAGAAGGTCTTGGATTTCCCCATGCCCGAGCCGATATTCTATGAGCACCTCATGATAGACGGCGTGAAGATGTCTGCCTCACTAGGCAATGTAGTGTATCCCAGCCAGTGGCTGCAGGTGGCGACGCCGGACATGCTCCGATTGTTGTACAATAAGAGGCTGATGACCACGAGGTCTTTCTCCTGGAAAGAGCTTCCGTTATTGTACGAGGACTTCGACCGCACGCAGAGGATTGCCTCAGGCGAGCAGAAGCTGGATAATGAGAAAGAGGTCGAGCACTATAAGAAGCTGCATTCCTATTCTGCGGGCAGACCCATGAAGCCGTTGCCGATGGCGTTTTATCATGCACAGATGCTGGTCCAGTTCTATGATAAGGAAGAGGACATGATTTCCAGCTTGAAGAAGACCGGGCATTATGATCCCAAGCGGAAGGAGGAGTTCCTGGAAAGGCTCGGAAAGGTCAGGGTGTGGCTAGACAAGTTCGCTCCTGAGGAAGCCAAGTTCAAGCTGCAGGAGGATGTCAAAGGCCTTGAGCTCAGCGAGGGGCAGAAGAAGGCGATAAAGCTGCTCACGAATGATCTAGATAAGAAATGGGATGAGAAGACCCTGTTCGAGAGGTTCTATAAGATCTGCGAGGAGGCCGGCATAAAGAATACCGAGTTCTTCAAAGGCTGCTATCAGGTGCTGCTGAGGCAGGATAGGGGGCCGAAACTGGCGCCCTTCATCTTAGTGCTGGGGAAGGACAGGGTGAAGAGGCTGTTCGGGCAGGTATAGGATCACGAAAGATAAATTTTTAATACTGAGACCCGTTTTCTCGGTTGAATGATTCATCTGAAAAGAGCAATTCTGGAATTGAAGGGATTGATTGATGAAAAGGACAGGCTGGATGATAAAAAACACCGTAAAGATATCAACAAGAAGGCCAGCCAGATTGAAAAAGATTGCTCTAGACTGATGGAAGAGCATGGGAAAGAAGTTAAGAATAACCTTTTAACAATAAAGATGCTGGCAAGAAAGCTGCAATGGATGATTCCTAAATGGTATCAGGGCATTCTGCCGTTCAATCCGCACCATCCTGAACTATCACCTAGGACTTATAACCTAGGGGTTAAAATATATACAGAGATGCTGCAATTCATCGATAAGAATTACGAAATATTGAAGATTGAAGAAGAGGAGATGGCAGCGTAAAGCTTTTGCTGAGCAATTGACCTGCTGAGGCAGGACCGCGGCCCGAAGCTGGCGCCCTTCATCTTAGTGCTGGGGAAGGACAGGGTGAAGAGGCTGTTCGAGCAGGTCTGAGCTGATTATTTTTTCTTATACCCAAACTTCTTATCATACCTTTCATGGTCAATGATATCAAGGATGAAAGCGATTATCTCAATCTCTGATTCGCCATCCGTAAGTGTGTAGAGCATCCTCCAATAATTCGGCAGCTCGACCCAGAACAGGTTTGTCACGCCATATTTGACGACATAATCCTTTGGGATCAATCTCTTCTTGATCGGCTCACCATAATGATGGTTCATCTTGATAAGTCCTATCTTCTGATTCAAAGAATTCAGTATCATCCGTTCTGTCTTTGAACCTGGAGCCTCTCTATTCAGGTACCTGTATACCTCTTCTGCTTCTTGTGAGAGCTTGACACGGATATGTTTCATAATTCAAGACCCTCAGAAATCGCTTTTCGCAGGTTCGGATTGGGATTGTGTATCCAGGTTATTCCTTTCATGCTTACCACGATCTTGTTGCTCTCTTCAAGGTATTCAAGTATGATTTTCAATAGGTAATGGTTAATCTGTTTCGGCAGCCTTCTTTTCAGCTCTGCGATAGTGAAGACACTGTCATCCATATTCTTGATAGTTTCTTCAACCATCAGGACTGTGTTCAAGGTAGGTGAGTGCTCAAATTTGTGTTCATATATTAGTTTTGCCATATTCGTCACTTTTATTGATTGATTAATAACTATCATTTATTAATTAGTATATAAATGTTTTGGTGGCATTTGAGTAATCTGCGCGGTCAGAGCGTTGTAAAGTACAAATCAGTGTTAGGGAAGGACAGGGTGAAGAGGCTGTTCGAGCTGGTCTGAATGCGCAATAGTTTTTAATATATCCTGATTATCCCCCTCCCAATGCCCGAAGAAACCTTTCCCGATGAGCTGATGATAGCTTATTTCAGATGCATGGCCGAAGGATGTGAGGGCGAGGGGCTACATGTGCTCTATGAAGACGAGGAAGAGAGGCCTTTCCGAAGCTGTGATGACTGCTCCCACCTGATGGAGATGCAAGGCCAGCCAATGATATATAGACGGGTACAAGAAAAATGAGCTCTAAACTCGCCCAGCATGACCCTGCTGTATTGAAGAAATGGCCTACTAGCAAGCTAGGCAAGCTATACACGAACAGCTTCACTCATTCTAGGAAAGACCCTGGTGAATTGTCCCAGTTCGAGACCGTGGCAAAGATATTGTTCGACAGGCCGTTCGACGAGAGGAAGGATATCTACCGGCATATACAGAATGAGTTGGCTGCCAGCATATGGGCTGAGGACTATGAGAAGGCCGCATTCTTAAGGGACATGAAGGAGCACTTCCATAGGTACATATTTTGAACTTTCAGCGCAATTAATATAAATTACATCAAATTCCCTCTTAGAATGCAGCTCAAACAGTATGATCAGACCATGTTGGAAACATGGGGGACGGGCAGACTAGGCGCGCTTTACCTGAGCAGTTTCAGCATTTCCAGGGAGGAACCCCAGGAGCTGCCTCAGCTGGAGACGATCGCTGAGATACTTTTCAGGAGACCGTTCGATGAGAGGAAGGGTATTTACCTGCATATACAGAATGAGTTGGCTGGTAGCATAAGGGCCGAGGACTATGAGAGGGCCGCATTGATGAGAGACATGAAGGAGCATTATCATAGGTACGTATTCTGACTAGCCGAGCGTGGCGACGAGATGCCCGACATAGTGGGTTATGACTATGACCAGCACAGCGATCAGCAGGTGCTCGCATATGACCTTGTATGGCTTGATCTTCTGATATTTTGCAATGAAATAGCTGAATATCGCTATCAAGGACAGCCCCCAGGCTATGCTGATGATTATCGCTAGTGAGAGTTCTAACAGCAGTATGGGGATTATGAAGGTCATGGCGAAGATGAACTTTGATAGGAAGGTGGATATCGTGGATTCCCATATCTCTCTCGAGGTGTGCTGGTTCTCAGACTCTTCTGACATGTGGATGCCTAACGAATCAGACATGGCGTCGGCGATGGCTATTACAAGTATGCCTCCTATCACGACTATATCAGAATGGGTGCTGGAATGCAGGCCGACTATCAGGCCGAGGGTGGTTATGATGCCGGAAGTCAGGCCGAAGCTGAATCCCTTCCTTATCGAGAGCTTCATGATGCATCCAGGAGTTGAGGGGTATTTAAAATTTCCTGAAAATCAACACATCATCATTTTATAGTAGTAAAAACAGAAACTTTTATATATCAAGCTGAACTACCATATCCACATGACAAACCTTTCTGAACTGGAGAAGGAGCTCGAATTGGACCGGAACCAGTATAGGGTCAAAGGAGAAGGGACTAAAGAGGATCTTTTCCATGAAAAAGCCGTTTATGATTTTGTTGAAGTCATCAAGGGCATGCAAGAATTCACCTGCGCCCAAGGGGAGTCTATCGTGGAATCCGATCCCATGGATCTAGTACCTGTGGAGGAAGAGGTTGACATCCTACGGATCGTGGGGTATGTGCCGAAGAGATTATTTGGGAAGAAGCATTTTGCGCTGGAGTTAAGGTCCTATGATGGCGTCGTGGCGCACCAGACCCCTGAACAACTAATCATAGATGTCCAAACAGTCAATGAGCGTATCAACCAATTGTACATCCGTCTGGAGCCGAGCGCTTGTAGAATTTGAGGTTGGTGTATCGGTTCCTAATCAAAAACCAATCCGCACTTCTTGCAGAAATGCTGGTGGTCTGAGAAGCCTACATCTTCGCTGCCGCAGTCCGGGCACTTGAGCTTGCTGCCTTCCCGGGCGACGCTCTGGAGTGATTTTTGGGCTGCCATGTTCAACACCCCTGACTGGTCTTGGCAGTGTATCTAGGCAGCTTGTCTTCCAGCCCCCAAGCTGCCACCATGTCGGTGAGATATTCTGCCAATGGTCCTACTATATGCCTTCTCTCGTGCCGGTCTACTTGATCATGATTCCATGAGTAAAGAACTGACATGCGTTTCTTCATCTTATTGTTGCCAGGCAGCACCCAAGCGAGCGCTCCAGCCATCTGTGCGTCCTGGTCAGGCAGTGTCTCATTGCTGACGAGAGGGACGTTGTTGTCGCATGATCGTCCTGGTGCGAGCAGCATATCCATGAAATATTGCTGGTCAACTGGAAGATCGCCGCCATACTTAGTACCAGTGTAATTCACCTTATCGTCGATCGCAGGCATGTCATAGCCCTTAGGCATGACGGAATCCTTGGATATAAGATACCAGTCGAGCCTCCCTTCCGGTGTTATCTCTGCTTCAAGAACAGCGTCCCTGCCGAAGGCCTTGTATTCCTCAGTCAGACTGACATATCTCTCAAGATCACCACGTTTAAGAATTTCCTGCTCAAGATCATCCGGTTGGAAGATGATGCTTGAAGGCATACCTAATCCTGCTTCGAGCTGTTCCCTGTCCCGCTCGGTCATGTCGTGCATTTTTGCCTTCTATGCTAAAGTTTACTGTCTGGTTTTTAAGTATTTCGATACCCCTTTTCAAATATGCGGCCATGACTTGCCGATAGTGAAAATAAGATGGTTTCCTTTAAAAATGTTGTGGTTTTCTTTATAAAAGGTTTATGGATATCGAATAATATAAAAAAAAATCTTTATTTTCACGATTTAAACCCTATCCTGGGGAAGGGATTGGCTACGCTGGAGCAGACTATGGACAGGTGGGCATGCACCTTCTTCACCTCCTTGGCCAGCAGTATGTAATATGTGGAGGCCTTCACTGATATGTCATCCTTCACGATGTCCCTTATCATCTTGGTTACGGCGCGCTTCATCTTACCATGGTTCTCCATTACCTGCTTGGCAAGCTTGGCATCGCCGTTCTTCAGCGCGGCCATGGTGAGCCCGAAAGCTTTCTTTGTTGCCTGATCGAAATCAGCAATGACCTTCTGATATCTCTCTACGCTCTCGTCGTTCTTGAGCTCTGCTGTCTCTATGATGTTCTTGCAGTGATCCCCGATGCGTTCGATGTCGATTATTATGCTTGTCAGGCATAACGAAGAGGTCACGTCCTGCTTCGGATTGATGGTGAGGTGCTCCAGCACCTTCTTCCGTATCTTCCGTTCAAAGCGGTTGATGGCCTGGTCGGTAGCCTTGATGTCGATGTCTGACCCGCCTTGATAGAATGCCTCCTGCATGGCAGCGTTATACATCCTCTCCGCAAGGTCTAGCATGCGGTGCATGTCATCTATTGCCTGCTGGAGCAGGTTGTCCTTCCTCCAGACCTTCATGAATTCCTTGAATACCATCTGCATCACCTCAGTATCAAATATATGATAGGTAACAGGTATAGCAGGAAGTATGTACCAACTGCTATTATTATAGTTTTCCTTGATCTGACTGCAAGATTAGCGAAACCGCTAGCTAAGGCCAATGGCAGCCTCTTCAATGGGAAGAAGATAAGGATCCCAAAGATATTGAAGACTATATGCGATAAGGCCACGGTCAGGGCAGAGATGTTCATGGTTATCATCGCAGCCAGCAGCGCTGTAATCGTCGTGCCGAGATTCGCTCCGAGGGTATAGGGATAAATCTTCCTAAGTGTGAGTATGCCTGCGCCTGCCAGAGGCACTATGAGGCTCGTGGTTATCGAGCTGCTCTGTATGATGGCTGTTATCACAGCGCCTAAAGTCAAAGCCGTGAGGTCGTTCCTGAAGAGGAAGCCGTCGATTATTACTTCGACCTTGCTTATGACCAGGCTGCGCATCACCTTGACGAAGAAGAAGAGGGCGCAGAAGAGCATCAGCAGAGAGAGGACGATAAGTACCCATGGGTTCTGGATGAGGCTTATCAGGGCTGTTGTAGTCGGCTTCGTGGCAAACTTAAGCGGGCTCATGAACTTCATGCCTCCTATGCCGAATATGGCATTGGCCAGTGATATTGCCAGTTTTTCTATTGGGTGGAAGAACATCTCGATCGGAAAGAGGACTATGACAGCGAGGATGTTGAAGAAATCATGGACGGTAGCGGCTGCAAGAGCCCGCTTGAACTCCTTCCGGTTGTTGATGTGGGCCATGGAGACGATTGAGTTGGTGATGGTCGTGCCGATGTTGGCGCCCATTATGATTGGGATCGCTCCTCTCAGCGAAAGTCCTCCTGCTGCAACCAGGCCTACGGTTATTGAAGTTGTCGTCGATGAGCTCTGTATCAGGCTCGTGGCCAGCACGCCGATTATCAGGCCGACAATGGGGTTTGCGGTCGTCGCCAGCAGGCTCTCGGCGAAATCCTTGCCGAGCAGCTTGAAGCCAGAGCCTAAGAGCTCGATGGAGACGAAGAACGCATAGAGGAGGATAAGGAAGAGAAAAATCTTCATGAATGTGCGCATGCGCATATTGAATTGATAAGAGATGGGGGGTGGTTAATAAAGATTACTAAAAAGAAAATAATCACCCAGCGAGCTCAGCGTCGATGATTTGCTTGAAGTTCTCGAAGGGGACAGCCCCTGGTACTATCTGGCCGTTGATGAAGAAGCCTGGCGTACCCGTCATGCCGAGCGATCTTGCCTCCTGTGTATGCTGCTGCACCAAAGAAGCGTATTTTCCAGACTCTAGGCATTGAGAGAAACTGGCAGTGTCAAGGCCTAAGTCATCTGCATATCCATCCAAATCTCCTGACGGTCCTTCGTCGAAGATAATGTCATGCATCTCCCAGAACTTGCCCTGGTCTCCGGCGCATTCTGCTGCCTGGGCAGTCATACTATCGCTTCCGCCGCGGTCGAAATGCTTGTAGATTATATTGACATCATCAGGATATGCCTCAAGTACCTGGTCAAGAGTTGTCCTGACGCGGTTGCACCATGAGCAAGAGAAGCTTGCATATTCCACAATGGTAATCTTTGCATCCTCGGAGCCCTTGACAGGCCTTCCGTCAAGTTCAATCTCAACGTCTCCACCATCATTATCCTCAGCGCCAGCCCTATCCGGAGCCTCGTCCAGCAGTACCACTGAAGGGAAGAGCAGCTTACCATCTTTAGTAACATATGAATCAAACTCCTGCCCTCCGATATTGAGCTTGATGTTGTAAAGGTCGTGCTCCTCATTCAAGCCAGTCACGCTCGCGGTCGTGCCCGGCTGCAGGAGATATGCGTTGATATAATCCATCGCGGATTCAGATGCCTCGTCTAGAGAGATTTCGCCTGCATCATCGCTTGAAATGTTGAAATACAGGGAAAAGATCAATATCACACCTAACACGATGCTCAATGGTTTCCAGTAATTCCCCTTCCTTTTCCTGTGTCTTGTATGTTCTTTTTCCATCATTATCCACCTCATGCAAATCTTTGCCTTCCGGCCTTGATATCATCTCTTTTTATAAGGATATCGTTTCCTTCCACCTCATGCGGAAGATGACTCGGCCAGCACCCATAGCCCTTGTTCTTTGAACCTAGGCCGTCGATGCTGAAGACCCTGCCGCAGTTCCTGCATTGGATGTCGCTGCCTTTCTGTTGGTATCCTTTGTAGCCGCCGCAGACATCGCAGGCGTCGAAGGCAGTCCTTGGCTTGCCATCAGATCCCAAAACAGCAAAATAGCTTATTTCAACGCCCCTGTCATCGAAAGTATAGGACTTGACATCCTTTGACAGACCTGACAAGGGTATTGTCACATACTCGCTTTCTGCAGCGACAGCGTTTCCGGTCATGCCAGTATTGTCAGTCGCATCAGTATTACATCCCACGACCATCATGGAAGCCATGATCATGAGCCCTATCATCATAAGTTTCATCTTTTGTCACCTCATAATCTCTTCGCCTTCAGCAATAGCGAGTTTGATACGACTGAGACCGAGCTCAGTGCCATCGCTGCCCCAGCTATCATCGGGTTCAGCAACCCTAAAGCAGCGAACGGGATGCCTACTGTGTTGTAGAACAGCGCCCAGAACATGTTCTGCCTTATCTTGGACATGGTCATCCTGCTCAGCCTTATCGCCTTCGGCACATCCCTTAGGTCGTCCCTCATCAGCACGACATTGCCGGTTTCCATAGCGACGTCTGTGCCTGAGCCCATGGCTATGCCGATGTCTGCCTGGGCCAGAGCGGGAGAGTCATTTATGCCATCACCAACCATGGCCACCTTGCCCTTGCCCTGGAGCGCCTTGACATATCCAGCCTTGTCCTCTGGCAGGACTCCGGCAAAGACGTGGTGGATGCCTGCCTGCTTGGCTATTGCCTTGGCAGTCCTCTCATTATCACCGGTTATCATGTAGACGAATATCTTCATCTTCTGCAAGGCCATGACAGCATCTCTCGAACCTTCCTTGATCGTGTCAGCAACAGCTATCATCCCATTGACCTTACCCTTGCTGGCCAGTATCATCACAGTCTTGCCTTGCCTCTCAAGATCCCTTACCCGAACCTCGATCTTGCCCATCTTCACGTTATTCTTCTTCATCAGCCTGGCGTTCCCTAAATAGTATCTCTCCTTCCCGATGCTTGCGACAACGCCGTAGCCGGGAATGGCCTTGAAGCCAGTAGTCTTCTTCAGCCGGATGCCCTTCTTCTTGGCCTCTTTGACTATTGAATCAGCAAGAGGGTGCTCAGAGTCCTGCTCGATGCTTGCCGCAACCATAAGCAGGTTGTTATTGGATTCCGGATTGATCGAGACGATATCTGTCACAGCCGGGATGCCTTTGGTTATAGTGCCTGTCTTGTCAAAGATGACATATTTCAGCTTGTGGGCAGTCTCCAATGCATCCCCGCCCTTGATGAGGATGCCTTTCTTCGCGCCTTTCCCTGTGCCGACCATTATCGCAGTCGGGGTAGCTAAGCCAAGGGCGCATGGGCATGCAATGACTAGGACAGCCACAGCAGCTATCAGGGCGAATGAGAGTTCGCTTCCTAACACTAGATACCATGCCAGGAAGGTGATTACGGCTATCACGATGACTGTCGGCACAAAATAGGCTGAGACAACGTCAGCAAACCTCTGGATCGGAGCTTTCTTCCCCTGCGCTTCCTCGATAAGCTTGATTATATGCGACAGCGTGGTGTCCTGGCCGATCTTCTCAGCCCTGAACCTGAAAGAGCCTGTCTTATTGATTGTTGCTCCTATGACTTGGTCGCGTTTCCTCTTCTCCACAGGGATGCTCTCTCCGGTTATCATGCTCTCATCAACAGCAGAGCTGCCTTCGACTATAATGCCGTCAACAGGGATCTTCTCTCCAGGCTTCACTATGACGATGTCACCGACAATTACCTCATCCACAGGAATCCTCATCTCTTTCCTATCCCTTATAACGGTCGCAATCTTCGGTGAGAGTCCCATCAGCTTCCTGATAGCGTCTGAAGTCTTGCGCCTGGCGATGGCCTCTAGATAACGGCCAAGGATGACTATTGTGATGAGGACAGCAGATGTCTCGAAATACTGGCCTGACCCAGGAGAGAACAGGACAGCATAAACGCTGAAGAAGTATGCAGCGCTCGTGCCTAAAGCGATCAGGGTGTCCATGTTCGCTGACCTGTTCTTCAACGCAGCCCAAGTACCTCTATAGAACTGGGCTCCGACGATGAATTGTACGGGCGTGGCAAGAGCCCACATTATGTAATCTTCATAAGGGATCATGATACCAAGCCACATGAAGACCATTCCTATGATGAACGCAGGGATGGCGAAGACCAGGCCTAGCAATAGCTTGTTCCTTATCCCTTTAGTCTCTTCGGCTTCTGAATGCTCATGCCCGGTATGCACTGATGCGCCATAGCCCTTGCCCTTGATGATCCCTATCAGTCGGTCCTCATCGAGCTTGGTCTCGTCAAAGACAACAGTGGCCTTGGCAGTAGAAAGGTTCACATTGGCTTCCTTCACACCAGGTGTCCTTGATAGTGCCCTGTCTATCAGGGTGGAGCAACTGGCGCAATGCATGCCAGTTATCTGTAACTCTGCTTTCCGTGCCATGATGCCTATCCTCCGCACCCGCAGCTACCGCCACGCGCAGCCCCGCACGTGGAAGAGCCGCAGCTGCCTCCACAAGAACCCTTAGCTTGCACCGGTACTGCGTCCAGCTCTTTCTGGATCTCTTCCTCATCGCTTAGGTCGATGTCATCCTTGACTATGAAGATTCCTGGTATCATGCCCATCCAGCAGCTCCAGGGGATACTGCCTGTCTCATCCGGTGTGAATTCTATGACCTGCTCGCCTCTTTGGATGTCAAACTTCAACCCTAGTTTCGGGACCTGGATTGCGTTATTGCAGCCAGTGATCTCCTTGCCGTTTATTATCCATCTCACTGGCACGCCTTTCTTGAGCACGAACTTGTCCGGCTCCCAGCCATACCTTGTCACGTCCATCCTGATTATCTGATAACCGTCTTCCATGGCAATGGCATTTCCTGTCATCTCATTTCCTGCTGCTGAAACAGACGCGATAAGCGAGTTCGAATCGAGCCCTGTGCCTGTGAGAGCTAAACCCCTGTTGACCATTATGAGGCCGAGGACAATGACAATCACGCCAGAGGCCTTCAGTATCTTATGTGTTGCCTTGCTCGAGATGAAGCTGGTGAAGAAGCCGAAGCCCAGCATGACTGGCAATGTGCCTATGGCAAAGACAAAGAGGAGCTTGGCTCCCTCTATCATGCTTCCTGTGCCGGCTGCCATGATGTAGACTGCCTGCAGAGGGCCGCATGCTATCATAAGCCCGTTCAAGAGCCCGATCACTAATGGGCTGTTGTGCCTTTTTGACTCCTTGCCTACGAACCTCGTTACGAATGAGGGTGCCCTTATCCTGATCTTCCTCAGCCAAGGGATAAGATTCAGCATGTTGAGGCCGAAGATTACGAGAAATATGCCGGCGAGGACGCCAGCTACCCCTCTCATCATGGGCGTGAATGCGATTATGGAACCCAGAAGGCCGAATGAGGCACCGATCATGGTATAAGATAGGGTCTTGCCCAACCCGTACATGAAATGGGACTTGTAGGTCTTTGTGCCATCCTGGGCGTGCTTAGCTGTGTAGGATACGACGAAGCCGCCGCACATGCCGACACAATGCAGGCCTGTCAGCAGTCCTACTAAGAAGAGCAGGCCGTAGCCCATGTTCTGGCTGATTTCAGGCAGCGCTACGCCCTCGAACATGCGGAAGATGAAATATCCGGCGACAATGATGCCTAACAAGGCAAAGGCCCAGCCCAAGGATCTTCCTGTCTGATTCTTCGACTCGTCGAGAAGATAACAAGTGTAACCCTTCTCTTCGATCTTTGAAAGGATTATGTCGATGTCGGTCTTTTCATCATCAAAGCGAACGTGCCCTGTCTCATTTGTGTAATCGAATCCTGCGTCTTTGACGCCCTCGACCTTCAACGCCTGGCGCTTGATTATTGTTGAGCAGCTGCCACAAGTCGTCCCTTCTGCTATGAAGCCTTGCTTGATGAGTGCCATATTATTCTACCTCGTAGCCTTCTGATTTTATGATACGCTTTATCTCCTCGGCCTCAATCTTTTCACTATCAAAGTCGATGGTGACAGTGCCTGATCTATGAGACGCATTTACCTTGCCGATCCCAGTCTGGCATAATAAAGACTCTTTTATCAGCTGTTCACAGCTTCCGCAATGCATCCCTTTGGTTCTTATTTCGATGAAAGTCATTTTTATCCACCTCAACCTGAAGCGTGATGGGTCAGACGTATATATCTTTGGCCTGAAACTGATAGGTCAATCATGGCTAATATCCTTGAATTCCAGTTTATTACCGTTTATAACGCGATTCTGCTTGGATTGCCCGTCAATGCCTATGATAATCTTCTTCAGTGGTATCTTCTTTCCAGATTCCTCTAGGGCCTGCTCTGTCATCGAATAGAGGCCGAGGCAGCACGGAACTTCCATTATTGTGACAGTGATGCTCTTCAGATTGTTCATGGATATGATTGCCTCTATCTTCTCCTTGTAGGCCTGGATATTGTCCAGTTTAGGGCAGCCGATGGCTATGAATTTGCCTTTCAATAGATTCTTATGGAAATTAGGGTCTGCAAAAGCAACGCAATCAGCGGCAATAAGCAGATCAGCATCTTGAAAGAAAGGCGCGTTTGGCGGCACAAGATGTAGCTGGACAGTCCACTGCCTGAGCTCAGACTTCTTTTCTTCAGAACTGTCTTCGACATCCGCATCAGTGTCTCTCAGGTCTCTCATCTTGGCTCCAGGGCAGCCACATGGTTCTGGTCCTTTTGATTCAAGGGGGATATCAATTTTTTTCTCCTTAAGATATTCTTTGGCTTCTTCAAGAAACTCTGTTTCACCATGCTCTTTCAGATGCTCCAGATGGGCCTTGATCGTGTTTTTCCCTTGCTTGACGATATTCTCCATCACCTTCCTCTCATCATAGGGCTCTGCCTCCCTCTCCTCGATCGTGATAGCTCCTTTCGGGCAATGACCTAAGCATGCTCCGAGACCGTCACAGAACAGGTCACTGACCAGCCTGGCCTTCCCATCGATCATAAGCAGGGCGCCTTCTGGGCATTCGGGAATGCACAGGCCGCAGCCATCGCATTTTTCTCGATCTATCTTGATTATTTTTCTTTTTGCCATTTTAATCCGTCAATGAATATTTATAGGCCTATCTTCAGAAATACCTGCTTGGTCTTCCCCTTCTCTTTCCTGGCAACGAGCCCTTTCTTCTCCAGGCCGTCAAGGATTATGCTCAGCTTGGACTTGTGCAGGTCTGTTCTCAAACGGAGAGTCTGTTGGGTGATGCCGTCCTGATCCCGCACTGCCTTGATGATCTTCTGCTCGTCCGCGCTCAGTCCCTGAAGGAGGATGTTGAATCTCTCTTCCTTGCTCTGGATATGCTTCTCCTTATTCAGCGTCGAGATTATCTCTTTCTGGGATTTCTCGAAGAATATGAGATAGACACCCAAGGCTGCGATGCCGCTGATCAGTATTATGCCGAGGTATGTCTGCCATGGCGTGCCTGTCTCCATCGGGCAGAAGCCGCCCTCTTCCATGTCTACGCAATCACAGCTCGCATCCGAATGCTCCTTCAGCTTGTTGTTGAATGTAAAAATCATGCCGCCCAGCAGGAGGCAGGCTATGATCAATATCGATCCCAGGGTCTTGTTGTTCATTTTAATACCTCTCCGGTCTTCATGTACCACATATACATGTCAAGCTCTGCCGGGCTCATGTTTGCCTCATCAGCCAAAGATATGAACTTCTCTTCAATATTGAGATAATCCCTTCCTGTCAGCGACTTGGGCCTGTCTATCATTCCGTCATCATGCAAGAGCCCGAGTATGTGCCTGTCCAGTATGGCCAGATTATTGTAGCCGACATTCCGCAGGAAGTGCGATGCTTCCTTGTAGCCAATGCCTTTTATGTTCTTGACCAGCCACTCTCTCGCCTCATGTTCCCCTTTCTCTCTTACCATTTGCTGCATCTTCTGCTTGATGTCTAAGTGGCATCTGGCGTCGATGATGAACTGCGCCTTGGTGTTGTGGAAACGGTGCTTGTGCCTCTTGATGGCCTGGCTCAGGTCTCGGTGAGGATAGCCGCAGAAGCCATTGTGGCCCAGCTCCTCCTGGATGTTCAGGGCAGTGATTGCCCTTGAGTTCGCAGTGAGTATGCAGAAGCACAGCTCTGAGAACCAGTCCTCGGCAGGTCTCTTATCAAAGGATCTGAATCCCTCGAGCCTTGACTCTACCTCCTGCTTGACGGGTGATCCCCTGATCCCCATGATCTGGTCTATCAGTCTGTTCATTGTCTTTTTTCTGGTCCGCTCATTCGCGATACCCACTTAATAGTTTTCAGCTCTTCCACAAGCCGTGGATGTTGCACAGCGCGCGGGCACCCATGCCAGAAGTTTCCGCGAGGCAGAACTCTGCTTCGGGCT
>Ga0180007_10003992_pt1 | contig 15933 bp, 11 predicted proteins | sample MM_PC_MetaG_FD_121122 | JGI IMG/M metagenome (GOLD analysis project Ga0180007, IMG submission 121122) | Groundwater microbial communities from the Aspo Hard Rock Laboratory (HRL) deep subsurface site, Sweden - MM_PC_MetaG | ecosystem: Environmental > Aquatic > Deep subsurface > Groundwater... | reverse complement strand
GTATTCATTTACATATCGATTAAATATCTCATTTTTTGTTGCCATAGTCATAATCCCTATGGTAACACGAATTATGAGCTATCCGCTATCTTTTCGGTAACATTAATTATGAGCTAAAAGGAGTTTCTTGTTTAAATTAGTCAATAATGGTAGAATACTTCACAGGTTGAGTTATGGAAGTAGAAGAAACAAAATTATGTCTTTTCAGCGATAAATATTCACACGATGAATACGACAGGCAGCCACTCCCCGTTGATATTTTCAATTCGGAAGGTACTCTTCTTGCATATAAAGGTCAAAAACTCAGTAAAGACCGTTTAAAAAATGTATATGTAATCATACGAGAAGTTACCACACTTCAGCCGGGACAGCAGCCCAAACAATCAGTCGAAAAAAAATCAGTCTTTTTCCCTGCTTCAAATGCATACGAAGACGAAAAAACCGAAGTTATTACCAACAGGCTTGAACAAATTACCTTTGAGCCGTTTCCAAAGATTAAGCTCGAGCTTCGCACCAACGTAGGTCAAATTAAAGATATTTATCAAAAGTCCATCATAGATAATGTGGTAAAGCTTGATACTAAAAACAATGAAAAAATCTCGCTGCATATAGCAGATTATCTCGATAATATCCTTGATAACAGTTTATATGCAGCCGATTATATCGACATGATCAATGCCATACGCAGTAAAGATAATTATCTTACATTCTCGCACGCATGCGCGGTGTGCTTTTATTCCATTGCTATTGCAAAAAAGCTGCAGATGCTGCGGCACGATCTGGCGAACCGCAATGGAATTTCGAAGTGGCGCGCGATCAAAACAAATAAAAATAAAGAAGTTGCTACTTACAATTTTTCCACACAATTATTAAAAAGTATCGACTACCAAAAACAGAATATTATCGCCAAGTACACTCCGGCTGTCCGCGAAACGCTTTTCGAAAGAGTACATGACCTGATGCATCAGTACGGACGCATCAATTTTGAAACCAACCATTCTTCCTTTGCAATTAATTACGACAAAAAGGACCGTATCCTTATCGGGGTCGCTGCGCTTAACCACGATTTAGGCAAACTGCTTATCGAGAACAGCATAATAAATAAACCGGACAGCCTGACTGACGAAGAATTCGATGTTATCAAAGCGCACCCTATAAATTCCGTAAAGCGGCTTAAAGAAATCAATATGTCAAATCCACGGGTCTTAGGCGCTATTTTATTTCACCATCATCTCTCGAAGGATATCGGGTACCCTAAAACCGACAAACCTTCCCCCATAGAGGCGCAAATCATCGCAATAGCCGACGTGTACGACGCCATGCGTTCCTTCCGGCACTTCCGGAATGCCCGTTCCCAGCGTGAGGCTATCATTGAAATAACAAGGCTCTACGAGGCAGGCTGCTTTGATGCACCGCTTTATACTGCCGCAGTTCACACCTTTGAGGAATATAATCACGAATTCGTCACCGAGCGATGTAAAAAAAGCGCCGATCTCGAAAAGTAACACAGAAACTTCGAGTTTAGGTTCGCCCTGAGAAATCCCTCAATAATTGAGTAAGAAATTCCGACAATATACAACAGGATAGCGGCATTATCCATGGATGTATTATGAGATTTACTGTGAAATTTACCATAAAATCTATCAAAAACCGTCTGTGTTTCGCTTTCTTTACCGTCTTTATTTTCACAATTTTTTACAGTAATTGCCTGTGCGCAGATGCGGACCCGGCCGCTATTCCCACAGCAGATTTACCCCTTATTACCAGTCCGAAAATCATTAAGGCCAGATTTAACTTAATAAAAAGGCTCATAGGCGCATATAAATACCGTGAAGCATTGAATGAACTCAAGGATCTTCGCATTGAAGTTCCGCGAACCACCGGCCTTTTTATTGATTTTTGGACGGGAATCACCTATATGCATATCGGGAATTCTCTGAAGGACGGGCTGATGTCCATCAATAAAGCAGACGAGCTGGTTTATCGTGAAGAAGTGGATATTGTCTACCACACTGAAGAAGAAAAAGAACTTATTAAAAAAACCCTGAAAACAAAAGGAAGCTATTATACCCGTCTTGAGGTAGCTGAATTGGAGCGTGCGGTAACCAAAAGTAAAGACTCTGTATCCGGCTCTGCGGCTACGGTTAAAAAAGAAGAATCGCTTGAAGATGATGATCTGGAGAGTGACGACCTGGAAACAGCCGATACACAAAAAAGCGCCGGGGTATCAGATCTTGAAGGTCCTCTTGATAGTCTGGATGATACTGATTTAAAAGGGGAGGGTAAAAAACCGGGAAATGAAACAAAAGATGCTCTCTCCCGCGCCGTTACTTTTTATGAAAGCGCCATTATATACTTTAATAAACTGATTGGAGTCAGTGTAAATAATCCCTACAGAGAAGATGCGGTCATTCGGAAAGCGGAAGTATTTAATCTGATGGGCGAACCTGTTCTCGCGGTCGAGCAGTACAACTTTTTTATCAAGTTTTTTCCGCAATCCGGTCAGATCGTGAGTGTGCTGATTGACAAAGCAAATTTATTGACGGAAATGAAATACTACGAACAGGCCCTGGCCGTTTTTTCAGAGATACTCGATACATACCCTGAAACTGAAAAAAAAAACTATGTAAAGCTTAAGATAGAGTATTTAAGACTGCTTATGCAAAAAGGCGCATCAAGCCGGTCAGATACTGCAAATCAGTATTTTGAACTCCAGAAAAAAATAGATCTTCTGGAAGGATTTGAAAAAGAAATCCGTAAAAAAGAAATTCGTCTCAAGGAACTTGAGTCCTATATTAAGTAAACGGATCAGGTAACGGGCGAAGCAGTTTCCAAAAATGGGCTATGCCGGAAATAAACGAAATCTTTTCATGCGGCGAAGATCAGGTATTCATAACCGCCTCTTCTGAAACGGTAAAACAAATATTCCGGCATGATATTCCCGGACTCATTCTTGCCGGTGAATATAATCATCTGACAGTGTACGGAAGCCAGGAAGCGGTATACCGCGCGTCGAGTGTATCACGTAATGCGGATTTTCCCGGAAATTACACACTTTCCTTCAGTGGCTGCTGTCATATGGCATTTGCGTATGCCCATTTTTCTGAATTAATCCGTAGCGCGGCTGCGCAAAATAAAATAACCATATTCTTTGATGAAAGATTCCTGCCTGCAATTTTTTTAAAGCATTTTTATTCTGAAAATCCGGCAATAACAATTATGGTGTGGCGGCCGGCGGTTATAAAAACCCTTGAACAGAAAAAACTGAAAACGTATGTGCATGAGGTACATCAGATAACAGAAGCTGCCATGCTTTTTGCTTTTTCCTGTCTTGAAAACGGCATAAGCGCTCGGGAACTCGCTGCTGAAATTGTCCATTACGCCGGTTTGCAGAATGTGAAACCGCTTACGGGATATCCGCTGGTATATTTTCAAAATTTACATCCTTCAGAAGATGGTACGGTAACTGAATTATGTCCGGTAATGCCGTATGATGCCTCCCTGATGAGGATATTGCCCGGAACTTTGATAAGTATTATTCTCACATTTGTTTCAGGGGAACAGGTATGTGGGATGGGGCGAACTGTTTTTTTCGGCACTTCCGTACCGGATTTTGTCAAAAAAACATACATGTACTGTTTATCAGATTATCAGCATTTGCTTCTTGGTGAAGATATTCATTTTACCGGTGTGCAGGATGTGGAAAGAGATACCGCAGTCTATTCTGTACCGGATAACAGAGGTGTGTACAGGCTTGAGCAGCTGCAGAAGTGGATTGACAGCTTACGCGGAAAAAGTTTTGTATCCGCTGATGCAGTCTATACAACGGGCGATAAACTATTTTTTCATTTTTCTAACTCGTGCAGTATACATAAAACTTTGTCAAAACTTGAATCTATAATCAGTATAAGTGATGATTTAATGCAGTTCGGCTAAATCATGAGCAGAATAATAATTAGTACTACATGCGGATTCAACAGGCGGAAAAATGATTAATGTACTTTATTATAAACGTCTTCTGGATGATCATACAGAGGAGATACGGAGTTATTTCAAAAAAAAAGATGATTTTGCTGTTACAATATTAAACAGTACCGTAAACTTCAGGGAAGATTTAAAAATGTATTCACCAAGAATTCTAATCATCGAATACGGGCTTGCGATAGAAAAAAACCATGCAATCCTCAGGCAAATTTCCAAAACATTTCAGGAGCTGTATTTAATTGTTGCCATACCCGATTTTATGGGGAACATCAGTTTAAGTAATTTGATTGTTTATTCCGGAATATCGCTTTTCATTGCGCAATCAGCATCTGTAGCCGAATTTGAAATAACTTTCAGGTTTGTTCTGCGGCATTACGATATGAAAAAACGATATGAAGAAAGTTCAGGAAAATATAATGCGATAATTGACGAATACACAAACTACAGAAAAAACCTTGAAAAAAAAGATATTAAAATACATGAATTGGAAAATTATATAGACAATATTATCATTACCGATGACTTAACCGGTTTGTATAACGAACGTTATTTTATTATTACGGCGAAGACGATGCTGGAGGAATGTAAAAGATATAAGGACAATGTCTGCATTGCCTATGTGGATATTGACAATAAGGAACAAATTAAGGAAGTATACGGTGAAGAAGGAGTTGATTTTATTTATAAGGAAACTGCGGCGATAATAAAACGGCTTTCCCGGACAAACGACTGCGTCGGGATTCTGAATAATCATAGTTATTTTACAATTGCGTTAAAAAAAATAAAAGTCGAATCAGTCAGGATCGTTGTCGGCAGAATGAAAAAGAATATTGAGGATCAGATATTTTTATTTAAGAATAAACAAATCCGGATAACCGTTTCTATCGGGATGGCAAGTACCATCAATTATTTCAGAAACACATATGATTTTGAAACACTTACCGCGCAGGTAAAAATAGCGCTTGATAATGCGGTTAAAAAAGGCAGAAATATGCTTGTGTCTTACTCATGAAAAAAAGTAAAAAGAATTGCCATGTCGTACGATAAAACGAAAAAAGCCGCATTTCGTCAAACCGCCATTTTTCCTTTGTCCGGCGACCCGATTACACTGGGTCATGTCGATATAATTACGAGGGCATCTGAAATATTCCCGGAAATTATCGTATTAATTGCCGACAATCCTCAAAAGAAATATATGCTGCCGATGGAGCTACGTAAAGAAACTGCGAGGGTATCTCTTAAGAATATCCGCAATGTTACTGTTGATTCAACTCAGGGGCTTGTTGCTGACTATGCGTACGAAAGAAAAATACGCATTTTAATCAGGGGCCTGCGTAATGAGGCTGATTTGCATACAGAAGTCCAGCTTCATCAGGGTAATGTAGCCCAGAATGAAGACCTCGAAACCATGTATTTGCTCGCAGAAAAAAACTTTGCTGATGTAAGTTCATCACTGATCAGGGTTTTAGTCACACAATCCGGCGATATACGTAACTTTGTTCCAATTTGTGTAAAACAAAAATTAGAGGAATATGTTGCCGGTCAGTACCGTGTGTGTGTGACAGGTCCGATTGCTTCAGGGAAAAGCGAGGTACTGAGGCACATATCGGAAATGGCGGAAAAAATGTCAATTCCCTGTTCGGTTATTGATATGGATGAGGTAACAAAAGATATTTATGCGTTCCCGGAAAAATATAATAATTTTCAGGATGAGCTAACCCGGGTTTTAGGTACAACTATTTTACACCGCAGCGGCGGGATAAACCTCAAAAAGGTTAAAGAAATAATATTTTCTGATGCGGATGGAAAACTGCTCAGGCGGTTGAATGATATTTTTGAGTCTCCTCTTCAGCATGGGCTTCATTGCAGATTAGCCGGTCAGCGCGGCCTGATTTTTATTGCCGGAGCGAGAATTACCCAATACTCCTGGCTTTCACATGCTAATTTTAATACATTATATGTATATGCATCTGATGCAATTCGTAAAGAACGCCTGATACAACGTGATCGCATTTCCAAGGTCATGGCCGAAAGAAAATTGTCTCTGTTTGGAACGGGACGGGATATGTGTAAGGAAATAAGTGAAGCAATACAGAGTGTTAATTACGGTACATTAGTGCAATTCTGTAATGAAAATGCGCTCAGTTCGGGGAAAGTATTAAATCTATTAAGAAATATTGTTAAAATTTTCCCACAACTTGAAAAAATACATTCACTGTAACGAAATTCATTATCTTTTTTTAAAAGCATTTTGTCATTGTTATAATATTAGTAAAAAATTCTTTATTTTTTCGATATATTTTTAATATTTTTTTAAAATATTTGAAAATTACTTGACAGTTTTGCACTTTTAGTGTAAACTATACATAAAATGTAATTTAAGGTTAAATATATGCCCAAAATACCGAAAACCGGAGCAGAAGCTCTTATCAGATGTCTCGAAAAAGAAGGAGTTGAGTACATATTTGGATACCCCGGCGGGTCAGTCATTCCAATATTCGACGTATTGTATGATTCCACAATAAAACTCGTTTTGACACGACACGAGCAAGGCGCATCGCACATGGCAGATGGATATGCCCGGGCATGCGGAAAACCTGGTGTGGTTCTCGTAACGAGCGGGCCGGGAGCGACAAATACCATTACCGGCGTGTTTAATGCCCATATGGATTCCGTGCCGATGATAGTTCTCACCGGACAAACCACGCAATCCGGTCTTGGAAAAGATGCTTTTCAGGAGGCCGACATTTTTGACATAAGCATGCCTGTCGTAAAGCACAGTTATCTTGTCCGTGATCCAAACGACTTCCCACGCATTGTCAGGGAGGCTTTTCATATTGCATTGACAGGCCGTCCGGGACCGGTATTAATCGACATCCCAAAAGATGTTGCTTCCGGAGATTTTACCGGAACAATGAACGCAGAAATGGATATACCCGGATATAAAATTCCAAACGAACTTGACAATGATGAAATTCTAAAAATTGCCGGTCACTTAAACAGGAGTCAAAGACCGCTGCTTCTTGTCGGCCATGGCGCAATCATCGCACGGGCAACCGTTGAAATAAAAAGTCTTGCAGAAAAGCTGCAGGCTCCGGTTGCCAATACCATGCTTGGTAAAGGCGGGTTTCCCGAAACACATCCGCTTTCACTTGGTATGATCGGCATGCATGGTACTGCCTATGCGAATATCGCTCTCACAAAATGCGATTTAATCATGTCATTTGGTTCCAGGTGGGATGACCGCATCAACGGTGATAATGCGAGGTTTGCCCCCGGAGCGATAAAAATCCACATTGATATCGATCCGGCCGAAATAGGAAAAATAGTAAAACCGGATGCGATGATTATCGGCGACTGCAGACAGGCCGCCGATGAGCTTTTAAAACACATTAATACACTTAACACACGTACCTGGCTTAGAGAGTTAAACATTATAAGAAAAAAAAATCCTCTCCGGTATAAAAAGCAGGGCGGTCTGAAAGTGCAGCATATTGTTGATGAGTTATACGATCTTACCAAAGGACAGGCCGTTATTTGTACGGATGTAGGACAGCACCAGATGTGGACAAGTCAATACTACCTCATTGATGAACCTGACACCTGGATATCATCAGGCGGCGCTGGCACAATGGGGTTTGGCTTTCCCGCCGCGATCGGAGCAAAAATTGCGCGACCGACAAAAACAGTTTGTGTCATTTCAGGTGACGGCGGGTTTCAAATGACTATGATGGAACTGGCTACTGCAAAAAATCTTAACTTACCATTGAAGATTATCATCATGGACAATAAATACCTTGGTATGGTCAGGCAATGGCAGGATTTATTTTTTGATAACCGATTGTCCGGAGTAACGCTGGACGGTAATCCCGATTTTATCAAACTTGCTGAAAGCTACGGTATCAAGGGGTTCCGGTTAAAACGGTCTGCTGATGTTAAAAAAATTCTTTCCCTTGCGCTCGCGTATAATGATGGTCCTTGCGTAATTCATGCCGACGTAGTCAGAGAAGAAAACGTGTATCCGATGATTCCTGCAGGGAAGTCCGCCGAGCACCTTATGACGGAAAGACCAAAAAGAAAACTCGAAAAACCTACGGGCAGCACATAATATGGAGTGATTAGTATGTCAAAAAAAAATGAAATAATTGCAGGTACAGAGGAAAACTGCGCATCTCATACCATAAGTATCTATGTCGCGAATAAGCCCGGCGTATTGGTTCGCGTAGCGCAGGTTTTTGCCAGACGAGGGTTTAATATTGACTCGCTTGTTGTTTCTTCAGGGATGGACGGGAAATTTTCGCGGATGACCATCACCGCTCAGGGAAATCCTGAAAATATTGAACAAATTAAAAAGCATGTCTCCAAACTCGTCGATGTAATAAATGCCATTGAACACACGAATCTTGATGTTATTGAAAAAGAAATGACCCTTGTCAAAATCGCAGCAAATAACAGCAGCCGTACTGAACTTCTTCAGTTAATAGGGCACTTTAAGGGCGAAACCCTCGATTTTACAGATAGTTCGCTGATTGTGCAAATAGCAGGCAGTACTGAAAAACTCAACGCGTTTCTTTCTCTTGCGCAGCGTTTCGGAATTCTTGAAATCGTCCGGACAGGAAAAATATCGATAGCCCGGGGAAAAGAACTTACTTAAATAAAATCACCTGACCCAAATCAGTTAATCGCGTAAATTTCCGCTTTTTGCAGCAGCGCGTTCGGAATGCGTGTGTTGTCATCGGTAATAAAACAAGTAGATGTCATAGACATTGCGCTGAGTTTCCGCATGGTTCCGTTTGTAAAAAAAACGTCGACCTGGACGTCTGTATTGTTTTTATAGCTTTTTATCAGATCAAGAAGTCGTTTTTTATTCATTTTTTCACCTCGCGCAATAGTACAGTATCGGAATGATTTTTTATTTTTTAATCAATTTTTTGAACCATTAGTAATAGCTGTTTCGCAGGAAAACGCGCACAGTTTAAGGGGTATTTCTCGTTTTTTGAGCGATTCCGTCCAGCAGTTTGCGGGGCCGAAGGCGGGTTCCCGCAAACTGCGAGCCAAGAAGGTGCGATAGCACCGACGACCCGGGCCGTAATAGTTAGAATATATACAAAGCAGTCTATTGCCCGACGGCTAAGCGAAAAAAAAGAGAAATACCCCTTAAACTAAAAGTGCGCGTTTACCATGGAAGTGTCCGGTTAATTTGAGGAAATTCATAAGCAGAATTCGAAAAATTATGTTATGATACATTTAATAATAAACGGGGCTGTAGCTCAGGTGGATAGAGCAGCGGTTTCCTAAACCGTTGGCCGGAGGTTCGAATCCTCTTAGCCCCAATTCTTTTGTGATTTTGAATGAGCTCTCAAGTATTATGGCAGACTGTTTTTGATACCCTTTGCGGCCCGGATCATCCCGCGCGCTGTTTTTTGTATACGCATAGTGTGATGGTTAAGGATTTTTGTCTCGAAATTATGCAACGTCCGCACATTGCAAAGAGACATCATAATGCGGATATTCAATTCATCACCGAAGCAGCAATGCTGCATGATATAGGAATAATTTATACCGATGCTCACCGGATCGGCTGCAGCGGATCCGCGCCGTATATTCGCCATGGAGTATTAGGGCGTAAAATTCTTGAAGAATACGGTCTGCGCCGCCACGCGCTGGTTTGTGAGCGGCACGTCGGTTCAGGCCTCTCAAAAAAAATCATCATTGAACGCGATATGCCTCTGCCGCACCGGGATATGAGTCCGCGTTCATTTTCAGAAAAGTTAATTTGTTATGCTGATTGTTTTTTTTCAAAAACAAAAAACGCCGCCGGTAAAAAAAAATCATTGGAAAAAGTAATCAGCGGTTTTAGCAAATACGGTCAGGAATCCGTGTCCGCTTTTTTAGCACTGCATCAGTATTTTGGTTCATTTTGACCCATTTGCTTTCATAGTTTTTTTAAAAATCAGATTTTTGCACAGAGTTCACAAGGCACACAGAGTTAAAATTATTAGTTCTCCGTGTGCGTTGTGCGCTCTGTGTGACGCATTACCTTTTTTCATATATTTTTTGGCACATTTATTGCTTTAATCATTTGAAATGGTTAAATTAATTATACTTCTATCGGAGAGTTGATATGAACGGAAATAATTTTTCAGAGCAATTTAACAGTATTCTTGCTGATGCAGAGAAACTGGCAATAACCAGCGATAATCAGGAAATAATCCCGGAACACGTATGCCGCGTAATGCGGGATAGTAATCCGTTGTTTATGAATTTGCTTGCGGGAAGCCCGGTGAGTATTAATGCATTTCGTGATTTTCTTGATAAAACAATACAGAGCTTACCGAAAATTACCGGCAGCGGAGTTGAAACGTATCTCAGCAGAAGATTAAAAAAAATATTAATTAAATCCGAAGAAACAGCAGGAAAATTATCCAGCCCTCAGATTTTTCCGGAACACTTCATTCACGCGCTTGTCAGTGATGACAATGAAATCAGCGGATATCTCAAAAGAAACGGCATTACCACCACGCAGCTTACAAAATTATTCAGCAATCCCGTAGGCGGACAAAACAATGGAAGTCAGACCTTTGAGGAGCAGCATCTTTCAAGATATACAAAGGACCTGACCAGCCTTGCCGCAGCGGATAAAATTGATCCCGTAATCGGCAGAGATGAGGAAATACGCAGGGTAATGCAGGTGCTTTCCAGACGGACAAAAAACAATCCTGTGCTGATAGGTGAGCCCGGTGTCGGTAAAACCGCGATCGCTGAAGGTATGGCCCGGAGAATTATACGCGAAGATGTTCCTGAAAGTTTAAAAAAGTGCCGGCTTCTCACTCTCGATATGGGGCTTCTGGTTGCGGGTGCGAAATACCGCGGTGAATTTGAGGACAGGCTGAAATCAGTAATACAGGCAGCAGAAAAATCGGAAGGGAAGATAATTTTATTTATCGATGAAATACACACCCTTGTCGGAGCGGGTAAAACCGACGGAGCGATGGATGCGTCAAATCTGCTTAAACCCGCGCTCGCCCGCGGCAGTCTTAAGGTTATCGGGGCGACTACAATAAGTGAATACCGTAAATATATTGAAAAAGACCCTGCGTTAGAAAGAAGACTGCAGCAAATTCTGGTAACTGAGCCGACTGTCGAAGACACCATTTCTATTCTCCGCGGTATCAGGGATAAATATGAACTGCACCATGGTATCACCATTAAGGACGAAGCGCTCATTGCGGCTGCAAAATTATCCGACAGATACATCGGCGGAAGGTTTTTGCCTGACAAAGCCATTGATCTGATTGATGAGGCATCATCAAGAGTAAAAATAGATATTGACAGTATGCCGGAAGAAGTCGACAGTCTTGAACGGAGAATTAATCAGATGACGATTGAGATCAAAGGCCTTGAGCGTGAAAAAGACCGTACTGAAGATATTGCTGAAATGAGGAAAGTACAGGCGGAATTAAAAAGCCGGCTGAATGAACTCGCATCCGGATGGAAAGCTGAAAAAGAAATCCATATGGAAATTCAGCAGATTAAAGAACAGATAGATAAACTGCGGACGGAAGAACTGGAAAATGAACGGCTGGGGAAACTTGAAGCGGTAGCGGAAATCCGGTACGGGCGGCTTCCTGAGCTGCAAAAAAAACTTACCGCATTTCAGACCCGACTGGACTCTGTTTCAAATCATCTGCTCAGAAAAGAAGTGGATGTATCGGATATTGAATCAATAGTTGCCAAATGGACAGGCATACCGGTTCACCGGCTGAAAAAAGAAGAAAGCGAAAAACTTCTTGCGATGGAAGAACAGATAAAGAAACGGGTGGTCAGTCAGGAAATGGCAGTTGCCCTGGTATCTGAAGCCATCCGGAGAAGCAGGGCAGGACTGGATAACGGCAACGGGCCTATCGGCACCTTTCTTTTTCTGGGACCAACCGGTGTCGGGAAAACAGAACTTGCCAGGACACTCGCGCTTTTTCTGTTTGATGACGAACGGAATATGGTACGTGTCGATATGTCCGAATTTATGGAACGTCATTCAGTTTCTAGGCTGATCGGCGCGCCTCCTGGTTACGTAGGGTATGAAGAGGGCGGGGTACTGACAGAAGCTGTCCGGAAAAATCCCTATTCGGTCATTCTTCTTGATGAAATTGAAAAGGCGCACTCTGATGTGCATAATATTCTTCTTCAGATAATGGATGACGGCAGGCTTACGGATAATAAAGGAGTTACAGTCGATTTCCGCAATACCATTGTAATTATGACGAGTAATCTCGGCAGCCGCGAAATAATGGATTCGTCTGAAAAGATTACTGAACCCGGTTCGGAAATCAGCGGTAAAATAGACGAAATTCTTTCAGCTCATTTCAGACCTGAATTTTTAAACAGAATAGATGAAACAATTATTTTTAACAAATTGGGATTTGAGGATATGGAAAGAATTTTTACAATTCAGTTTGAGTCTCTGAAAAAACAGGCAGCAGCAAAAGATATTTCTCTTTCTGCAGATAACTCACTAATCGATTATGTGTGCCGTAAGAGCTATAATCCTGCGTACGGGGCGCGTCCTCTGAACCGCCTTATCCGTAAAGAACTGGGTAATGTTATTTCAGAAATGATTCTTAAAGGAACGGTGAAAGAAAAATCGTCGGTAACACTCGGCTATGACGGTGCGCGTGTTACTGCTGCGGTGAGCAGTATAAGTCATGATTAAAAATGGAAGGATAATGGAACCATTGTATAATTAATTATGTTCTCGATAATAAATACTTCGGTAAAAAGGCCGGTAACCGGCGATTTTTTTGCGCAAATAATTACACATGGAAAGTTAACACCTGAAAACGCTCATTTTGTTTTTGCTTTTTTTAACGAATTATCTGCCGAATCCATCTGGCGTTTTTGCATACAGCAACAGATAAAGCTTGCAGTATAAAAAAAATTTTATCTTGAAAATATAGCTTGCAGATATCCTTCAGCAGAACTTGAAGAACTCTTAACTCTACTTTGTTAAATTGAACGTAAAGAATATGCAAAAGCCGCGATCAGCCCCTTTTTTTTGCACCGGGTCGAGCCCTAATAACAAAAAAAAGGGCTGGTCGCGGCTTTTACTATCGCTTGTTGCTTATTTAACAAAGTAGAGTTAAAATATTCATGAAGGTGTTGTAATGACTATAGAGAAAAAAAGCTGGAAAAAAAACTTTTCCACTGCCTATAGTATTCTGAAAAACAGCGGGGTTTCAGCCAATAACTGGATTTTTGACAGTCCAATTTTGTAAAAATTAAATTCAGGGATAACCTCGAGATAGAATTTATCGTTGCTCCGGAACTGACAAAAAATTCTTTTCGCTGCTATTCGTACAAAGGCGGTACTTTTAAAGTTGAACGGCCTGTAGAAATAATTATAAAAAAATTATTTTACCGGGCAGCCACTTTCACTGCGAGGGATGTTTTTGATTTGGCTGTATTTCTCGATAATCATAAAAATGAATTACTCAAAAATCAGGATATCTTAAACACAAAGTTCCATTTCTCTGTGAACGACTCGGGTTGTTGAAAGAATACTACCTTGCAGAACTTTCAAATTATTTCATTTTTAAAAAACAGGATTATGTAGAGAAATCCTTTACACAAGCAGAGCAGTTCTTATTATCTTTAATCTGAGAAAAAATTTATAATTTTCCCGACTTATTCCGCATTAACCATTAGCGTTCATTAGCGTTCATTAGCGGTTTTCTTTTGATTTTAACCGCTAATGAACACGAATATCCCTGTGACCTCTTGGGCTTTCTTTCGTAGTATATTACATTAAGGTTTCATGTCAAATTATACTGCTGTGTCGTTAATAATGAATTTCACTAATAGTATGTTTTTCCCGTCATTCCACATGGATCCGATGCCTGATACGCCGTAAAAGCCCGGCAGACTATTCCGGCAGATGCAGATGTCTGGAATAATAAATCTACCCCGCCACTCTCCCATTCTCAAGTACAATAACATTGTCAGCCGAGCGTATGGTACTCAACCGGTGCGCGATAACAATTGATGTCCGCCCGGAAAGGAGCCCGGTAATCGCTTTCTGCACTAAGCGTTCCGTGTGTGTGTCAATGCTGCTTGTTGCCTCATCAAGCAGAATTATTTTCGGATCGGCAAGCATAAGACGCGCAATGGCGAGCAGCTGCCGCTGTCCTTGACTTAAGTTTCTGCCGTTTTCCGAAAGTACGGTATGATAACCTTCGGGAAGCTGACGGATAAAGTAATCGGCCTGCGCCCGGCACGCAGCATCTATTACTGCTTCATCAGAAGCTTCCAGTCGGCCGAAACGGATATTCTCTATGACCGATTCGGTAAAAAGGAATGTATCCTGGAGAACCGCGCCGAATAATCTGCGAAGCGCGCTTTTCTGCATGGACTGAATATTACACCCGCCAATGGTGATGACGCCATCCTGAATTTCATTAAAACGCAGAAGCAGATTTACGACTGTGGTTTTCCCCGCTCCGGTCGGGCCGATCAACGCGGTCATCTTTCCTGCTTCGGCGCGGAAAGAAATATTATTAAGGACTGGAACACCGGGTTCGTATGAAAACCCGGCATTTTCAAAAACAATATCCATTCCTTTATCTGTAACATAGGGGAAAACAATACCGGGTGTTTCAATTCCCTCATCCGGTTCGTCCATTAACTCAAAGACCCGTTCGGTACCCGCAAGTGTGGTTTGAAAGGTATTATAGAGTTCCCCAATTTCCCGGAGAGGCTGCATAAAGCGCTGTGTATACATTACGAATGAAGTAAAAATACCGAGTGTAATTATTCCGTCAACGGCCATAATTCCGCCGATTAACGCGACGAGCGCAACTGTACAGTGCGATGCAATATTCGTGAGCGGCATCATGAAACGCGCCATAGTCTGCGCGCGGATACTTGCCTTAACGAAGCGGCCGTTATGCTCGCGGAAAAGATCAGTAATCCTGCCGCTCTGGCCGAATGCGGTTATTGCAGTGAGCCCGGAAAGCTGTTCTTCGCTGAACGCGTGCATGGCGCCAAGTTCGCGCTGCCGGACTGAAAACCGATTGCGGGTATATCTTCCCGCATAGCGCGCGGTAATTATGAAAGCGGGAAGCAGTGCGAGCGCCGTACACGCAAGCGGTACGTTCATGAAAAACATCACACATAGTATGCCCGTCATTTGCACTGAATTAGCGGCAAGTTCAGTCAAATTCTGCGAAAGAAGCTGATTTATGGATTCTAGATCATTTACAAGCCGGCTGATAATTTCCCCGTGCTGGCGGCTGCCGAAAAAAGATACCGGCAGCATCTGCAGCCTTGAAAAAAGCCGGTCACGCAATTCCTGAATGGTGTGCTGCGAAACATACGCCATTATCCTTGCGGAAAAAAATCTTCCCGCCCAGTTTATGCAATACACCGCTGTGATAACCGCCGCAAACCGCCGGAGTAACGGTACATCCCGGGCGAGAACCGCAGTGTCCACTGCTTTTCCGAAAAGCCATGGTGCGCTTATCGACGCGCCTGCCGCAATGAGTACTCCAAAGGAAGCCGCGGTGATTTTAAGATAATGAGGCGCGAGCACCGAGCCAAGGCGGCGTAAAGTATTTCCTGCATCAGCCGCTTTTTCATTGCGTTCATGCCTTTTGCCGGACCCATGCCGCAAATGCGCATGCAAATGTTGTCCGAACCCTGCGATGCTCACGTTTTTCCCTCCTGGGACTCGTACATTTCCCGGTATACTTCTGATCTTCTGAGAAGCCCGGCATGACTGCCCTTGGCGGAGATTTTACCATTTTCAAGAAGGAGCACGGTACTGCTCTTAGCCGCCGAACGTAAACGCTGGGTAACCCGAAGCACAGTAATTTTACCGCAGGCATTCCCGATGTTTTCCAGAATTTTTTTTTCTGTATCCTGGTCTACCGCACTCACCGCGTCATCGAGAATGAG
>Ga0180007_10003991_pt1 | contig 15935 bp, 17 predicted proteins | sample MM_PC_MetaG_FD_121122 | JGI IMG/M metagenome (GOLD analysis project Ga0180007, IMG submission 121122) | Groundwater microbial communities from the Aspo Hard Rock Laboratory (HRL) deep subsurface site, Sweden - MM_PC_MetaG | ecosystem: Environmental > Aquatic > Deep subsurface > Groundwater... | reverse complement strand
GGGTTAAACTTCCAATCGGCATATGCCTGTACTGAAAACAACAGAATGAATAAAAATACTATGGCTTGAAATAATCTTTTATTCATTTTCTAAGTTTTTCTCCTTCCTGAATCATAGTAGTAACTATATTTTCCGATATATTTTCTATCATTCCGCCATTTAAGATAGTTTTAATAGCTTTATCAAGGGTTGTCTGAAATGTAGATTTTTTGAATGTAGTAGCTACAGAAGGAATAGCGTTCTTCAAAGAATCACTTAATCCAATCTGTAACCGGCGTTTAAACTCTTTCATAAAATCATTAAAATACATTGACACATTTAAGTCCTTTTCTGTAATATTGACTTTTATAGCTGGTTCATGCCATTTTTTAATTACTGTTATAATTTCCATTTTAAACCTCCTCTAAAATATTGTATAGAAATAATCATAACTTTGTGATGTCTTTGCAGTCCACGCTGTTGTATACGCAGACGTACCCTTACAAAACCTGAAACTACCAGCAGTTGTTATTTCTCTCATAATATACCAGTTTCCATCTTTGTCGATAAATCCATAATATTTCGTATCGGCAGCAATATCGATGTCTGCTGCTTTATACAGTATAAGAGGGTCTTCACTTACGCTTGCATTTACTGATAAAACACCCGAAGAATCACTTCTGATAACCTGCATATTGACACCATCATAGCCAATAAGAATAGCTTTAACAGGGGTCATATATGGTAATTTAGTGTATAGTTCTGCCATTATTTATTCCTTATTTGTTTATTTCTAATCCATATTTTTTTCTTATTGGTTTCATTCTTCTTTTTCTTTCTATCTCAGAATAAAACTTCATTCTTGCTGCTTGCCTTGTATTTTCAATAACATTTTCAAGAATAATTTTCTTTATCTCATCTTTCTTTAAAAGAAATCCTGATCTTGAAAAAACATTTTCTATTGCTTTTCTTGATAATGCACCTACTCGTTTCTGTAATTCATCATGTTCCTGTGGTGTCAACTCAATACCCTTAATCTTTTCTTTAGGTATCCCTTTAGAAATACCGAGTCGTAATAATTCATTATCAATAACATCTTTTTTAGCTTCAGATGTCTGCATTGGGGAAAAGAATCTTTGTACGAGAGTACCGGCCCTTTTAATTGGGTTACCCCATAAATCTCTTTTAGGTTGTAGGGTTTCAGATAAGCCTGGAATCCTTGATTTAATAACATCAAGGGGATTATATGTCTGTCTTAGAGTTTCATCTTTTGCTCTTGCGCCTGCACCTACAACTGAAGGAATAACTGAACCTCCAAGTTTACCGATTAAATTTTCTCCGTATCTTTCAGGGTCTTGTAAACCATCCAGCAAACTTGTAAAACCTTGCATAAAGGTCTTTGATATAAGGTTTTTGCTAAATGAAAAAGCTATCTCGCCTGCTAATTGATTAACTGTTTTTTCTTCAGCTTTTGTAAATGTACTTCCACTTATAACATCATGTAAATCAGCAGTCATCCCTACAATAGTACCTACAGGTTCAAATCTTGAATAACTATAATATTTATCACCAACTTTAGCACTATATGGTTGCCAACCAGTTCTGTATAAAGTAGCTCTTTTATTAGAATCTTTCGGCCCGCCACCAGTAATATGACCTTCTGAAATAAGCTCCATTGTTGCGATACTAATTAGACTACTCGCTGCTATTCTTGCAAAATCCTCAGATGTCCTTGCAAAAGATAAAGCTAACGGTGTCCTCTGTATGGCATATTTAGCTATATTATAGGGTGTCCTAACAAAAGGTATGATATATTTCAACCCTGGTATTTTTTCTTTTCCCTGAATAGCCCAACTTGCTATTTTACTTGGGTCATTAAATGTTCTATATTTGGCTTCAAGTCCTGCTTTTTCCATCATGTTTTTTGTAGGATTAGCGACTAATTCAGCTATACGATTTATTCTTGCAGTTCCTCGTAGTCCTGCCTTTGTAGCAATTCTATACGCCTGCCCATTAATTTCGCCACGATAAACTATTGCCTTACCTATTTCATCAGCAAGTTGTAATGTAGATCCTGGACTTCTTATAACTGTTCCTATTTTCCCTGGTATTGCCTGTCGTTTTATCTGTTCTATTTTACCGGCTAAAGCTACATCTTCAGGTAATTGACGTTCAAAAGATTTCAATGCTCCCCGTACACCTTCTTTTATACCTTGCCAACCACCAAAAGTTTTATATGATTGTTTTCCTTCTGTCCAAGCACTTTTTAGAACCTGTCCTGCTCCTTTAATCTGTTGTGCAGATTCTCCAAAATATGCTTCTGGTTTTTTACCAGTAATAATACTTTTACCTCTTTCTATAAGTGCTGTCATTGGAGTTTCAAGAGTAGGTTTCATTAAAAATGTAAGTGTGTTACCTGTCAAGTTAGCTACCTGTGTAGGTGGAGCTGAAAGAAAAGCATTTATCCAAGCCTCATAAACCATGTCTTTTGTTTTAGCAAATTGAGCATCTCTAACAAACCTTGCAATACCAAGAGGATTTGTCTCGTCTAATGCTAAAAATTTCTCTACTATATCCCTATTAAGTTCTCTACCCCCTAAAGCCTCTAATGCTTGTTCCATTGTCATTTTTGATTTAGCCATCTTGCGATGTATATTTAATGCCCTGCCTATTTCAGAGGATTCACTTTTAACTGCCGCCTGAGCAAGTGCGTTTTCATTCATTGCCATTCTAACGGTAGATACATCAGCATCAGTTAATCCAGTAACTCCTTTTGTTTTTGCGTATTGCTGTTTTAATGCTGTTAATTTTGTAGTAGCTGTGGTATAAACATCTCTCTTAGCTTGTATCCATGATGATAAAGGTACATTTGTAGGTTTATCTTTTGCTATGTCTTTTAAACTTAATCCGATATCATCTGCTATTTTCTGTGTTTCATCCCATGAAACTGTAGTTTTCCTGATACTATATTGATCTGCTATATCATTGATTGTTTTCTTAATATTATAGGGACTATCAATCCTTTCTAAATTTATCCCTGTCCCCCCTGCATATTTAGGAAGTTCCTGACCAAAAGCAGGGCTACCAGCTTGAGGTTGTTTAACTTCTTGTCTTAATATATTTCCTAATTCTTCTTGTATTCCCTTGCCTAATCTGGATTCACCCATTAGAGGTTTTTGCTCTGCTTCTTTTATTATCTTCTGTATCTGTTTAGGTTTAATACCTAACTTTTTAGTAATCTCTAATCCTTTGGGTGTCGGGGCTAAAGTTTTAACAATAGTTCCACCAACAGGTAATGACCATAAAGCTAACCCACCTGTATTTAAAGGGATATCCATTGACCTCTCAACATTTTCAGGTATATCCTGTTCGCCTGATGTTGCTCTATAAGCAGCTCGCCCTAATTTTCTTGTAGGTTCTTCATATAAGCCTTTTATTAAAGCAGTCCCAGGAGAAAACAAGGTTTGTAAACCACCTAAAGCTCCCTTACCTATATTCCCAAGAGTCGGTTCTTTTATAGCTTGCTTAATAGCTCCTATTCCTTGTTGGACTTCTTCCCCATATATCTGAGGGACTCTTTTGAATTGGTCTAAAATACCAAGAGATTGTGTTTGTTTATCAGGAAAATAATCCCTTTTAACAACCATATCTATTACTTTAAGGTCTGTCCCGTCTGGAAACTCTAAACTTCCCTTACCTTCTATCTCAACTTTAATCATTGAATCCTTTCGCCCGTAGAATCATATTTCATTAGATTGGGAGTTGAACCACCCAATCCAGCAGGGCCAAGTAAACCATATGGATCACTTATAAACATAGCTCTCTTTTCATCATCTGTAGGTTTTCTATTTAATGCCTGTTCAAATGCTTCTATCTTAGCTATCCACCTTGCCTTAGTTTTTGCTGATACTTCTGCTGGTGTTTCTCGACCTTCTTTAGTAAATTTATTATTGACAATCTGTTGTTCTGGTTTTGATAATGGTTTATCATCAAGCCATTTAACGAATATTTGACCCTCTATTTTGGAATAAGAAGGTTCTTTTTGCTCTATATATGCCTCCGATCCTAAAATTGGATTACCACTTTCATCAAGATAATAAACTTTACCACCTATTGTTACTTTTTGAGCTGTAACCTTTGGTTTTTCTTCTCTCAAGGCTTTTTCAGTCTGAGCTTTTTTATATGCAGTTTCAGCTTGTCGTGCTTCCCATGCCTGCCCTCCAGGCGTGGTAGTAGTATCAACTCCATATTGTTTAGATTGTAACGGGATCATACCCGCACCTAAGCCTTGCAATGGGATTTCAGGAACAGATGGTTCATCAAATCCTGTAAATGATCTGCTCGTTATAGGTTCAGCCCATTGTTTTTTCTCCATACCCCATTTTTCTTGTTCTCTTTGAGCCTGATCCTGTAATCTCTTTTGTTCCTGTTGTTTTGTAAGATAATCCTGATGAGTCATCATTGTGCTTAGATAATTCTGTATACCTGAACCTAACGCCTGTGGTAAAGCCTGCCCTAATCTTATGGGATATTGAGAAGGAGCTTGTAATTGTGAACTTGCTGACAGAAGAGCCTGCATAAGAGCTAATCTTTGCATACTTTCAGGATTAGAAAATAAATCAGCCATGATTACCTCCTTTGTTGTCCACCCATAAGATTAGATAATCTATTCATATAAAGTTGCATAAGCATCGGACTCATTTGACCTTGACCGCCTCCAGCCATTCCGCCTCCAGCCATTGCTGCTGGATTAACTGGTGGGATAGGTTGTATATTTCTTTGAGACATAGGTGAAGGAGCTGCTGGCTGTGGCATCTGTCCTGCGCCCCCTCCACCTTTTAACATCTGTAAAGCCATTAATTTTTCTATGGTAGACATACCACCTGCTCCGCCTGCGCCCAAGCCTGCTGCCTCCGCTGCTGGCCCTCCTAAAGCCATAGGAGTTAATCCTGATCCTAATGCTCCTAAGCCACCTATTCCTGCACCCCCCGCTACGCCTGCCATACCAGGCCCTTCTAAAGCCATAGGGGTTAATCCTGATCCTAATGCTCCCATACCTCCACCCATTGCGCTTCCTGCTCCAGTTGCTCCTGCACCTGCGGCTCCCGCTCCGAATGCTCCTGCCAGACCAGCTCCACCCAGACCTAAACCTCCACCCATAAGAGCATTTCTCCAAATATCATTTTTATCTTCTGAAAATGCTCCTATCCCTGCGCCTCCTGCTGCACCTAATAACGGCAATAATAACGCTAACGGTAACATTTTTTACTACCTCCTTTATGTTTAAGACATATTTATTATATCAATCCCATTTGTTGAGCCAGAAGTGCTAAAGTCCCGGCTGTCCCTGCATTCCCCATCAGATTCTGTGCAAATCCAGGCGTATAATAGGGGGTTTGTGTAGTTGTTGTCCCCCCTGTTTGCCCACCTGTAAAAGCCAGATTTCCAAGTGAAGCTATTAGATTGTATGGATCATAAAGCTTTGACATGAATTTATTTTGTTGTTCTTCAAGCAAAGCCTGACTCATTTTCTGTTTCTCTTCACCTACACCAGCAACCATACCTATCTGTTTAAAAACCTGATTCATCAAATCTAACTGCTGCGGCATTGATAGTAATTCCAGTTGTTTTTGAGTGTCATATACATTAATCGGAACTTGTGCTGCTGTCATTTGTCTTTGTCGCTCTGATTCATATGCAGGGGCATATATACTTGCCCTTACATCTCCCATCCTCTGTGCTACATCACCAATAGATTGAGACATAATATCGGCATAAGCACCACTGCCGTATCTACCAGCCGCTTGAGCCTGTGATTTAATAGCAGGGGCGATAGAAGTCATAAAATTTTGTTCTATTGGTCGTGTAGCTGCCTGTGCATACTGTTCAAGATAAGGATTTGTTTCAGGAGATAACATTTGACCATAAATTGTAGGAGCAATAGTCTTATTGTATGCGTTTAACACTTCCTGTTCCATTGCCTGACTTCTTCCAGGATCAAGATTCCCCTGAATTGTACTGTAATTACGCATAAGATAAGACGGGTCAAGCCCAATCTGCCTTGTAAGTTCAAAAGCCGTATTTTGTTCTGGTGTAAAGCCAGCAACCCAGGGATTTGCTAAATATTGACTCCATTCAGGAGCTAACCCCGCTGCATAGTTTGTATACCAATCACCAAGTCCTCCTGGCCCCACAACGCTTCTTGCTAAGCCTGCTGCTCCTTCCCACGGTTCTGAGGTTTGAGTTTGAGTAACATTTTGAGTTCCTCCCTTACATTGGGCTATAACTCCATCGTACTCATAAAATTCTTTCTCAAGGATTTCGTTACTATTCATGTTAATGACTACTTTAGTATATATTTTCATGTTACCTCCTTTATAAGCTCCTGATATCCTTGCTTCCAGCCAAAAGGAGCAAGGATTCTATTAAACGCCTTATCTCTAAGTGTATACATCGAAATTCTCTTACATCCTGCCTTTTTAGCTATCTCCTCTATCTTATTTAAAACTTTTATATGACTTTCCTTATCCGTAGATTCTTTAGAATATATACTATTAATTATTAAATATCTGTCTCCATTAAGAGGTTGATTTATCTTTGTTGTAAAAAACCCAATATATTTATTATCCATAAAAACTATCCACAAAAAACATTGTCTTGAAACTATCTCATTAAAAACTGATTCCATAGTATCATCTCCATTATTATATCCCAGAACCTTTTCCATGCCTTTTGAGATTACAGGCCAGGCATTTATTATCCCTTGCATTGACGTTATAGGCATAATTTTTAATTCTTCCATCACCCCAAATAAACCCATGCTGATGTTGTTGTATTATACCTGTATATTCCTTTATTCCCTGTTCCTAAAGGATTCCAGTTTACCCCATCGGCATAAGCCAGCATACCATCTCTTAAGTAATCCGATGGTGGGGCTGACTGTCCTAATTTTTCATTAATCAAAGGGGAAATCCAGATTAACGTACCAAGTACCTTATTCATAACCTGCTGGATCTCCGGCCTTTCAAAAGAGTCTTTAAGTATTGGTATTGATGTTACTGTTTTCATTTATTTATCCCAAATAACCACCTAATAATTTATCCCATATTTTATAAACACCTGATTCATAGAAATCAATATTTTCCTTATAATTTGGAGATTTTCCTATATCAGACCATCTATACTGTTGATGTTCAGGTTGCCATATAGGACTAATGTTTAATTTATATGCTTTTCTATAATCATATGTAGAATCATCGGGATTATAAGGTATCCCTGTATTTTGTGACCATTGATTAAGCCATCTTCTATAAGCAATTTCGTCTTGATCTGACCAGTTTTGTAATCCATTACCTAAAAGTCCTTTATTATCATTACCTAACAAACCCTTTGGCATTATCTTTTCCCAACTCCTTTAATATCCACTTCAAGTGATTGTAACCCTTCATGTATGCCTGTCTGTACGTTTACTCTCAAAAATCTACCTGTTTTTCTTAAATCCACATATCCATTATTACCAACCGGAATTAATGATGTATAAGAAACTGAATCTCCTTCTTTTTCCCTACCACCTACTTTTACATTAACCGCATCCGTAGTATTAGATACCTTCGGTCTTATCCTGTTAATATGTAAAATTCTATTTTCTTCATACATTTCCTTTGTTTCAAGTTCACCCGTAAGGACACTCCCTCCAAATAGAGCTACTTTGCTTGTAGCGTTGTCAATACAGCCTAACGCATGGGCATTAGGATTCCAGTAATTAGAATCCAGAGAATAAGGTATGGTTTCTAAGTCTGGATAAATTGTTGCTATAGTATCCGCATCATAACCGCCATCCGCAAAAAAATCAAAGATACATGAAGCATTAATATCTATGTGTGTAAACTTACCGGTTCTGTAATTATAAGCAAGTATCCTGTCTGGTACACCAGTTGAAGCCGTAGTACAATAACACCAGTATATAATTCCCTTCCCTGTATCATGGACTGAGGTTAAAAGGTGTTTATAAGCCTCGTGCATATTATCTAAAATAGTCTGTCTTATCCCGAAACCAAGAGGTGTAATAGTTGAACCGTCAAACTTGTATATATCATTTTCAGACCAGAAGAAAACCTCAGCTCCTATTGATAAAACAGTTCCGTGTATAGCTCCTATATTTTTAATTCTATTGACACCAAAATTAAACGTAAACGGTGAACCGGCATACCAGCCTAAAGTTATACTGTTTTTATGAAATATAGCGAAAAAATTTCCTATATTAGCCATGCCTGTTATCTCACCATCTGCATCCGGCAGGTTCTGTGAATCTGCCCCGGTAGATAAAGATTGTACATAATCCTCTATGCTTTCAAGAGCAGACCAGACCAGTTTCTTAGGACTTATAACTCCTGATTCATTAACATATCCAAAGATAAGATGCCCCATGTGAAGAAGAACATATTTGGCTAAAGGGGGACTACCTCCAAGAGCAACTACATTAGCTGTGCCAAACTCTTTTAAAATCTGAGGAGCATCTACAAAGTCAGTCATTATTATCCAGTCTCCATACTGTTCAAAACTCCACATAGAGGCTGAATACGCCCCGCCTGATACTCTTGTAATGTCCGTAAGACTTTTAGTAGCTCCCATCTTATAGAGTTTTGTGGAAGTGCCTACAAACAAATAATTATTAAGCTGAGAATCCTTATAGACTTTTCCAGAAATAGGAGTTCCAGCTACAGCATCAGAGGAATAAGCCACTTTACCATAAGCAGGCGCATAGTATTCGTCATAAGGTAAAAGGTTCTTACACTCAATCAGACCACCATCCGGTAATTCATAAGGGATAATATCTGGTAACCAGCCTTTAGTAATATCTATTTTCACTCAATAATCTCCATTGAAAAGGTAGGAGCTAAAGTTAATACTGAAGTTGCACTGCTGGCTTTGTGGTATGCCAGTAACTCAAAATAATCGACCCCACCCGTTACTGAAAATACAGGAGATGATACAGAATGGTATTGTTGAATATCTGTTACTTGTATCATAGATCCGTAAAGAGAAGCTAACCCGTTTCTTCTTATCATTAACTCCCTTCCTCCATCTGATTCAAAAGCCCAGGCTGCATGACCATAAAGTCTTACCTTTGTAACTCCTGTAGGAACTGATAATCTTGTAGTTAGCGTAGCCGTACTGTGAATACTATCCGTATCATATGCCTCAGTATCAAAGGATAACACTACCACAGTATTGTAAGTGACTGTTAAATCAGCTGAATTTGTAACCATTGCGCCTCTAAAGGCCGGTTTTTTCCTATTGGTAAACCAATTAGAAGCATCATTAAATAATGTTACGCCTTCTTTTGGATGTAAAGATAAAGTAAGAGCGCCATCTATCGCCTCTGAGGCATTGCCGTCTATTTTAACTACGCCTGTGCCTGTATTTATAATTGTGACTGATTTACCTGAATTACCCGAAGCAGCATAAAGAAGTATGGTTGGACTATTAGTAACAAGCAGAATATCATCACTTATTGTAGCTGTATAAGTAGCTGTCTTACTGGCTAATGCCCATTTATGCTTACCAGTAGCCTGTAAATGGTCTATCCCAAATGTAGTTTTAAGACAACTCTTGAGTTCCCTCGTGGCATCATTTAATTCAGCAGGGGAACAGTTTTCAAGCGGGGTTGTTGCAACTAAATCATTTATTGTTGTTCCTGTATAAGTTGACATTTATACCTCCTTTTTTACCAATCGGTTTTAACGATCCTACCCATTGTTAATTTTGCATTATTAAGTCTTTGCAGTCCGTTGTATGTCTCCATTTCACCAGCTCCTGCTATCCGGGCATTCTCCATATCCTTGATTACGATTCCGTAAACTTCCTTTAAAGTCCTGAATCTGATTAAATCCTTAGCATCGGTTGTCCATGAATTACTTGCACCATCTGATAAATCGGCAAGACTTAATACATAACTGTACGTAAGTGTATAAACATCATCAGGAACTGGATAAAACCTTATCTGGTCTTTATAATAAGCCCATTCAGAAGGATATCCCGTTATAGAACCTGTATCCTTACGATTAATCTCTTCATAACTGACTCTATTTAAAGGATCTTTAGAACCTGAAACAGTTATGATTATGGAATCAGGGAATAAAACATTAGATGGTAGATTACAATACTCCTGATTAGCAACCGTAGCTGTAGCCGTAGTATCCTCTAAAAACCACCATCTTTCTTTTTCATAATACTGAATCGCCGATGAAATAGCATTAGCTACCTGTGCTGTCATGTCAGTCCTGTTTAAATCGTCGTACAGTTGAGATTTAAGCTCTAATAAAGTCATTTATGGCTCCTTTAGAATGTGACCTCATATGCCCTGCAAGTGCTATCCTTGCATTAAATGATTTATTACAAATATCACATTTAAAACCTTTATCTTCCGGCATGGTTAATTGTCTTTCAATCGTTCTCTGCATTTTATACACCGACCTTCTTCTGCATGGTTTTGTCTCCATTAGTCACCTCCGTGTATACAATTTTGACAAGGAGTACTATGAACATCCCCGCTTAAATGAGCTAATCTTAGATTCTGAAACTCCTTACTATTCCAACCATCCATAAAACTAACTATATTCAGATCAGCCATAACCCATTTATCAGACGCATCAAAACAACAGGCTGAAAGTTTACCATCATATGTTATGTGAGCCTCCTTGAATACAGCCCAGCAAGGTAATGGTTGACGCATATTGTCAGCCCTGCCGGGATTACCTACTGTTGGTCTATAACCGAGCTTCTTAACTCCAGGGGAATCCCCGAAACTAAGAAGTGGTAACCAATAATGTTCGTCAATATAAGGTCTTAATGTCTCAACTAAAGTCCTCATTCTCTCAAACTGCATACCATCGTATTTAATAGAACTTGCATATATTTTTGTACTGTAATGGTTATCATCTCTTATCTTACGGGCACTCTTTACGTTATCTATTATTTTTTCAAACCCGGAAGGAGCCCTGCCTGTAATCTGTCTAAACTCCCACATATTAGACCAGTTAATCGAGAACTTCAGAGAATCCAGACCAGCCCTCATTAAATCATTTATTTTTTCAGGAATAGCCAATGAACCATTAGTTGTAAGAAATACATATGGAAATCCTATATCCTTTGCATACTTAATAGCATCAGCGAGATCAGGATAAAGCAACGATTCCCCTATGTAAAACATACCTAATTCCTCAACCCCTGAATCTCTTATATCGGAAATTATTTTCTGATAAAAAGCCCAATTTATATCCCCATTGGTTTTACCACCTGAAGCTATACCACTTGTGGCATGAGCGCAAAAACCACAACTAAAGTTACATTTGTTCGTCATTTCGATCTTTATGGATAGAGGAGGCGGTAGAATTGTTTTTCGATAAGATGGATTAATTTCTGTTACTTTATCAATCCTTTTTGTAATAATATCTCCTACCCAATGCCATTTTCTGCCATATTTTTCCCATAACTTCAGCCCTGTGCAATCATTAGAAATTTCATCAAAATAAATTTCCTGACATGGTGTTTCTAATAAAGTTAAGGTACAGTTAATACATGGAGCTTTTACTGAATAAAGAGCATTAATTTCATCCTTGTTTTTTACATTTAACAATGCTCTTATTTCTGAATGTATACCATAACATTTAGCAGTTGGCCCCCATCCAGCAGGTAAATCAGCATCAGGACATGGTTCATCAATACAGGATGGCATTGAAAGAGGCGTACCGTTATACCCTTCAGCAAGAATATCCCCCCGTTTATTTGTTAAAATACAACCTATTTTTCTCCTCCGACAACGACTTTTTTCAGATGCTTGTCTGGCTACTTTCATAAAATGTTCTGTTGTATTTAAACTTTCTGACGTCTTAACAAAATAACTATTCTGCATAAACTATCTCCTTTTCTTTTACCTGGTTAATGTTTCTTACCATAGTATTATTAGCACCATAGAAATCCTTTATCTTCTCTATTTGATAATCCATCATTTTTTCAGTAATCTGAGGATATAAACCTATCCAGAAAGAATTATTCATAACAAAATCGGTATTCTTCAATTCTCCTGAAATCCTGTATTTAAGATTCTTAAAATACGGTTGCTTGGTAATATTCCCTGCAAACAACATTCTTGTATCAATCCCGTTTTCATCTAAATAAATAATGAGTTTATTCCTGTCTTCATTAACCGAAATCGGATAACCGAACCATGACGGGTTAGAGTTTTTAGATGTTTCAGGAAGGATTATCTCAAAAATCCTCTTTAATCCTCTTGTGAGATAACCATAATTATACTGTCTGATTTTAGTTAAAAGAGATAGTTTCTCCATTTGAGCTACACCGATAGCCGCCTGCATCTCCGTCATTTTCATGTTATAGCCAAGTTCCGAAGATACATACTTATGGTCAAATCCATAAGGTAAACTTTCATAAGTCCTTGTAAACCTTTCTCCACATACGCCATTTTTCCCCGGCGGACACACGCAATCCCTACCCCAATCCCGTAAAGAAATTATGATTTTAGAAAGTATAGGATTACTCGTAAATACCGCGCCGCCTTCACCAGTAGTAATATGGTGTGCTGGAAAGAAACTTAACGTGCTGATGTCACCGAAAGTTCCTACATGAGAATGACTATATAAAGAACCTAAAGCATCACAACAATCCTCAATAAGAAACAAATTATGTGTTTGTACTATCCTTACTACTTCTGCTACATTAAAAGGATTACCAAGCGTGTGAGCTAAGATAATCGCTTTTGTTTTATCAGAAACAGCGTTTTCAAGAGCCTTGATGTTGACATTATATGTAGGGATATCTATATCTACGAATACAGGGATTAAACCATTCTGAATAATAGGATTTACTGTGGTAGGAAAAGCAAGCGCAGTTGTTATTACCTCATCACCTTTTTTAAGTCTCTTATCTCCAAGTTTTTCAGAACATAAAGCCGACATAGCCAACAGACTGGCCGAAGAACCAGAATTAACCAGATGGACATAACGCACTCCTATAAAATCCGAAAGTTGCTTTTCAAACTTTGCACAATACTTGCCATAAGTAAACCATCTGCTTATAGCAACATCAATGAGGTTGTTGACTTCTGTTTCAGTTATAATCGCACCTGAAACCGGTATCTTTAACATAAAACTTTCTCCCATTGTTTAGCTATGATCTCAGGAGCAAAAGTTTTTTTGATAAATTCCTGAGCTACTGTTATCCTCTTTTCTATTTCTTCTGTATTCTGTTTCTTTAACCACTCTACACCTTCTTTAACATCTCCCAAATAAGCATAATCCTTAAAATCTAAATAAGCGTCAACCGGTGAAGCTACTACGAATTTACCAGCCCTGAAAGAATCAACGATCCTGTTATGGGTTTTAGCTATCTTTGTTAAATCGTTTAAGTCTTGAGGGATTATTACGGCATCACATTCCTCAAATATCTTTTTCATATTTGGGATGCTATAGGGTATAGTTTTCAATTCCTCATCATTGTTAAACTTTATCTTCTCGACTTTCGAGGAAGTAACTATTAGCATTTCGTTATCTATGAGATGAGGTAAAACATTAAAAAGTCCTTTAAAGTTAGACGGTTGACCAAACCACATCAGTTTTAATTTCCCACCAGGTTTAAAATTTGCTTGTTTTTCCTCAAATTCCACACCCCAGGGATCAAAGATTACTTCTGCATCAACTCCTGTAAACGTCTTAATTATCTTTGCCAATGCCTCTGTGGCACAGACTACTTTATTAGCTATGCAACACATATTTATATAATGGTCAGCATATTTATCATCAAAATGGCTATCAGATACTACAAAAACAACTTTTGCTTTCTTTACCATCCTTAATTCTTTAGCCATGTTCTGTTCTTCCAGACGGAGATGTTTATGAAAGACATAAGTATCTGCCCCATCCATAGGCTGAGAACTAATAATAATTATGTGTCTTGTTTTCCTGAGTTCCTGTACTGGCGTAGCAATCTGATAGCGAAAGGATGCTAAAGTACCATCAGCTATAGTTACGTAATTAATCCGCATATGCTAACTCCTTTGCTATAAGTTTATCTGCTACTTGATTCATAACGGAATCCCATTCCATAATCTCAGGTTGTTCTATACATCTTGCCGAAGGATACCAGGGAAATGACTTCCCATCAGGACTGTAATAACGCCATGCCTTACCTTTCGGTGTAAGTGTCCATACACGTTTGCCTAACGCTCCTGCTAAATGGTGTATGGCCGTATTAACGGTTATAATCAGGTCTAATGCTGAAACCAGAGCTGCTGTTTCATGATATTCTTCTCTAATTCCTTCAGTAACTGCTGAAGGCCAATGATGTATTTTCACATTAAACTTTTCTTCTACCTCTGCTATGGAATTGTATGCTTCGGGTGTGTACTGAAGGCTTATAAAATCAGCATCCTTTTTTAGTATAGGCTCCCATTTTTCAAGAGGGATTGAACGCCAATCCTTCCTTGTCTTTACATACCCGCCAGTCCATGAAATACCGATCTTTGGTCTATCTCCTAACTTTGCAAGTTTTTGCCGGTAATGAGTAATCCTGTCCTGAGAGGCTTTTAAATAACCATTATGTTGAGGAAAGTCTTTTAGTTCCCTTCTGAAATATTTACCAAGTTCAGCAATAGAAATTCTTGCGTCTATATCAGGATGATCCACTGGCCAATTAATATAAGCATCCTTACGGGTTCCATAAACATTTATGTCAGGAAAAGATTCTTTGAAAATCTTAACAAGTCGGGGATGACAGTCAAAAATTACAGCTCTGCAAACCTTCTGCATATCAGGAAACATACTTGCAAAAAGTATTTCATCACCGATCCCCTGCTCACCCCAGACAATAACTTTCTTACCAGGACTCCCATCCCAGATAGGTATTTCCTTACCATAAGTCCTTAATACTCTATGTCCTGTTTTAACTCCCCATTCATAGCGGTCAAATCCTTCACCGTATTTGCCCTGTTCAAGTAGAAGTAAAGCTTTATTCCAGTTTGCATCTACATGATCGGGGCAAAGTTCAAGGGCTTTCTCTACATACTGCATACCCTCTACCGGATTGCCTGAATTAATATAAAGAGTGGCAATATTGTTATGAATATCAGCATAATCATTCGGGTGCATATCCTTGATCTCAAGTGCCTTATTCCAGCACATCTTTGCATCTTCGTCTTTATTGACCATCTTGTAACAGTTACCTAAGTTATTCCATGCCTCAAAATAATCTTTTTCAATCAGAAGTGCCTGTTTGAATAAATTAGCGGCGATACCTATTCTATGAGTCTGTAAATAAATAGTGCCTAATAAGTAAAGACATTTCACATTATCAAAATCAGCACTAAGAACCTCAACGTATTTTTCTTCTGCAAGTTGTAATCTGCCCTGTTTGTGAAATGCTATGGCTTGCTCTATTGCCGTCATAAACCCTCTTAATCCCGCTTTTCGATTAAACGGGATTCTCAGGCAGAGGGGATTTCTCCCCCCTCCTGTTTAATTGTTTATAAAGAAGTATCAAGCTGATACACAACACAACATTCTATTGAAATTGTGCCTGTACCAGTTAGACTTGTACCACCTATTAAAGCCTCAACCATCGTGTACCGTTGTGCAGCAGAATCAGTAACCGTTGAAAGTTCACCCAATAATGCTGCGCCTACTACTTTAAATGATTGTAGTCCTGCAGCACTTGCGGTAGCTGATACAACAAAACCATCCTGATCTGCACGTGTACCGAAGTTGACCTGAACAACTCCATCGCCCTTGCAAAGTTTTGACCATTTAGCCCATCCGTCAATAATCCTTGCATTGTTCGGGATTTTAACTAATTGGATTACATCACCTACGCTTAGTGTCCCAGAAACCGTAGTGTACTTTCCGTAGGCCATCTGCAATCCAGTAGGTAATGAACGTGGCATT